>Ga0255182_1000018_pt1 | contig 308324 bp, 244 predicted proteins | sample Atl_UVDOM_RepA_8_FD_188420 | JGI IMG/M metagenome (GOLD analysis project Ga0255182, IMG submission 188420) | Freshwater microbial communities from Altamaha River, Georgia, United States - Atl_UVDOM_RepA_8d | ecosystem: Environmental > Aquatic > Freshwater > River | place: USA: Georgia...
GAAAATTACCAAGCTGGTGTTGTGAACCACTGTGATTGTGGTAGATTGATTTTTTTATCATCCACATACAAGGATACGATTACATAGTCCTTTTTCAAGATGTCGAGAACCGCTTCGTCGGACCAAACCTTTTCTTCCATTTTACGACAATTCACACAGCCATGGCCCGTGAAATCGATGAATAGGGGTTTTTTCAACTCGCGGGCTGCCGCCAGTGCTTCGTCGTAGTCGTAGTATCCAACCAACCCATGGGGAATGTGCAGTTGGTTGGCGTAGGATGGTGCTGTGGTGATATTTCCTTCTCCTTGCGCACCGCCTTTTACATTGCTGTTGAAGTCCTGTGTGCTGAGTGGAGGTAAATATCCTGCCAATCCTTTCAATGGGGCACCCCACAAACCGGGTATCATATAGGCCACGAAGGTGAAGGTTGCAATGACCAACCCCAAGCGCGGTACACTTAAGTATTGAATGTCGCTGTCATGTGAGAATTTGATTTTTCCCAACAGATACAATCCCAACAAGGAGAAAATAACAATCCAAATGCTCAAGTAAATTTCACGGTCCAAAATACCCCAATGGTAGGTCTGATCGGGAATGCTCAAGAATTTGAGGGCAAAAGCCAGTTCCACGAATCCCAATACCACTTTGACACTGTTCAACCAGCCACCGCTTTTGGGCAGGTTGTTCAACCAAGATGGGAACAGTGCCAACAAGCCGAAGGGTAGGGCGAAGGCCAATGAAAATCCAAACATGCCCACGATCGGGCGTAAAGTATCGCCGTGTACGGCCTCAACAAGCACAGTGCCCACTATCGGACCGGTACAAGAGAACGACACCAATGCAATGGTCACTGCCATGAAAATAGCACCCGTGATGCCTCCTTTATCGGCCTGCTGATCCACCTTGTTCACAATCCAAGAGGGAAGGGTGATTTCAAAAGCACCGAAGAAGCTCGCTGCAAATACGATGAAAATCAAGGTAAAGAATAGGTTGGGAATCCAATGGGTACTGATGAAGTTTACCGCGTTGGATCCGAAAGAAATCGCTACGATGGTTCCCAAAATGGTATAAAATCCGATCAAACTCAACGAAAAAATACCCGCATCACGCAGGGCGATTTTGCGGTTGTTGTTTTTAATGAAGAATGAAACGGTCATCGGAATCATGGGGAACACGCAAGGCGTGAGAAGGGCCGTTAACCCGCTCAAAAACGCCAAAATGAACAATCCCAAAAATCCGCTGCTTTGCTCTTCGTTGGCCTGTCCGTTGAATGTTTTCAATGGCAACGCTTTTCCTTGCTTATAGGCGGGGTCCTCCGCGCTCACCGCGATGGGTGTAGCAGTCGTGGTTGCGGGGGTGTCTACTGCTTCAGTAGCGGGTGCGGTTGGTAAGGATAAGGCTTGGTCGGCCTCCGCTGTGCCCGAAACTTCTAGCCCTGCGGTTGTGATTTTTACATCGCGGATGTTGTCGCACCCACCTTCATTACAAATCTGACCGTTGAACAACATTTGAATCCCGCTGGCAGGAATGCTCTTCAATACTTTGATTTTCTGTCTAAACTCTCCTTTGCCTGTGAATTCGCCGGTGGTGCAATTGAACACATCGGTTTCCTTCACCATGTGATCGCCCACTCCGTAAAATTTACCCACCAGTTGGTAGGATGGATTAGGGGTGAAATCAATACTCGCGCGGATGGGACCATTGTCGTCCCCGCAATCGCTTTTTTCACTGTACACATGAAATCCTTTGGCCACATCGAATCGAATGATGATGTCAATCACCTCGCCCGCTTTGGCTTGGGTTTTAGAAAAACTTGCTTTAAAAACAGGCTTTGGGAAACCAAATTGGGACCAAGCTGGAGTAAAACTGATGAGGGCCAGAAGGGTGAACAGAATGCGTTTCATCATGATATGTACAAAAATCGGGATTTATTGGTGAATTATCGCATGGTAGTGCACATTCATTGGATAAATTGCTTCTTCGCGATAGACAACTCAACCGTAGGTTTGTATCGATGGAGATTCCTTTTCAACGGCTCATAGATTTACGCGGTTTGATGCTGCTGGGTGGACTGTCTGCCAGCGGATGGCTATCGGCCCAGTTGATGAGCACCCGCCAATACATCGATTCATTCAAGTTTGTGGCGATGCAGGAGATGCGCGCCCACGGTGTGCCGGCGAGTATCACGCTCGGACAAGGGGTGTTGGAAAGTGCCAGTGGCAACAGCAAGTTGGCGAAGAATTGCAACAATCATTTCGGTATTAAATGTAGAACCAACTGGACAGGTAAATTTTGTCTGGCCGATGACGATGCCAAAGATGAGTGTTTTCGGGGGTATGAAACAGCGTTCGACAGTTATCGCGATCATTCCCTTTTTTTGAAGGGCGCCAAGCGGTATTATTTGTTGTTTGAATTGAGTGCCACCGATTACAAGGGATGGGCACACGGACTCCGGGAGGCGGGGTATGCAACCAATCCCAATTATGGCAACATATTGATTGGTGTCATAGAAAAATATCGGTTGAGCCAATATGATTCTATGGTGGTGTTGGGTGAGGATTTTTACATGCCTGGATCCCCAACCGCCGCAACGCCACAAGAGGTGAATGGCATCCAAGCCATCGTGGCCAAACCAGGTGAAACCCCAGAGCAAGTGGCCGCGCGATATAACATGTCGACCTGGCAAATTTATAAATACAACGACATCTCCAAGGGCGATATGTTAAGTCCGGGTGAAATCATTTACCTAAAGCCCAAACATCGCAGAGCGCTCGAAAACAACCATACGGTGAAAAATGGGGAAACAATGCGCGATATTTCTCAGAAATACGGGGTAAAAGTGAAGCACCTGTATAAGTTGAATCGCTTGGAGCCCGGTTTGGAAGTCCGCCCCGGCGAAGTGGTGAACCTCAAAGAAAAACGCGAAACACCGCCGGCGATTTTGGAGCGAAACGACAATCCCAATCAAGTGAATGCGGTGGATTTGATTCTCAACCAGCGCACGATCAACAAGGAAAACCAACCCAAAGGAACTGTGTACGAGGTGCAGGCAGGAGAAACGTTGCAAGACATCGCTCAGCGCATGAATGTGACCCCCTTGGATTTGGCCCGATGGAATAATTTGGATGGTTACACGGTGGCGGCCGGACAAATTTTGGTGCTCCGACCCAATGTGAAAATGAGCGAGGAAACCCAGGTCGATTACCGCAATTTTATGAGCAATACCGGTGCCAGCCAAGTGCCGCGAACCCACATCGTAATCCGGGGTGAAACGCTTTTTTCCATTGCACGACTGTATCGCCTGTCGGTGGATTCACTCACCGCCTGGAATCAATTGGAGGGCAAACCATTGATGGTGGATCGGAAATTGTATTTGCAGCGGGTAGCAACTTCTGGCGCTTCTCCCTCAAAATCTGGCGGGAATGCCCAAGTGTTTGACGCCTATCATTTCGTTCAGCCGGGAGAAACTTTGTATTCGATTTCCCGCAAATACAATGTCGCCGTTGATGAAATTAAGTCTTGGAATCGTCTGGAATCCAATCAGATAGAGGTAGGGCAGCGGTTGCGTGTGAGGCCGTAATTAGCGATTAACCAGTAATCAAGTAGTGGGTAGAGTTACCCATGTTTTGCTGAAGCACGATGTTGTGGTTGCCCACATCGGTGGCGCGATCAAAACTACCTTGGGGGTGGTAAATGCTCAACAATTCCATTTCCGTGCGAAGCGTTACATCCAGTCCCATCGCTTGCAACGAGTCCATCAATGGCTGATGTCGGTTCTCCTTGTTGTCGATGACGCAGCGGAAGTAAATCGCCGAATTTTGCATCAAATTACAACGCACTTTGTTTTCCGATAGCGATTGGAAAATTTGTTTGAGGTGGTCCTCCGCGATGAATGTAAAGTCGCGCGTGCGAATCTCCAACAACAGCTGTTGGGCTTTGTGGATTTTACAAGGTACGCTGATTACACTGCTGTCGGCGCTGACTTTGGTTCCGGGCGCTTCCGGGTTTAAGAACGATCGGACAAACAACGGAATCCCATTGGCTTGAAGGGGCTGAATGGTTTTGGGGTGTATTACCGATGCGCCATAATACGCCAATTCAATGGCGTCGTTGTAGGTGAGCTCGGAAATCAGCGTGGCATTGTCGAATTTATTGGGGTCAGCATTCATCACACCCGCTACATCTTTCCAGATGGTGATTGACTCTGCTCCCATCAGGCTACCGAAGATAGCGGCACTGTAATCGGAGCCCTCTCTACCCAATGTGGTGGTTTCCCCAGAGAATCCCCGACCGATGAATCCTTGTGTGATAACCAGATTCTTTTTTGCAATGGGCAACAGTCGGTTTTTAATCACCTTTTCAGTTTCGGGCCATTGAACGCGCGCATCGCGATGGCGACTGTCGGTTTGAATAAAGTTGCGTGCATCCACCCATTGATTGGAAATTCTTTGCGACAAAAGATAGTTGCTCACGATTTTGGTGGCCATTAATTCCCCATAACCAATGATTTGGTCGTACAAAAAGTCATAATCCTCCTGCAAATTGGGGTTGTCTACAAAGCATTCGAGCTCCAAATAAAGATTTCTGATGTCACTAACACCCACCAAATCGTCTTCGGCAAACAAGTCTTTGAGGATGGCATCGTGGTATTCAAAAACCGTTTGCAGGGCGGTATTGGCTTCCCCTGAGTTGTGGTAGCAATGGTGAATCACTTGCTCTAACGCATTGGTAGTCTTTCCCATAGCGCTAATAACAACCAAAAGATTGTTGTCGCTGTGACTTTGAATGATTTGAGCCACATTTTTTACGCCTTGGGCATTTTTTACGGATGCGCCGCCGAATTTGAAGATTTTCATTGCTAGGGGGGATAGTCGGTTAATTCAGGTTTTTGTTGTTGTTTTGCAAAATAAATACCTATTGTCCTTATTCTTGATATGTCGTATTCTAAAGTTATCACCCTCGAACAGTACATTGTAGACCAACAAGCGCTTTATAAAGATGCGCAAGGGTCTTTGAGTAAAATTTTTCGCTCATTGGAGTTGGCAGCGAAAATGGTGAATCGCGATGTGCGCAAAGCGGGACTGATCGACATTCTAGGGAACCAGGGTTCTACCAACATTCAAGGTGAGGAGCAAAAGAAGTTGGATGTGATTGCCAATGACATATTCATCGCGGCGTTGAGTCGTAGCGGTGAGGTTTGCATGATCATTTCGGAGGAGAACGACGATGTTTATTATGTTGAAGGCGCAGAGAATGAGAAGTACATCGTGGCGATGGATCCGTTAGATGGTAGCTCCAACATCGATGTGAATGCCAGCATTGGGACCATTTTCAGTATTTATAGTCGCAAAAATCCGATGGCCAAGCCAACAATCGATGATTGTTTACAAAAGGGCAAGCACCAGGTGGCCGCGGGATATTTCATTTACGGGTCCAGTACCATGTTGGTGTATTCCACTGGGGTTGGGGTGAATGGATTTACCCTAGACGATAGCATCCAAGAGTTTTGCTTGAGCCATCCCAACATTCAAACCCCTGCTGATGGCAAGATTTTCAGCGTAAACGAGGGCAATTTGGAGGATTTTCCTCAAGGGGTTCAAGACTATGTGGCTTTCTGCAAGGCCAAAGACAAGGCTACGAGCCGACCTTATTCAGCCCGATATATCGGGTCATTGATTGCCGATTTTCATCGTAACTTGCTCAAAGGTGGAATTTTTATTTATCCTCCTACCGAGAAGGCGCCCAATGGAAAATTGCGTTTGATGTATGAGTGCAATACGATGGCATTTTTGGCCGAGCAGGCTGGGGGTGCGGCTAGCACAGGGGCCGAGCGCGTACTGGATGTGAAACCCACTGAGTTACACCAACGCGTTCCCATGTTTGTGGGTTCGAAAAACATGGTTGATTTGGCTGTAGCGATGCTCAATGAAGAGGTGGCTACTGCGATTCTTGCATAATCATTTGTAAGATTTCCAGCGATTGGATGGATTTTCCAGGTATGATGTGGGTTTCGATGTAATCGACCAATTTGCTCACAAGTACCCTTCTCATTTTGGCCGGCGCTGATTTGATTTCTCCCGATATAAGTTGTGCCAGCAGTTCGCAGTGAGCGGCATCGATGGTATTGGATGGAATGCTGCGCGCGGTTGCCGTGCTTCCTGAAACAATATCCAAGCCCAATGAAATACTCTCGGCGTCCAATTGCAGACCGTGACCCGTAACATCGCAGAACTCAAACAAATATTGAATGGGCAAAATGGGCAGGTCTTTGCAGCCGTCGTTCAGTTTTTGAAAGGTGATTTTTGAGAGATCGAACAGGCTTTCTTCGGGCTGTTCCTCGTGTAGGACATGGCTTAGTAGTTCTAGAAAGAACCAACGCACTTGGTCGTGTATGGGGTAGTGGCTGTAACCCCAACCCGAGACCAAAGAAACTTCTTTGGCCCGCATCATGCCTTTGTTTTGTTTGTGAAAAACAATTTCCACCAGCGTGCCTGGTTGAAACAGGGAGTTTTTATTTTGCTTTCCGTGCAGCCCTTGAATCAAAAATGGAAGTAGCCCAAATTCACGGGTAAACAACTTCACCACCGCCGAATGGTCGGTGTAAGGCGTGCGCTTTACGACGATGGCTTCGGTTTTTACCAGCATCAGTCAACCCAGTCGGCCAGGAATAAGTTGGTGTCGCGGGTGCCGTGGTTGTTTCGGTTTGAGCTGAAAATCAATTGTTTGCCATTGGGGGAGAACATCGGGAAGGCGTTAAACATGCTTTCATTGGTGATGCGTTCCAGATCAGTTCCGTCCTCATTGATCATATACAGTTGGAAGTCGTACCCTCGTTTGCTATGATGATTGCTTGAGAAGATGATTTTCTTTCCACCGGGGTGATAAAAGGGTGCCCAGTTGGCTTTGCCCAATTGAGTTACCTGTTTTAGGTCGCTGCCATCCACGTTGCAGGTGTAAATTTCCATGTTGGTGGGTTCAACCAATCCGCGACTGAGTAGGTCTTTGTACTTGGTGATTTCCTCTTCGGTTTGGGGTCTGCTCGCGCGGAACACCAATTTTTTTGAATCAGGGGAGAAGAACGCGCCGCCATCATAGCCTAATCCTGTGGTCACTTGCCTTTGGTTGCTGCCATCGATGTCCATGATCCACAACTCCAAGTCACCACTGCGGGTGCTGGTGAAAACTATGGATTTTCCATCGGGAGAAACGGTTCCTTCCGCGTCATAACCAGGGGTGTTGGTGAGCTTCTGGGTGATGTTGCCTTTCAAATCAGCCACGTAGATGTCAAAGTCCGGGTAGATGGCCCACACGTATTTCCCGTTCGATTCTGGGTTTGGCGGACAGGCACTATCTCCCTCGTGGGTGCTCGCATACAAAATGTGTTTGTTGTCGGGCATGAAATAGGAGCAGGTAGTACGTCCCAACCCGGTACTCACCATCGGGGATTTGCGCGCAGTGTCTTTGCCCATTTTCTTTACCGGCGAAGTAAAGATTTGGTCGCACTCCACACCCCATTGCTTGAAGTTGCTCTGGAAGGTGATGGCTTTGCTATCGAAACTCCAATAGGCTTCTGCGTTATCGCCGCCGAAGGTGAGCTGACGGAGGTTTTTTAAGTGTGTTTCAGCCACCTTCGGTGCGGGGGCGGCCGCAGCATGGTTGTGGTTTTCATGTTGGGCCGAGAGCGACGTTGCTGCGGCCGAGAAAGACAATGCGATAAATATGTTTTTCACTGTAAATTGGGTTCTATGTCTATGGGCGGGACGTACGATTTGCCCCTGCCTTTGATTTGGTTTAATAAAGTTCGGATTCTTGATTTTCGGATGGCCAATTTTTCGGCAGCGTGCCCTTCATTGGAGGTCATTCGAGTCATGCGTTTTTGCAATTGGTGTAACTTGTGGAACCATTTGCCTTTGTCATTTTTCTTGTTGCTCATGATGGAGATTTTTTAGGTTAGACATCGCATCGGAATACCGATTTGTTGAATGCAAATTATCCAAAAAATCGAGAAATAAAAATGACATTACACCAAACCAACAAAAAAAGCGAGGAAAGGTTACTGTAAAATTTCCCAAGCCATTTTGGGATAACCTTTTCTACCTTGATCATCGTAAAAATCCACAAATTTTACTTTAATGTAGGCGTCGGGTGTTTTGAGTAAATAAACACGATTTGGCACCATGGTGTACCGTTCAGCGGCTTGGTCGTATTGTTTCCAGTCGTAGCCAATTTCATCTTGCTTGCGAGAATATCGGGCACTCAGGGCGTAGGTTTTGTCAACGGAATTGAAATCGATTTTATTGAGCTCAGCTACCTCCACTTTGTGGGTATTGATCAGCACGCCCCGGATCACATAAGGATAGTGCACGCCATTGGCATCGGGTACGCTCTCCTTGTAGGTGGTAAAAAGGATGTCCCACTGATCCTTGTTAAGCGGTTCGTTATCCACCGTGCGATGGTCCAAAAAATGATAGTAAACGAAGTTCTTGGCGGGATTTATCGTCATGGTTTGTTTGCGATACCCATTTTTTTGGTTCACGTTTCCGTATTCGAATTCGTACCATTGTCCCGGTTTACAGCCCCCAAACTTGAGCTGGACATACCTGGTAGAGTCTTTGATTTTATCGCCCAAATCAATCACGTAGGTGTAGTTTCCAATGTCCCATTGTCCTGCAGTATTAACAAAAGACAGCGGAAACGCGGAAGAATCTGGGTTGCCATTGGGATTGTCGAAATACCAGGTTGCTTTTTTTAGGCTGTCGGTCGTGATCTTTCCGAAGCTATTCCCCGCAAATTTGGCCACGCCGAAGCTGGCGCTGATGCCTCCGTTGATGGAAACACGGGGCTGGTTGGGGTCGCAAGAAAAGGCCATGTGCCATAGTCCAAAGGCATTGGTTTCTGTTTTTTGGGTTGCAAAATCGAACCACAGTTGGTTGGCATAGGTTTCGCCCATCGCAAAAATCTGGGATTGAACTCCCACCGACGTTTTGGGCTGGGGGTATAGGGGCTCAGGTTTTTCGCAAGCGGTAAAAATGCCTACGGCGAGTAAAGTTACAAAGACGATATTTCTATTGCGTATCATTGGAACTGAAAGCTGACTGACAAAAATAGGGCCCTTCCGGGTGAAATATTGAGCATGCCACTACCGCCGTGGATGCCTCCGCCGGCCTGACCTTGAAGTTGGGTTACGTTGAATAAATTCTTACACCCCGCTTGCAGCATGATTGGGTGGTTGGAGTTGTTGGCGATGGCCGTGTTAAGGGTGATGTCAACCAAGGTGTACGGTGCAATTTGGTAGGTATTGCCGTTGGCCAAAAATCCACGGGTGTTGCCGCTATATCGACAGAAAATCTGCGCACTGCTGTTGGATTTTCGATGATTCAACTTCAGATTGAACTTGCCTTGAAGGGTGTTGAATCCTTGCCAAGTATTGGAATCGGACAGTTGACTGTGCGTGTTGATCCAATCGGCGCCCAGGGTGGCTGTGGTAATCCAGGCTGAGTAATAGTGTTGTTTAAACGTGAGGTCGATATCCACATTGGTCCCCGTGCTGTTTATTTTGCCTATGTTGATGTATTGATACAGCTGGGTGCTTTGATCCAACATCGCCAGTTGAATTTGCTGCGAAACACGGTTGTAGAAACTGCGGGTATTCAATTCCACGGCCAAAATTCTCCCGTTGATGTCGGGGTAGGTGTGACGGTATTTGTAGGAAGCCATGGCATTGTGCGCTACCTCCGCCTGCAATTGTTCGTTGCCACGCACGTTGTGGTTGATGTCTACAAACAAGAAATACAATTCTTTCAAACTGGGTGCGCGATACCCTTTTGCATAGGATAAGCGCCACATGGAATTGCCTTTTTTGTAGCGGGTTTGAAGGGCTGGAATGATGGGGGTGTATCGCAGATTCTGTGTTGATGTAAGAATGGGCTCACCAAATCGGGAGTTGAAGTTCCCGCGTAAACTCGGCTGAATGAGCCAATGCGTGTTGGGTTGCCATTTCCCTTGGGCGAACATGCCTATATCGGTGATGCTTTTGGGTTCTGGGATCTTTCCGGTCGACAGAATTTCGTGGTTGGCATCATAGCCCAGCATGATTGTGTTTCGGCGGATGCGTTTGTTTTCGATTTCAAAAAATCCGCGGGCGTTGAAAAGGTGATTGCGGGTAGTGTCGCGCTCGCCAATGAAAGAGGGTGTTTCATCACCGGTAACCAAATTTCTTTTGACGATGGTGTTGTAGCGGTGGTAACCATTCCAACTGTTGTTGAATTTGGCGTTAATGGATTTGTTTCCCACGCTAAATCTACCGCTACTTTGCACCGACACATCACTGCGCTGGGTAAAAAATCGGTTGTTGTAACCAGTGACTGTGATGAGGTTGTATTCCGCATTGCTGCGATCCAGCATGTTTTCGTAAAAATGGTTGGCGCGGATATCGTGCCGAAATTGATCGCCTCGCACATGAAATCCCAGTCCACCAAAATATTTGGTCTTGGGTTTCCAATCATAACTGCGGGTAAGGGTGTCGAAGTCCATGCCGCCGAAGAAATGTCGGCCCGCAAACAACTGCAGCGCTGAATGCTGTTTCTTCAGGGGTATGGCGAAATCTAGATCGAGATTGGTGTTTCTTGTGCCATCGCAAAAAAGCCGCGCATTGGTTGTGGTGCGGGATAAAACGGGTTGTTTGGTGATGATATTGATGACACCTCCCATGGCATCGGAGCCAAACAATACGCTCATGGGACCTTCGATGATTTCTATCTGTTCGATTTGGTTTGTGGGAATTTGGGAGATATCAATGTTGCCATTCAATCGTCCGGCCACGGGTGCGCCGTTGACCAATATTTTGACAGACTGTCCACTCAAACCTTGCAGTGAGATGCCCGTGCCCAGTTGGGCATCCTGACTTATTAAAATGCCGCTTTGGTTCCGAAGAACTTCAGCGGCATTTTGGGCGCCCATGTCTTTGATGGTTTGGGCGCCAATGACTTTGACTTGCTCGGTAGCACCACTTACGGCAACGCCTTTGATGGAGCAGGAAACACTCGCAGGGTCCAGCAACTGTAAATCATGCAGGGTGTCTTGGCTTTGTGAAAAAAGCACTGCGGGTGTAATCCCAATCAACCAAAGAAGCGTTTTCCGCATGCGGAATTAGTGTTTTACAAAGGGCAATTGTACGCGATCGGTTGCGCTGTTGATTTGCAACCAATAAGTTCCTTGGGTCAGGTTTGTCACATCCACATTCACTGCAGCACCTGCGCTGAAATCAATGCTCTGCTGAGACACCATTCTGCCATCAGCGGCCAGGATGTTTACCATTGAAAGGGATTTGTGTTCGGGCGCCCAGATCATCAGGTTGTTTTGAACGGGGTTGGGGAACAATTTTACTTCCACTTGTTTTAGGGCAGTGCGTGCCGATGCGGTTGGGGTCAACAACAATTTGCGGAATTGACTTTCACCCCGAGATGAACCGGTGAAGCCGGTGAACGACATCATATAGTAGGCTGTATCTCCTTTGCCTGCGATGTTTCTTACGCTTTCTACGATGTAATTCCAGTCGGTTTGGATGGTCCAACGGCCAGTGGTGTTATCAAATGATTTCCAATCACCTCCGATGCGGGTCATGTCTTTGTTCAATTCTGCTGGAGTACCGGGTATTTTGATGCCTGCGATGGCTTGTTTTGGGCTGCTCGCCAACATGTCCCAGTTGTAGTCGGTTACCTTGGCAACACGGGTACCGCGCTTGCTCTCAACACCCATGGTTGGGTACATCACAGGCGCACCGCCACCGGGAGGGGTTGTGGGGGCGTAGTAACGGGTGAACAATAAATCCCAATCCTCGCGCAATGGCTCGGGAAAAACATCGCCATTGGCTAAGTGGTAGTATTTATAGCTTTTGCCAGCGGCACTGCTTTGTGTCAGGGTGTCTGTTTTGTCAAAAGTGCCGTCTACCAGGGCGGTGCGGAAAATGAAATCGCCGTTGGGATTCTGCTTGATGGGCATAAACTTCACGAAGGATTTGCCACTGCCAACACCTGGAGTAGTGATGACCAATAGGTAAAGAGAGTCACCGGTAACTTCTTTGGTGGTTGGGTCGTAAACACCCCAACTAAAATCCCACATGTTTGATGCATTGGGCGACTGATTTAAAGCGCCTTTTTCGTGTTCGTGGATGTCGTTGTAGAATTTTTTCCAGGAAGCCCATCCTGTAGTATCAAATTGAGAAAACTGTGAATTGTCACCTTTGGGGTACGCATACACTTCAACGCCGCCCATGTGGTTGATGCGGATACAATTGTCGCGCGAAACCGTTGTGTGAGAAAAATGCCACTGGTCTATTGGTGCTGATGATTCAGCGCCTGTTCTGATGTTGTAATAAACCGCTTTGCCATATCCAGCGCCCATGGCTACAGAGTCGGAAACTACAGTTTGTGCCTTCAATGGACTGCTGCACAGTGTTGCAATCACGGTGCCTAGAATGATGTGTGTTTTTTTCATGATTTTTTGGTGATGCAAAATTACCCCTACCCCCCGTAAGTGGGGGTGTCGGAATTGTAAGGATTTGGTCATAAGAATGTCATGAAAGGCTGAAAATCGCTTTGTCAAATCCTACCAATAGGCCCTAACTTTGTGGCTAGTAACAGCGTGTTCGATGGCCAAGATTAAAATAGATTTATCAGGAAAAGTGGCAAAGCCTCAAGTGGTGGTGGGGATTGATTTGGGGACAACCAACAGTTTGGTGGCGTGGGTGAATCCTGCAACGAAACAGGCCGAGGTGGTGGTTGACGACCTGGGTGCTTTGGTGCCATCGGTGATTGGGTTGCTCCCCGGCGGCGAAGCCCAAGTGGGGGTGCTGGCGAAAGGTGGCTTGGTAACGGCGCCGGAACGTACCATTTTTAGTGTGAAGCGTTTGTTGGGACGCAGCTACAAAGACATCGCCTCGTACCAATCTTACCTCGGTTATCGCATCATCGACGAGGACAGCGATTCCATGGTTAAAATTGAAGTCGATGGGAAATTTTACAACCCAATAGAACTCAGTGCCATCATCCTCAAAGCCCTCAAAGCAAAAGCGGAGAAAGCGTTGAATGCGGAAGTGAACCAGGCAGTGGTGACGGTGCCGGCGTATTTCAATGATGCACAACGACAGGCAACCCGCGATGCCGGGAAATTGGCGGGGCTAGAAATTTTGCGCATTGTGAATGAACCAACGGCAGCGAGTTTAAGTTATGGCCTGGGATTGGACCGCGAGGAAATCCATACTGTATTGGTCTACGATTTGGGTGGAGGCACCTTTGATGTGTCGATTTTACAGATTGAAGACGGAGTTTTTGATGTGATGGCGACCAAGGGCGACACGGCATTGGGTGGCGACGATATCGATCGGGCGGTTATGTTGCACTGGCAAGCGATGCATCCTGCGCTGCAGGGTTTGACCTCTGCCGGCGATATACAACGGTTGAGATTGGTTGCCGAAGAAGCCAAAATTGCCTTGAGCGAACAGGCGGAGGTTGAATTCAATAAGCCATTTGTGCTGGACGATGGTTCGGCCCTCACCCTTACTTTGAATGATCAAGCCCTGGAGGCGGCCGCAAAGGAAGTATTGCTCAAAACCCAAGATTGCATTGCGGCCGCCCTGCGCGATGCTTCTATGAAACCCGAAAACATCGACGCGGTTGTCATGGTGGGTGGCTCCACGCGCTATCCCCAGGTGAAAACCCTGTTGCAGGCCCAGTTTCCCCATGTGGTAGTCAATGATGCCCTCAACCCCGACGAAGTGGTTGCACTGGGCGCGGCCATTGAAGCAGACGTGCTAGCCGGAAATCGAAAAGACATTCTGTTATTGGATGTAACCCCGCTGAGTCTGGGTATTGAAACGGCGGGTGGACTCATGGACGTTCTCATACCCCGGAACAACAAAATACCTTGTAAAGTGGGTAGGGAATACACTACCTCGGTAGATGGTCAGGTGAATCTGAAAATTAGCGTGTATCAAGGAGAGCGAGAACTGGTGGCCCAAAACCGGAAGCTGGGAGAGTTTATTTTGAAAGGCATCCCTGCCATGCCTGCCGGATTCCCCAAAATAGAAGTGGCTTTTGCCCTGGATGCCGATGGCCTGCTCAAAGTATCGGCCAAGGAACTGCGCAGTGGCGTTGCGCAGCAAATTGATATCAAACCGCAATACGGCCTCACCGACGATCAGGTAGAAGCCATGTTGTTGGCAGGATTTCAACACGCCCAAGAAGATGTGGCCGCGCGCCTGCACCAAGAGGCCCTCAACGAGGGACAACAATTGGTATACCTCGCGGAGCGATTTATCGAAAAAAATGCGAATTTGCTCAATGAGAATGAAATGAGCGGAACAAAACAACGGATTGCTGCGTTGAAGTGTCTATTGGACGAGCGGAGCGACAAAGACAGTGTCTTGCAAGCGGTGACGGAGTTGAATGATTACACCCGTCCTTTTGCAGAACGATTGATGGATGTTGCTGTGTCTGCCGCGCTCAAAGGCAAAGAAATTTAAATCCATATGCAATTAAACCGCCTCCTGATTTTCGTTTTGTTCGCCAGCACTGGACTGCAATTGCAAGCCCAAGAAGTGGGTTGGGCAGACTACGAGGGTAGGCAGAATTATGGGTTGAAAATGGGGTTGGGCCTCAATTCTATGTATGGCGGCAAGTTGCAGAATCCACGTCCAGCCGTTGGCTTCATGGCCGGTTTGTACATCCATTCCAATCCCGAAAAAAAACCATCGCCTTGGGGTTTTCAGTCGGGCCTCGATTTGCGTATGCGCGGCAGTAATTTCGCCAACGCCAAAGTCACAGATACCGCTGTCAATCGCGCTTACACCAAAATCAGTTTGATGAGTTTGGATTTACCATTGTTGGTGAATTATCGTTTGTCGAAGCAGCGCGACAAAAAAATCGAGCAATTACAAGCGGGGGTGCAACTGGGTTACAATTTTAACTCGGTATTGTATGTGGGTTCGCAAAAACGACCGTTGCCTACCTCCAATAATACCTACAATGCCATCAAAGAGTGGGATCGATTGCCGCTGAAAATGGTTGATTTGCAAGCCGTGTTGGGATACCAGTTCCGAGGAGAATCGGTGGGGTATTCTGTATCGATGAAGATGGGTTTGCTCAACCTCAACAATAACTTCGTCATCCGTGGGATGGTGGATTCCGATAATGATGGGATCGACGACACAGAAATAGAATTGATTTCTCCCACCACCGATCCGCTCAAAGAAAAGCCCGGTACCCCACAAATGATTGGGACTTGGAGCTTGGAGTTTGCCTTGGTTTTTTAAGCCAGCAAGGATTTCGTACCTTTGCAGTACCGTTTTTCTATGTCAACCGTGGCCTTTTATACCCTTGGATGCAAATTGAATTTTGCAGAAAGCAGTGCTATCGGACAGCAATTGACGAAGGCGGGATTTGAAAAACGCGAATTTCAAGAAGGGGCCGATTTGTATGTGATCAATACTTGCAGTGTCACAGATCATGCGGATCGCAAATGCAAAAAGGTGGTTCGAGAAGCACTCAAACAAAACCCGGCAGCGTACGTGGTGGTAATTGGTTGTTATGCCCAGCTCAAGCCGCAAGAGATTGCCCAAATTCCTGGGGTGGACATGGTCCTCGGGGCTGCCGAAAAGTTTCAGCTGATTGATCACCTCCACACTCTGGTAAAAGAGCCCAAAGCGCTGGTGCACAATGCCCCCATTAAAGAGGTCAATACGTTTGTCCCCGGATACAGTGTGGGGGATCGTACCCGGATCTTCTTGAAGGTCCAAGATGGCTGTGATTACTTCTGTAGTTTTTGCACCATTCCGCTGGCAAGGGGTAAAAGCAGGAGTGCCGATGTGGCCGATACGTTGAAATTGGTGGAAGAAGCCGCCCAACAAGGGGCCAAGGAAATTGTGTTGACCGGGGTGAATTTGGGGGATTTTGGGGTAGAGCACAATCAAAATTTCTTTGATTTGGTGAAAGCCATAGACGAAGTTGAAGGGGTGGATCGCTATCGCATTAGCAGTATCGAACCCAATCTCCTAACCGATGAAATTATAGAGTTTGTGTCGCGCAGCAAGCGATTCGTACCTCACTTTCACATTCCTTTGCAGAGCGGGAGCGATGAAATTCTCACCCGGATGCGTCGGAAATACCTCAGTGATTTATACCGCTCTCGCATCGAGAAAATCAAGGCCTTGATGCCCCATTGCGGAATCGGCGTGGATGTGATTGTGGGATTCCCCGGGGAAACAGAAGAACATTTCCTCGAAACCTATCGCTTTTTGAACGAATTGGATATTTCCTACCTACACGTGTTTCCCTACTCAGAGCGTGCCAATACCACCGCCAAGAAAATGAAGGATGTGGTGCCCGTGAAAGTGAGAATGGAGCGCGGCGAGATGCTCAGAGGCCTGAGTGAAAAGAAGCGGATGGCCTTCTATCGCGAGCATTTGGGAACCGTACGACCTGTTTTATTTGAGGAGGAAGAGCGCCGCGGGGTGATGTTTGGATTTACCGACAATTACATCAAAGTTGCCACAGATTACGATCCCTTGTTGGTGAATACCGTTGCCAACGTTCAATTGGCTTCGCTCAACCCAGAAGGATGGGTAGAAGCAGAATTTGATTACGCGGTTGTTGGGCATTAACTTGCACCTGTGTTTCCAACCCTCTACCATTTTTTGTTTGACCTTACGGGGATTTCATTGCCCTTCCTGAAAGTCGTTAATACCTTCGGATTTTTCGTTGCCTTGAGTATCGGCGCCGCGTATTGGGCGATGTCTACCGAATTTGCGCGCAAAACCGCCTCGGGTGATTTTGCCAAAGTGAAGGTGAAACAGGTAACCGGTGTGGGTGTGGATCGCAGCGAATATGTGATCAATGGATTGATGGCCTTTGTCTTTGGCTACAAGATTCTCTACCTCATGGTGGAAACGGGCGATGGGTTTTCTCCCCAAGACCATGTGTTTTCAACCGAAGGAAGTTGGTTGTTTGGTATTGGTGCGATGGCTTTTTCGCTTTGGAGGACTTGGGTGGCCGACAAAAAACAACGCGGAGAAACACCCTCCGAAACCATTTTGGAAATGGATGCCTCTGCCCGGATGTCGAACATCACCACCGTGGCCCTTTTGAGCGGATTTTTGGGTGCCAAAGTGTTTCATTTGCTGGAGACGCCAAGCGAAATTCACTGGGAAACGTTCTTGTTGGATTTGTTGACCAGCGGTGGATGGACATTTTACGGTGGTCTTATCTGCGGGGCTGCGGGTGTGATATGGTATACCCAAAAACACGGCATGCATTGGCGACATGTGTTTGATGCGGGCGGACCGGCAATGATGTTGAGTTATGGTTTGGGTCGGTTCGGATGTCATTTCTCGGGTGATGGCGATTGGGGTATTGCGAATTTGAAACCGAATCCTGGACTGCCCAATTGGGCTTGGGCTTATAAATATCCTCACAATGTATTGGGGAAAGATTATGCTTCTACGGGGATGGAATTGATTCCGGGATGTTCCGGTGAATATTGTTATCAACTGTCGGTGCCTGTATATCCTACGCCGTTGTACGAGGCATTGATGGCCTTGGGATTGTTTGCTGTGTTGTGGTTTGTCGTACGCAAGTGGTCGTTGGCACCCTTTCAACTGTTTTCGGCCTACATGGTGATGGCGGGCGTTGAGCGTATGCTCATCGAATCAATCCGTGAGCATGGCGTGAGTTTGTATGACGTGGCGGGTTTGTCGTTCAGTCAAGCCCAACTGATTTCTTTGGCACTGATGTTGTTTGGCGTTTTGGGCTGGATATGGTCGGGCAGAAACCCGCTACAATCAGCGACCAATGAAAAAGTGGATTAGACGTTACAAATCATGAAAAGTTTAAAAGGTTGGGTGTATTTCTTGGCGATGTTGGTGTCGGGGGGCTTGCATGCACAAATTTGGGGATCATCGGAGCCTCAGAAGGTGGATACCATAGAGACCAGTGATTTCCGAAGAATGGATCCGGTGTTGATATCGGGCAGTATGGATGAAGAGCGGAAGAAGGAGTATCAATTGTTGAAACGTAGGGTCATTAAAACCATGCCTTATGCGAAAATGGCGGCCATGAAAATGCGCGCGATGGAGGATAAATTGAATACCATACAGAACCGCCGTGAGAGAAAGAAATACATCAAACAGTGTGAGGAGAGCATCAAGCAGATGTATATGGAGCAGTTGAAAAACATGACCATAGGGGAGGGACAGGTACTGATGAAGTTGTTGCATCGGGAGACGGGGAAGACCAGTTGGGAGATCATGAAAAATTACCGCGGCACCACAGAGGCTTTGTTTTGGCAGGCCTTTGGCAGTTTTTACGGACATAATTTGAAGCAGGAGTACGATCCAGTGTTGGATTATCAAATAGATCACATCATCAAGCAAGAGCGCTTGGAGTGAGCGGAGGCGTTTGGTGCGATGGGGCTTACCGGCGAGGGTTAGTCTTTTCGGGCGAGCATGAAAATGACCACGGGAGCGCCGATGATGGAAAGGATGGCGTTGATGGGTAGGATGCTGTTGGGAATCAATTGATTGGCCAATACATCGGCGGTGAGGGTGAGGGCGGCCCCGGCGAAAGCGGTGGTGAGTATGTTGGGACCATGCGATTCAGTCCCGTTGATTTTACGGGAGATGTGCGGGGCGATGAGGCCTACGAAAGAAACGGGTCCACAGAAGGCGGTGACAATGGATGCCATGCTTGCGCTACCGATGATGAGCCACAATCGCAGTTGTTTTACTGATTTTCCGGCACTTTCTACATGGATGTCTCCGAGAAGGTAGGCGTTGAACGCGTGTTTGTGGATGAGCAGGATGAGTAGACCCAGGGCGGTAGAAAAACCGAGTAGCGGGAGCTGGGAGGGGAGGACGCGGTCGAATCCACCCATGCCCCACATGACAAATTGTTTTACTTGTTGTGCTTGTGCGGTTTGGGTGATGATGTCAACGGCGGCTCCGAAAAAGTAGCCGAGGACAAGTCCCACGAGCAGCAGGGCATGCAGTTGGGTGAGTTTTTTGTGTAGGGCTAGTTGAATGGACAGTACCAGCATGGCGCCCCCGAGCGCAGCGAGGGGTTGGAGGGCGAAGGATGCGCCACTGTTGTCGAGTCCCAGTTGTGCTCCCAGATAAGTGATCAGGGCTACGCCGAAGGTGGCTCCTGGGGTAATTCCAATGAGGAAGGGACCTGCCAGGGGATTCCGAAAAAGGGTTTGCATCATCAGTCCGCTCCAGGCCAGGGCTATGCCACCGATGGTGGCGGCCATGACACGGGGGAAGTGCAGGTCCCAAAATATGGATGCGCCACCGGGTTGAAGCCATCGGGCGGCGTTGGGTTCTAAATCGAGCATTAAAATCACGCCCAAGAGGCCACCGAGCAGCAGGGTTAGCCGCGGCCGCAGGCCGCGGCGATTCACCGATTGGGCCTGAGAAATATGTGGTTTTGAATCTTGCATGGGCTGCGGTGCTTACTCACAAATATCGTAGTAGTACGCCGATTCTGAATGTAAATCGTCTTTAAAGATGTGAAACAGATCGCTGAGAATGCGGTTGGGATAAATACAGCCCATGTCCCAGTAGGGATTGCTTCCGTTCGCATGCAGTTGTTTGTTGAAATGATAGGCCTTGCCCAAGCGGAACGCCTTGATATGCTGAACCCGGGGATCGCTCGCTTTCAAACAATTTAAGGTTGTGCATAAATCGGTGTTAATCCAGATGTCGGCCTCAGAAAATAAACCAATGGCCTTTTCAATGCTCACGACATTGCTGCCCGTCCCCGTTTCGGCCGTGATGGGCTCTCCACCCGCATCGCGAATGAACTGAGAAACATACGATGAATATTGCGGTACAAACCACATCCCATTGTAAACACAGTTGGTGATGACTTTGGGGTGGGTGCCAGCGGATTTTTTGGCCTCTACCACCAGCGATTCGTAGTCCTTTTTTACGGTGTTAAATTGGCCCTGTGCTTTTTCGGCCTTACCCATAACCCAACCAAATGCAATGATCCATTCCGCCCTGCCCAGTGGGTGGTTCTCCAAGTGGTTGTTGCACCAAAGCACGGAAAATTTCCCTTTGGCCTGTCGCTCAATGGCCTGTTTATCCTCTATGCTGCTGAGGGTGCCAAACAACAGTGTGGGGTTGCAAAAAGCCAGTTTCTCGGGCAGAATTGGTCCGTCGGGGGCAACCTCACTGAGGGAATTTATCGTGGATTTTTCCTGTAACAACGGATGGGCGATGTATTTGCGAGATTCAACGCCAACCAAGTGTCTGTGGGCGTTTAGCTCGGCCAACATGCCAGTATGTATGGCTGATAAACTCACAATTTTGCTCCGGTCTTTGAGTTTTTCGTACCCCTGGATCGCAGCCGATGTGCCCCAATGAAAAGCTCCGGCGATTTTCTTGCTTTGGGCGTCGGTATACAGTTCCAAAAAACTATCGGTACCCGAGTAGCCCACCCGAAACAACGTGGCGTAAGCGTTCTTTATCCACACAATGTCCGAATTGTTGGCGTCCCGTGGGTGTTCACCACAGCTTGCCATCCCCAAAATCAATGCTGAAAGTGTTGTAATTGCTGAAAGAACGCGCTGGGTTTTCATGGAGTCTTCGAAAATAGTACAAATTATCGCACAGCCCCGACAGGCGGGGTTGGATAATCTGAAAAATTCATCAAATTTGTTGTGTTATGCTGCACCCGCTGTTTCGATTCCGCTACTACATCTTGTTCGGATTTTTTGTCATTTGGATGGCGTTCTTCGACATGAATAATTTGTTCTATCGCTACAAAATCGCCCGGGAAATCGATGCGTTGGAAGAGAATATGGAAGAGCATAAGAAAGCCATCGCCGATCTAGCCCAACAAAAGCAATACCTGTTTGGCAATGACCGCAATTTGCAGCGCTATGCCCGTGAGAAATATCTCATGAAAAAAGACAACGAAGATGTGTTTGTTATCGTGGAAGAAGAAAAACCAGAGGACAAAGACGAATAGTGTTCATAAAAGTTTGAACAATGTGAATTTCTGTAAAGGAAGATACAATAAGTTTGTAAACAAGGAAAACCATAAAAACTCCGAATAAATCATGAATTTCATAGCGCCATCCAGCGACCTCTTGCAGCACTTGTTAACCGTGAACGGTGCCATCATGTCGAAACCCATTATTCCCATTTTGGAGAATTTTCTATTCGACATCAGCGACAACCAGTTGCGGATTTACAGTACGGACCTTGAGACCAGCATGACAACAAGCATGCAGGTTGAGTGCAAGGAAAGCATGAAGGTGGCCGTGCCAAGCAAAATGGTGATCGATATTCTTCGTTCTCTGCCCGATCAGCCCGTGACTTTCAATGTGGATGCTCAGTCTTTTGGGATTGAAGTGGTGAACAGCAATGGTCGCTATAAAATGGCTGGTCAAGATGGTGTGGATTTCCCCGCCCTTCCTGAATCCAATGCCGATGGTAGCTTCACCATTCCCGCCAATATTTTGTTGCGTTCCATCTCTAAGACCCTTTTTGCGGCAGGTTCTGATGAATTGCGTTTGAATTTGACCGGTTTGTATGTGGAGATGAAAGGCAATTCAGTGAATTTCGTTGCCACCGATGCCAACAAGTTGGTGAGACTTACACGCAAGGACGTCAATACCGGTGTGGAGGATAGCATTTTGATCCCCAAGAAGCCCTTGAATTTGTTAAAAACGGCGTTGCCAAACGACGAAACCCCTGTGGTGGTTGATTATAACCGTTCCAATGTATACTTTACCTTCGGTGAGACCCGTTTGATTTGTCGTTTGCTCGATGAAAAATACCCCGATTACGCGGCGGTTATTCCTCAGGAAAACCCCAACGTGATCACCATTTCCAGAATGGCCTTGTTGAGTTCCATTAACCGTATCAGCATCTTCGCCAGCAAAACTACCTACCAAGTACGTTTTAAAGTTACGGGTAATGAGTTGACCATCAGTGCGGAAGATATCGAAATGGCCAACGAAGCCCAAGAGCGTATTCCTTGTGAATTCGAGGGTAACGACATGGAAATTGGTTTCAACGCGAAATTCTTGAAGGAAATGTTGAGCACCCTCGATGGTGACCAGGTTCAACTTCGATTGTCGGCGCCAAACCGAGCCGGCTTGGTGATACCAAATGAGAATGAGCGCGATGAGGACATTACGATGCTCATCATGCCCATGATGTTGAATAACTATTAATCGTATTCGATTTTTTACTGCGCAAATACGGCACTGCCCACACGAATGAGGGTAGAGCCGTGGCGTATCGCGATGGGGTAGTCTGAACTCATCCCAATGGATAATTCACAAAAATCATTGTCGCCAGCGAAATGGGTTTGTTTCGTCCGCTGAAACGCATTGGCAACCCGTTCAAATTCTTCATTGATTTGTTGTTGATTGTCGGTATTGCTCGCCATGGCCATCAATCCTACCAAGCGCACATGATTCAATTCTTCCTGTTTTGCTTGGGTGAAAAACGCATCCAACTCTGTTGGGTCAAGTCCAAATTTGGTCTCTTCCTGGGCAACGTGCAATTGAATCAAACAGGGAATAACGCGATTGTGTTTGGCCGCCTCTTTGTTGATTTCTTGTAACAGTTTGAGACTGTCAACGGCATGGATCATGTGAATGAACGACGCAATGTATTTTACCTTGTTGGTTTGTAAATGACCGATTAAATGCCATTGAATGTCGGAAGGAAGGGCCTCAACCCGCTCCAATAGCGCTTGGACACGGTTTTCTGCGAACGCGCGATGTCCGGCATCGTAGGCCGCTTGGATTTCAGTCACCGCCCTGTATTTGCTCACCACGATGAGTTTGCAGTGCGCGGGCAGCTGTTGCTGAATGCGATGGATGTTGCTTTCGATGTGTGAATGGGTAGACATGGTATTCTCGTGAGGCCGCTGCAAAATTACCGCTGCGATTGTTGTAATTTTGTGATTCTGTGAAAAATCAATCACGCTTGCTACAAATTCTACTGGGAATCCTCTTATTGAGTGGTTGGGTGTCTTGTACAACCCATGCCCGGGTAGAAGAGAAAAAAATGATTGACCTCATGTGCGACGTGATGCTGTTGGAAGCGGGGAATCAAATAAAATACAATTACGCCTCGTTGCCGGATTCCTTGTGGCAGGAGCACTACGATTTTGTATGTGAAAAACACAAGGTGCCCTATGAAGATTTTAAAGCCGAATTGTTGAGGTTGAAAGCAGATCCTCAGGCGTTTACTGCGCTGATGGAAAAAGTAATCACCCAAATGCAAGTGGCGGAATTGAATGCTAGAAAGGGCCGGAAGTGAAATATCCATTCGATTTTGAACGTGTTGTAGGATTTGATGGCATACGTGCCTCCATCGCCCAGCGCTGTAAATATCCCTCCACGCAATTCTTGGTTTCGGACTGGGAAATGCAAACCACCTTTGAGGCGGTGATGTTGCAATTGGATTTGCTGGATCAAATTCACCAACTGAATGAGCTATCTCCCAGTGTGTTGCAGTTTCAAGGGGAGGATATTCAAGGGTTTTTGCCTCACTTAGGGATAGAGAATTTTTACTTGGAGGAGGAAGCATTGGCTGCCGTGCTGGCTACAACACAAACTTACCAAAAATTGGCTGCTGCGGTACAGTTGCGTGCGGAGGTTTGGGCGCTGTTATCGGCAGAACTTCCCAATGAAGAATACACCAAAAAGATTGCCGCGATCATAGGTCGCGTTTTGGATGAATTCAATCAAATATCGGTGCGAGCCACCCCACAATATGCCAAAATTTCCCAAGAAATCCAGCGATTGGAGGGTGAGGCAAGAAATGTGATGCGTGGAATTTTTCGTGAATGGAAATCGCAAGGATACACAGCGGAAACGGATGTGACCGTGCGCGAGGAGCGATTGGTGATTCCCGTATTGGCTGAGTTTAAACGTCGCGTTCAAGGATTTGTGAAGGACATCTCCGCTACTGGAAAGGTGTTGTATGTGGAGCCCACACAAATGTTGGAGATGAACAACCGATTGAAGGAGTTGTTCGCTGAGCGCCGCAGAGAAAGAGAACGCATATTGCGGTTGGTTACGGCTGAACTTTCGCCCTATCAAACCGATCTGGCATCGATGATGTCACGCCTGGTGCAGATGGATTTTGCCTTGGCCAAATACGATTGGTGTTCGCGGGAAGGGGCAGAGCGACCCAAGGTTAGTGAGCGACCCCAAATTGCCCTTAGGCGGGGTGTGCATCCGGTGCTTCGCCGAGAATTGCGCGCACAAAAGAAGGAAGCCATTCCTTTGTCGTTGGAACTCAATGAACAACGCGTGATGGTAGTTAGCGGTCCAAACGCCGGGGGTAAATCCGTGGTGTTGAAGACTGTTTTGTTGTTGCAGTACATGGTTCAATGTGGCCTTTTTGTGACAGCAGACCCCGAGAGTAGGTTTGGCATTTTTGATTATTTGGGCATTGATTGTGGGGATGGTCAGGATATTCAACAGGGGCTGAGTACGTTTTCAGCACACTTGCAGCATCTTAAAAATCTCTTGGAACACGCCAGTGAGCGGTCGTTGATAGGGATGGATGAAATAGGAGCAGGTACCGATCCGCGTTTTGGAGCCCCCATCGCCCAAGCGGTGTTGGAGCAGTTGCTTGCTCAAGGTTCTTTTGTGATTGCAACCACCCACTTTTCGCAGTTGCGCGAATGGGGGTTGGGGTACGCTGAGGTGGTTCAGGCCTCTATGGCCTACGATGCGCATGCTTTGAAGCCACTGTATCATTTGGTGGTGGGAAAGCCGGGCTCGTCTTTTGCCTTGGAGTTGATGCGAAAAACGGGGTTTGATACCCAGTGGATTGAACGAATCAAGACCTTGGCGGGGAAACAGATGGGGAAAACTGAGGATTTGATGTTGTCGCTGGAGCGTCAAAACCAGCAGTTGTTGCAGCAAGTGAAAACCTATGAGGAGAAATTGCAGCACTTGGAGGAGTTGACCGCATCGTATCAATCGTTAAAAGATAAATTGCAAGCGAAGCGACAAGAATATCTCTCGGCCGCGAGGGATGAGGCCAAGAAGTTGCTTGCAGACACCAATCAACAAATCGAAAATACCATTCGCGCCATTCGAGAACACGGAGCAGAAAAAGAGGCTACGTTGAAGGCGCGACAAAAATTGGGGGCCTACAAAACGGCGGTAGAGACGGGTTCCATTGTGGGGGCAGGGAAGCCTGAGGGTTTGAGGGGTGCGGTAGATTTTGAGTCAACCAAACAAAAATCAGGAAAACAGGTTGGTAAGAATGGTGGTCAGACATCGAACAAGGAGCCAGAAAAAGCCCATTTGGTGGATACATTGCCCATTACCTCAGTAAAGCAATTGGTGCCGGGGGTGTTGGTGAAAAGTTTGGCAACGGAGGCCCAAGGCGAGGTGTTAGACGTGAAGAAAGACAAGGTTTGGGTGGCGTTTGGCGTGGTGAAAATGTGGGTGCCGATATCTGAGTTGATGCTCAGCAAAAACAAAGTGGGGGGTAAATCACAAAAAACTGGCGTTACGGGTGGTTATCAATGGGTGGAGCGACAATCGAATTACAAAACCAGTTTGGATGTTCGAGGGCAGCGGATGGACGAGGCCACGCAAAAGGTGCTTTTGTGGCTGGAGGAAGGGTATTCTTTAGGACATGCCCAATTGAGGATTGTTCATGGACGCGGCGATGGCATTTTACGCAAAGGGTTGAAAACGCTGCTGAAGACAGTCAATTTTGTGCGCAGCTATCACCATGAAACGGAAGCAGAGGGCGGGGATGGAGCGTTAATTGTGCAATTATTGTAAAACATGATTGGCTGTTGGCAAATTCTGCCACGGGTTGGGTTAGTTACGAGGATACCTAGTATTTTTGTGGACTATGGCATTAGTATTAGATGGTAGCATTGCGGCCGCATCCATTCGCTTGCAGATCGCGGAAGAAGTAAAGGCTCACGTAGCCAAAGGACATCGCGCACCGGGTTTGGTGGCCATTTTGGTGGGTGAGGATGGAGCGAGTCAGACGTATGTGGGCGCCAAAAAAACGGCTTGTGATGAAGTGGGTTTTGCGGGTGATGTGCGTCGATTCCCTGCAACCATTACAGAAGAAGAACTACTGGTAGAAATTGAAAAAATCAACCAAGACGATTCCATCGATGGGTTGATTGTTCAACTGCCATTGCCCAAGCATATCTCTGAAGAAAAAGTAACGCAAGCCATTCTGCCAGGTAAAGACGTGGACGGATTCCACGACATCAACATGGGAAAACTGGCAAAAGGCGATGAGGCGGGAGTGAAGCCTGCTACGCCCTATGGAATTACCTTACTCATGAAACACTACGGAATTGAGGCCAGTGGAAAGCATGTTGTGGTGGTTGGAAGAAGTAATATCGTAGGTCGCCCCATGAGTATGCTGCTATCGGCTGCAGCCCCTTATGGCAATGCCACGGTGACGTTGTGCCACAGTCGCACCCAAAATTTGTCAACCTTTACCCAACAAGCGGATATTTTGGTAGTGGCATTGGGTAAGCCTGGATTTGTCACTGCAGACATGGTGAAGGATGGGGCTGTAATTATCGACGTGGGGACAACCCGTGTGGATGATGCCACCCGCAAGAGTGGTTGGCGTTTGTGTGGTGATGTGGATTACGAAGCGGTATCTCAAAAAGCAAGTGCCATTACGCCCGTGCCCAAAGGGGTTGGTCCGATGACCATAACGGGGTTGATGATGAACACCTTGGAAGTGTATAAAGCCAAATTTTCGTGATGAAATATCCTGTGATGGAGCATTTTTACACCATCCAGGGAGAGGGTGTTCATGCAGGTAAGCCTGCGTATTTTGTCCGCCTAGCCGGCTGCGATGTGGGTTGCGTATGGTGCGATGTGAAGGAAAGCTGGCCCACGGAAGGGTATCCCACATTTACCGCAGAAGAAATCTGTGGTTGGGTGGGGCAAACCCCCGCGCAACTGGTGGTCATTACGGGTGGAGAACCTGCGATGTACGATTGTTCATCCATCGTCAACGCCCTGAAATCAAACGGGTATCGGGTGCATGTTGAAACGTCGGCTGCCTATCCCTTGCGTGGCGATTACGATTGGATCTGTATTTCGCCCAAGAAATTTAAGCAGCCCGTAGCCGAGGAAATGCAGCGTGCCCATGAATTGAAAGTGATTGTTTTCAATGATTCTGATTTTCAGTGGGCAGAGCAATGGGCACAAACAGTGGGTCCGGATTGTGCGCTACTCTTGCAGGCAGAATGGGATAAACGCGATAAAGTGATGCCCAAAATGATTGATTATGTGAAGGAAAATCCCCATTGGCGGATTTGTATTCAAACGCATAAGATCATCCAAGTGCCTTAATTTTACAGGAAAGGACACTCCCAATTGGGGTGAGTAACTTGCCTCGCAGTGGGTGGAATGAGATTTGCGTGTCGATTATTTTTGCGCGTATGCGGTTTTTTGGGAAATCTCTGATGCTTTGTGTGGTCCTGATGATATTGGGTGGGACCGCCGCGGCTATTGATCCGCCTAAAAAACCAGTCCGTGACCCCTATGATATGTCGCACTATGTGCGCTTCAGTGATACGAGTGAGTTTCAGATCGACAGTTTCTTCCGACGGATGTATCGATGGGGGATTTTTAATGGTACCTATCTTTTTCACAAGAACGACAGTGTTTGTTACGGGGCGATGGGCTATGCTACTTTTTCGCAGTTGGATTCGCTGAAACCGGCAGATTTATTTCAATTGGCTTCGGTTTCGAAAACGTTTACGGGCATGGCCATGATGATGTTGGTACAGGATGGGTATTTGAAGTTGAGCGACAGTGTTCATTGGTATATCCCGGAATTGACGAGGAGGAATTTGGCCATTCAAAACCTCATCAGTCACAGCAGTGGTTTGCCGGATTACTTTTACTTTAACATGAAGGCCTGGGAAAATCCAAAGGATCACCTGACCAATGAAGATGTGGTGCAGTTATTAAATGCACAGCCGTTGAATCACTTTGCCAAGCCCGGGAAGTACGACTATTGCAACAGCAATTATGCGTTGTTGGCATTGATCGTGGAGCGACAAACGGGCATTGATTTTAGGGAGTTTGTTAAGTTGAGAATCATGAATCCCAGTGGGATGAAATATTCGCATTTGGCCAATTTTGACTCTTTGGGTTTGGTGAATTATACCGTGCAGGGGTACGACAAAAAACGGGTGTTTGCCGATAACATATTCAATGGTGCGATGGGAGATAAAGGGGTTTATGCGAATGTTTTTGAGATGTTGGCGATGGACCGAATGTTGAGGACGGATTATTTGCTACATCCCGATACGAAGAATCAAATGTGGGCACCGCAAACTGTGGTTAGTGCGGATGCCTATTATGCTAACGGGTGGCGAGTTAAATGGATTAATGGCCAAAAATGGGCTTTCCACAATGGCTGGTGGAAGGGCTTTCGAACCTATTATTGGCGATGTTTGGATGAGGATAAATGTTTTGTTGTGCTGACAAACAACGTACAGGGACCATTCTTGCGCACCATAGACATGGTGGGGTTGTTGAAGTGAAGGTTTCTGCGTAATTTGCTTGGAAACATTTTACTGACAATTGAATGGTTAGACGTTACCAGCTTTTACTGATATTTTTGATGTTACTTGGCGGGGTTTGTGCCCAAACCCCCAGTGCGAGTAGTCCATCTCGGCCCGCGCTGCGCGCGGTGCCGATGGAGATGCCTTTGGTGGATACCACCATTCGATGGGTGCAGCTGCTGCAATCGCCCAATCCCAATTATTATGAGGTGAAAAAAGCCTTTGAAGCGCATTTTGGCGGGGTTGTTCCGGCCAAAGGCCAAGGGTATAAAATTTTTAAACGATGGGAAGCCCGTGTCATCAACCATTTAGACGAGAAAGGGAATGTGGTGTGGCCCAATGGCGTTTTGGCCGATATCCAAGCGACCAACAATGTAACGGGCGGTTCAGGTAGTATGGGCGGAGGAAGTCCTAGTTCGGGTGGTTCCAGTCCAACCGGAGGCAGTGCAACAGGAAGTGGATCAACCAATTCATCGCCCAATGGAGGAACCAATGTCAATGGCCTCAATGGCGGCAATCCCCTGCCCCCGGCCACTTGGTGCGCTACATCAGGCCGTTGGACACCCGTTGGACCGGTAAAACATCCCTATAACCAAACCTCGCAGCCCACCGGTACCGGCAGGATCAACGGCATTGCGTTTCATCCTACCGATTCAAATACTCTGTTTGCACTTGCGCCGCAAGGGGGTGTCTGGAAGTCAAAAGATTACGGAAAATCCTGGTCCCAACTATGGGGCGCGGGCAGTGGATTGTCTGTAGGTTCCACGGCGCCTTCCAATCCAGCGCTCACTTTGGGCGTGAGCAGTATGGTGCTCTCACACAAAAATCCAGATACACTGTACATTGGAACGGGCGATCGCGATGCGGGCGATGCCCCCGGCTACGGCGTGTTGATGTCGGCCAATGGCGGGACCTCCTTCATTGTCCGGAATACTGGAATGGGTAATCTCACTGTGGGGAAGCTCATCATGCACCCCAAGAATACCGCCATTATTTTGGCCGCCACCAACGGTGGCGTCTTTCGCACAACCAATTCTGGGGGGAGCTGGACCCGGGTGACCGCCTCGGCCAATTTCGTAGATATCGTGTTCCACCCTGGCAATCCCAATTATGTGTATGCCACCGCCAATGGGCTTTTTTATCGCAGTACCGATGGCGGTGTTAATTTTGCCCAGATAACCAATGGTGTTCCGGCTACGGGAATGCAACGCGGACAAATTGCCGTGACACCGGCCGACCGCAGTCGCGTGTATTTCCTGATTGCCTCAGGCTCTCGATTTCAAGGATTCTATCTGTCTACCGATAGCGGTGCAACTTTTGTGAATCGGAATAGTACCCCCGCTAACATTTTGGGATACAGTGAATTGGGGAATGATGGTTCAGGTCAAGGTTGGTACGATCTGGATTTGGCAGCAGATCCCAAAAATGCTCAAGTGGTGTATGCCTTTGGAATCAATGTGTGGAAATCCACCGATGGGGGCGCTACCTTCAAAGTCAGTGGTCATTGGGTGGGAAGTGGTGGCGCCGATGATATTCATGCCGATCAGCATATTGGCGAGTTTAACATCACAGGGAATACCTTGTTTGCGGGCAATGATGGCGGAATTTACTATACGGGGGATGGCGGAAAGCGATGGAACAACATCACCAAAGGAATCAATAATTCGCAGATTTATCGATTGGCGGTTGCGCAAACGTCCGACGATCTGGGTGCCCACGGCTACCAGGACAACGGGTCCATGATTCACGATGACGGGGAAGTCTTTACCTATTTTGGAGGTGATGGAATGGATTGTGCAGTTGATCCCAGCGATGAACGATATGTCTACGGGTCCTATGTCTATGGATATATTTATCGCGCCATCGATAAAAATGATGTGATTACATTGGCTGCCAATGGTACCAATGGCATCACAGAGGGGGGCGGATGGCTTACGCCTTTCGTGTTGCAAGAGGGCAATCCCAACCGAATGTTTGCTGGGTATAACAATGTTTGGCGATGCGATAGTGTGAAATCCAATGGCACCATCAAATGGACCAAGATTTCAACAGGATGGACCGGTTCGATCAGACAAATTAAAAGCAGCAAATCAAACCCAAGGCATCTCTATGTCATTCGCGGAGATGGAAAGCTCATGTTTACGCGAAATGCAGAAGTGTTGGCACCCGTTTGGGTCGATATTACCCCCGCATCAACGCTGTTTACCCTCAGAATCATGGAGCCCGATCCGTTGGATAGTACAAAATTGTATGGTGCGAGCGCCTCGGATTTGTATACAAGCAATAACAACGGGACTACTTGGAATTCTACCGTTTTGGCCAGTTTGAATAAAACGGCCTACCCAGGGTTCAATTGGGGCGTGATCAACGTACTGAAAGCCGATCATACGGCTTCCCCTGCTGGATTGTATGTGGGTACAGATCGAGCGGTATATTACATGAATCAAGTATCGGGCAGTACCTATGGGCTCAATGAATTTTCTAATTTGTTGCCATTGTGGATGGATATCTCTGATTTGGATATTTATCATTCTCCACTTGGCAGGGATTATAGTTATATCTACGCCAGTACCTATGGTAGAGGCGTTTGGAAAAGCCCTCTTTTCGATGATGGTTCTGGTACATACAAAGCAAAAATGCAGTCATTTGACTCGGTATTTACCGTGGGCGGTGTCATGCGGTTTTCGGAAAAAGTACCCGCGTCGTTATACGGGATTCGCTCCCTAACTTGGAATATCAAGCCCAATACCTTCTCATGGGTATCGGGAGACTCAAACAGCTTGCAACCCGAAGTGAAATTTAATCAGCCTGGTGTGTATGCGGTGTCGCTTTCGGCCAAGAGTTGTACCTCCAATGCAACGGAAACCAAGAATTTATGGGTTCGTGTATTTCCTGCCGAGGCAGCGGCAACCTGTAATTCAAGCACCAAGTTTCAAACATCTAACTACGGAATTGGGGTGTTTGATGTGAAATTGACCGATAACCATTTTGAATCGGGTACGTATTTCGATGATGGGGAGCAGCTCGACATGACAGCACAAAAGGTGTTTCGAGTAAAACCCAACACAGATTACACAGTACAAGTGAAAGTGGGTTTGTATAACAATGAAAATGTTCGAGTATTCATAGATTACAACAATGATGGTAAGTTCCAGTCGTACAGAGGAGAAGTAAGTGCACAGGTGAGTGCCAAGCCGTCTGAGTACGCGCAGGTTAAACTGAAAACACCCACGAAAATGCTGTTGAATCAAGCCTTGCGGATGCGTGTAATCAGTGATTTTAATAATATAGATACGACAGGTTGTGGTACCTGTAATTACGGGCAGGCGGAGGATTTTTCAATCGTCTATGAAAAAACTACGGTCGCATTTGGTGTGGATCGGAAAAAGATTTGTGCCGGAGAGTCGGTGGTGTTTCGTGATTCTTCTCAAGGATTGATTGGGTTGTACGAGTGGGATTTTGGAGTGGGCGCGATTCCAGCCAAAGCCGTGGGACCTGGGCCTTGGACGGTCACTTATACTTCCGGTGGATTCAAGAATGTGAAATTGCGATTGAATGCCGGGGAGGATAGTTTGATTAAAATGGCGGTAGTCGATGTTGTGAAAATGCCCTCAGCCAATGCCTTGGTGAAATCGGGTAGTTCTCCCCAATGTGAGGGGAATTCGCTTGGGTTGGTGGTTCGAGAAGCGGCTGCGTTACCGGTTACGTATCAATGGCTCAGAGCGGGAAGTCCACCAATGTTGTTAGTCAAAGACAGTGTTCTATCATTCAATCCAGTTTATCTAAAGGATACGGGGGAATATTTTGCTGTATTGGAAAATCGCGGTTGTACAGATACATCCAACCCAATTAATGTCAAAGTATGGGCCAAGCCAAATTCAGTCATTGGGACCGATGCAGGGTATGTCCCCTGTTTGAAGGGCAATGCATTTACATTCAAAGATTTGTCATCTGTGGTTATCGGTAATGTCACCACGAGGACTTGGTCTGCGACAAACCCAAATAAAACGGGTTCGGGTGCTTCTTTTGTACAGAGTTTTGCAATCCCGGGTACCCATTCCGTGCAACTCATCGTCGGAACAAATGATGGATGTTTGGATACTGCGGTGTCGGTTGTGAAAGTGAATGGACATCCGATCGCAAAATTCACAATTGACAAACCCCAGCAATGTGATAAAAACAACCTGTTTCAAGTCATCAATGCTAGCGTGAATCCGGCGTCGTCGGGTGGTGGCAATCTCTGGTATTATTATCAATGGGGTGATGGGAATGCGGCCTGGGATGCCGTTGATGCGAAACATGCCTTCGGTCAGTATGGTAAATACACTGTACAAATGGTTGCCAAAAATGCGGCCGGGTGTTTTGACACGGCTAACCAAACTGCCACGGTCTACTTAACGCCAAAATCACAAGTTACAACGAGTTTGAGTGAAGTCTGTGAAGGACAATTATTTACCCTCTCAGATGGGTATCAAAGTCATCCCGATCCCAATGATGTTATCGTGACCCGGTGGAATTTTGGCGATGGTCGTTCAATGGGTAAATCATTCAACCTGAAATCGGGGCAGCGAGATACATTGTGGTCGTTTCCGAAGCATGGTTCCTATACCATACAACAGGTGTTGAAGACAAAAATATTGGGTTGCGGCGACTCGTCATCGGTTGTGGTTGTCGTGAATTCCATACCGGTTGCTATCATCAATGCGTTAAACACCAAAACGTGTGCGGAAATGCGGGCCGTTGATTTTTCGAATCAAACGACCAACGCCGATGGGAATCCGGTCTCATACGCTTGGCAGTTTGGTGATGGCGTAGGCGTTTCTGCTTTAGCATCACCCAGTTATTTGTATGCCACTCCCGGAACCTACGTAGCTCGATGCATTGCAGATAACAAGGGTTGTAAGGATACCGCATTTTCGGCCAGCATTCAGGTTCTGCCCAAGGTGAAGGCTGATTTCGCGTACACAGAATTTATACAGCAACAACGGTTGGGTTGGCGTTTTGCCGCCATCGATACAATGAATGTGCCCGTGGATCGCGACTTTCAATGGCGATTTGAACGGCCCGATGCCTCTGTAACCAATGGAACAGGGAAGATATGGTCGGAGTATTTTACGGCCAATGGCGTATACAAGGTGAGCCTCACGGCCAAAAATTTGATTGGTTGCACAGACTCGAGTTCGAAACTCTTGGATGTTTCAAAAGCTGTACTGCGTGCTCAGCAAAATGAACTCAATGCGTATGTCTTCCCCAATCCAACAACGAACCGGGCGATTTATAAATTTTCTGCCAAGAAGGGAGATATAGTGACGGTGAAAATGTATACCATCATTGGTCAGTCTGGTTTGTATGAACGTACTTGGAATATTCCGGAGGATGGGGTGTATTTCGATGAAATTGCCATGAAGCAATGGGATTTGTCGGCCGGAATGTACCCTTTGGTAATTCAGCGGGGTGATCAGCGCGTTGAGGTGATGATGATTTTAATGGAGTGATGCTTGTAGCGCACGAAGTAGGTGCCTGGGGCTAGGTCCAAGGCGATGGAGGCGTGGGGTGCCAGGCTGAGCGATTGTATTTTTTGTCCCTGTGTGTTGTAAACATCACCATCTAGGGTTTGTGTTGCGTTGGAAATCAGGGATTGTGTGTTGGGGTCGAATCCAAGTGGGATCCTTGTTTCGGTTGATTGAAGTCCAGCAGAAGGAATTTCGTGGATGACGCCTATGGCATCGAGGTCGAAACCAGAGCTAGGAAATAGGGTGGGCCAGGGGTCGTTGATCATCCGACCGTCGCTGTCTTTTGAGCCCAGCAGGGTGTCGATGCTACCCACAACATCAATGATTCTTACAAAGTGAATTTCGTTGATGCGAACATTGCTCATCATGGCCAAATCTTCAAGATCGAATGGCGTGCCATAGGGATGACGGTATTTTCCGGCCAGGTTGTGAATGTGTGTTGGTTGTGTAAATCCAAATGCGCCAGTCTGTGTTTGCGTTTGGGTCAGGCTTTTGGCGGGGAATCGGGCCCAAGAGAGGCTATCGGTGCTGATTTCAACGAAGGCCAGCTCAAGAAATGTGTCGAGGAAGGTGTTCTCGAAAACGGCAAAATCGAAACCGGGTCCGTTGGTGATGGGTGGGTTGAATGAGAGGGTGGCAATCCCGCCGTCGCCGAGCGACACTACACCGTTGGTTGCGGCCGGGCCTTCGGCCGCGGCCGCCGTACCCACCGTAGCAAAACCAGAATCTGGGAGGTTGATTTGTCGATACCCCCGTTGAATGCTGCAGCGCTTGGCCCAGTTGATGAAGCAGGAACTGTCGGACCGCAGCGCCGTAGAGCCCGGCTGCCCTGCAGCCGGAGCAAATTGGGCTCTCGCTTTGCCGGAATAAGAACCGGCAACGAGCAAAATCACCGTAGACAACTTGTAAATGGTCTTGCCCAAACACTTGCAGGTGTGGGCCATCGTGGCGAAGGGCGATTTGTGTTGTATTAAGATCAATTTATGCGCCCAATTTGGCTTCAATGCCCAAGATGATTTCGTCGCAGGCAGTATGGTTTTTCGACAACAAGGCACGGGCTTCCGATACAATATTTTCGGCCCAGACTTTGTCGGACAGTCCTTGGGCATTAATCAATACATTCAACCATGCCCCTCTCACGGCTGTTTTGATACACAGGGCGCCCACGCCCACATCGGAGAGGGAATTGGGGTTTCCGTGATCTGCCATTTGTTTGAGCAAAGGCAAGCATTCATAGGCGGCTTGCATGGTGCGGAATGGGACTTCGGTTGCGTATTTGGAGGCGTCTTGAATGGCTTGTTTTCTAGCAGTGACTTGCACTGCGGTGTCCTTGGGCAAACCAAAGGCTTGCATGATGGCATCAAAGGCACGAGTGTCTTCATCCACCAGCGCTACCAACTTGTCTTTTAAGGATTGTCCCTGTTCAGCCCAGGGTGAAAATTCACCCACGCGGTCTTCCCAGCCTTTTTTGATGGCGCTCAAGTTGGCCACCATGGTGCCCAACGCAGCGCCCATCGCGCCCGTTAGTGCGGAAATACTTCCGCCACCGGGCGCTGCACTGTCGCTCGCGGTTTCGTTTACGAAACCGCGGACCGTCATATTGACCAGACGCGATTGTTTTTCATCCCGCAACAAATACTCAATGATTTTCTTGTTAGGGTCAAAGGGGCCTAATTCGTTCAAGCCCATGCTGCGAATGGCACAATCAACCAGCTCCATCTCACTCACACCTGCGCTCATGCCTTGCTTTTCCAAGAAATATTTTCCGGCATCCAACATGGGTTGCAAGGGAATCAATCCCACGAGCTCCGATCCTGTAACCCTCACGCCCCGTTCGTCGGCCGCCTTTCGGGTTTCTTCAAAGGCCACGTGAAGTGGGGTCGTTTTATAATTGGTGAGGTTCATGGAAATCTGGGCCATGTTGTACTCTTCGATGTACCAACCAATTGCTTTTACCGATTTTAATTTTCCCGGAATTCTCACCGCCTCGCCATTTTCATCCGTTACAATCTTACCAGAATAAGGATTCCCCTCTCGCTTTACACGGCCGGCCTCCCGAACGTCAAAAGCAATGCGGTTGGCAATTCGGGTGCTTTTTGTGTTGAGGTTTACATTGTAGGCAATCAAAAAATCTCTGGCGCCAATTACCGTAGCCCCGGCCGTTGGGTTCATCTCGGTTTTGCCATAGTCGGGAGCCCATTCGGGTTGCTTGATTTTCTCGAAAAATCCTTCGTACTCACCGCCGCGAATGACACTCAAATTGGTTCTGGCGGGGTTGGATTGTGCGGCTTCGTATAAATAGGTGGGAATGGTCAATTCCTCGGCTACGCGTTTGGCCAATTTTTTAGCAAATTCAGCGGTCTCCTCCATGGTAATCCCAGAAATGGGGATGAGTGGACAAACATCGGTGGCGCCCATTCGAGGGTGCTCGCCGCTGTGGTTGCGCATGTCGATAACCTCCGCGGCCTTGGCAATGCCTCGGAATGCAGCCTCAATGACGTCTTCTGGAGATCCTACAAAGGTGACAACCGTTCTGTTTGTAGCTTTTCCTGGGTCTACATCCAACAGGCGAATCCCCTCCACCGACTCAATAGCGTCGGTTATCGTCTTGATAGTTTGTAAGTTCCGTCCCTCACTAAAATTGGGTACACATTCTATGATCGGTTGCATGGCGCAAATTTATTTCAACAATGGTGAAGTTGCGCGTTTATTTCTTGGCGATTTCCGCCAAACTGTATTTCGCATTTGTAAAGAATACAAGGAAAACCACCACCAAATTCGGGTGAAATGCTGTATTTTTGCCGTCCTTTTATGACGCTCATCAAATCGATCTCTGGAATTCGTGGAACGCTGGGTGGGAATGCGGGTGAAAACCTGACACCCATTGATGTTGTCAAATACACAGCCGCCTTTGGCTCCATGCTACTCAAAGCCAACCAAGGTAACAAGGTAGTTGTGGGCAGAGACGCCCGCATCAGCGGTCCTATTGTGCATGAATTGGTGGTAAATACACTCATGGCCTTGGGCATTGATGTGGTGGACGCCGGACTGTCAACCACCCCAACCGTAGAAATGGCGGTGGTAGAAGAGGCTGCTGCCGGTGGTATCATCCTAACGGCTAGCCACAACCCAAAACAGTGGAACGCCCTGAAACTTTTAAACCACAAAGGGGAGTTCATCTCCGCCGCTGATGGTGCCATGGTCTTGGAATTGGCCGAAAGCAACGAAATTGCCTTCGCCAGCGTGGATCATTTGGGGAGTCGCACCGTAAAAGACTTTTTACCCATGCACATCCAAAAAATCTTGGATTTGCCATTGGTGAAGCGAGACCTCATCGCGGCGCAAAAATTCAAAGTGGCCATCGATGCGGTGAACAGCGTAGGCGGAATTGCCGTGCCTGCTTTACTTAAAGCATTGGGTGTGGAAGAAATTGTTGAAATCAACTGTGAACCCACCGGACATTTTGCACACAACCCGGAGCCATTGCCGGAGCACCTCGGACAAATCGCATCGGAGGTAAAATCTGCCAAATGCGATCTGGGCATTGTTGTAGATCCCGACGTAGACCGTTTGGCCTTGATTTCAGACGACGCTGAAATGTTTGGTGAAGAATACACTTTGGTGGCGGTTGCCGACTATTATCTCAAGCATACGCCAGGGCCAACTGTAAGCAATCTTTCCAGTACGCGTGCGCTGAGGGACATCACAGAGAAAGCCGGACAGCAATACGAAGCCAGTGCGGTAGGGGAAGTGAACGTGGTTGAGAAAATGAAGGAAATCGGTGCCGTGATTGGGGGCGAAGGAAACGGTGGTATCATTGTGCCTGAACTACACTACGGGAGAGATGCCTTGGCAGGAATCGCCCTGTTCTTGAGTCACCTGGCCGAAACCGGACTGAGTGCCTCTGCTTTAAGAGCTACCTATCCCAACTACCGCATGTCTAAGAACAAAGCCGAATTGCAGGCTGGGACCGATGTAGATGGTATCTTAGAGAAAATCCAAAAGAAGTATAAAAAACAACCCATCAATACCATCGATGGTGTGAAAATTGAATTTGATCAAGATTGGGTTCACTTGCGTAAGAGCAACACAGAACCCATCATACGTATCTATGCTGAGAGTGACAGCATCAACACAGCCGAGAATCTCACCCGCAAGATTTTGCAGGATATCGGCGACCTACTTAACTAAAAAATAGCCCTATGGCAATGCAATGTGGTATCGTGGGACTGCCCAATGTTGGGAAATCCACCCTCTTTAATGCAGTATCCAGCGCCAAAGCGCAGTCTGCCAACTTTCCATTCTGTACAATTGAGCCCAACGTAGGCACAATCACTGTTCCTGACATTCGCATGAATAAATTGGCCTCGCTGGTTAATCCCCAAAACTTGGTACCTACCACCATCGAAATCGTGGACATCGCGGGTTTGGTAAAAGGCGCCAGTAAGGGCGATGGATTGGGGAACCAATTTTTGGGCAACATTCGAAATACCAATGCCATTTTACACGTGTTACGTTGTTTTGATGACGATAATATCATTCACGTGGATGGGTCTGTGAATCCGGTGCGCGACAAAGAAATTATCGATACCGAATTACAGCTGAAAGACCTCGAATCGCTCGAGAAAACCATCGCCAAGATTCAAAAGCAAGCCAAGGCGGGCGACAAAGACGCGGCCAAATTGTTGGAAGTGAGTGAGGCCTATCAAGCCCATTTGCTCACAGGGAAAAATGCCAGAACCCTGGATATGGAGCCTGAGAAAAAGGCGCTGATTAAGGATTTGAATTTGCTTACCGACAAACCCGTTTTGTACGTTTGCAATGTAGATCCCGAAAGTGTGAACTCAGGAAATGCCTATGTTGAGCAAGTGAAACAAGCCATTGCCGGTGAGCAAGCGGGTATCATCTTGATCTCTGCCGCCATTGAAGCAGAAATTGCCGATTTGGAGAGTTTCGAGGACCGACAGATGTTCTTGCAGGAAATGGGATTGGAGCAAAGTGGGGTAGAGAAATTGATTCATGCGGCCTACAAGCTGTTAAATTACATCACCTACTTCACCGTGGGTGTAAAGGAGGTTCGTGCATGGACAATTACCGAAGGGACAAAAGCGCCGGGCGCGGCGGGTGAAATTCACTCGGATTTTGAGAAAGGCTTCATCCGTGCGGAGGTAATCGCATACGACGACTATATTCATTACGGCTCAGAAGCTGCTTGCAGAGAGGTAGGAAAGTTGCGTGTAGAGGGAAAAGAATACGTAGTGAAAGACGGGGATTGCATGCATTTCCGATTCAACGTATAACGGAACGCCGCGCAGCCTGCAGTCAATAGCATCGGGTACTCCCCAGATTACAGGAAGTTACACAATCACACTTCGGGAACGTATGGGGTGTCTTCGCTCAGGTACAATGGTGTTTCCCCGTATTTTACTTTGTAGAGTTTTTTGATGTAGGACCAACAATGGGTCTGAAAATCTCCGACGCGGTCGCGAATTTTCTGCGAGCCAACGGGCTTGCCGCCTCGCTGTAATTCCGTGAACGACCTGCGAACGGGTTCGATGATTTGCTCACTCAAATAATCGGCAAAGTAGTTCCCCGCTTTGGTACATCGATCTTGAAGTCGGGCGGTGAGCACTTCTTGTGCCTCGGCTATTTCTTCGGCATTGGGCAATCGGTCAAGATCTTCAAATTGCGTTTCGTGTTCCTTGAATATTTGTCCGATTGATCGCTGGAACTTCTGTGCTGTGGCTTCCAGTTCTTGGAACTTCAAACGAATGGGCGAGAGTTCGGCGTATTTGGCCGAAATTTTACTGCTTTTTTCTTTGGAGATGGCGATCATCATGCCGTTGAATTCGTAGCTGATTTGTCGCACGCTGTATACTTCCAGCAATTGCTGTTTTTGGAATAACTGTCGTTTTTCTTCCAAGATTTCCCATAGGTCGCGCGATTTGGCTTGGTTCTCATGGAAGTGAAGGATGCGTGCATCGCTCAGAATGTTTTGGGCGCGAATGGCGGTGAGCAATACCAGCGATTCTAGACGAGTGCATCGACTCAACGCTACATAAACCTGTCCGGGAGCAAAACTCTTTCCCGCATCAATCATCGCTTTGTCGAAGGTGAGTCCTTGGCTTTTGTGAACGGTGATGGCCCATGCCAGTCGCAAAGGGAATTGTTCAAAGCTGCCAATTTCCTCTTGCTCCACGGATTCATCGGTGGCATTGAATTTATAGCGGAGGTTTTTCCAGGTTTCCCTTTCGATTTCAATAGGCGCTTTTCCATCGTTGCAATCGATGAATAGGGTGTCACCAGCGATGCGTTTTACGGTGCCAATTTTGCCGTTGTAGTATCGCTTTTCATAGGAGGTATCGTTTTTAACAAACATCACTTGCGCCCCCTCTTTGAGTCGAAGAATGCCTTCTGTTGGAAAACTCCCCTCAGAAAATTCTCCGGATACCTTGGCTACGTATTGTTTTTCGGCCGCTTCAATTTTGAGTAGTTCTTTTTCATTGATGGCATCGGCTTGTTTGTTGTGGGTAGTGAGTGTTATCCAACCAGGTTCTTGGGGTTGGAAATCGGGTTGTATGCGTTCCGATAAATTTTCATAATCCCAACTTTCCATCTGATTGCTGCGGATTTGATTGAGTAAGTTGATGAACCCACGATCGCTTTGACGGTAAATGGTTTTCAACTCGATGGTGATCATTTCCAACGCGGGGAAGCATTTGGCAGAGAAGAAAAATTCGGTGCTATAGTGTTGGTAAATGAGGCCTCTTTCCATTTCAGTGACCACCGGGGGGAGCTGCATCAAATCACCGATCAACAGCAATTGTACACCACCAAAAGGTTTGGAGCTGCTACGGGCAAATCTCAATGCATGATCGATGACATCGAATAAATCGGCCCGAACCATGGAAATTTCATCAATCACCAACAATTCCAGGGATTGAAAAATGTCGCGTTTGGCTTTGTTGTAGTGAAAATGCTCCCGAATCATGACGGCATTGTTCGCCAAATTGGGGTCTACGGATTCATTGGTTGGCACAAAGGCGCGCGTGGGGAGTCCAAACATGCTGTGAATGGTACTTCCGCCCGCGTTAATGGCCGCAACACCCGTGGGTGCTACCACCACCGTTTTCTTGGTCGTGTTGGCCAATAAATTTTTCAGGAATGTGGTCTTACCAGTTCCCGCCTTTCCCGTTAGAAACAGGTGTTGATGGGTGTCGTTCACGAAGGCATAGGCCAACGAGGCTTCGTCGTTCGTTGTATTGTTTTGCGGCGATGCCATTAGTATGCGATTAGTTCCTCCAACACGGTTTTCAAACGTGGCCAGGGCAGGAAGTGGTCTTCCAAGGATTTTGCCAGCGGTACCGGGGTGTCGAGGCTTCCCAGTCTTTTTACGGGGGCATCCAAGTGCTCAAAGGCGTGTTCGGAAATCCATGCGGCAATGTCGCTGGCGATACTGCCGGTGAGCGTGTCCTCGGTCATCACCAAGACTTTGCCAGTGGCCTTTACTTGGCTCAAAACCGTTTCTTGGTCCCAGGGGAGTAGTGTCCGCAGGTCAACCACCCTGCCGCTAAATTGATTTTCTGCGATGCATTCCAGTGCTTTGTGAACGCCCCAGCCATAGGTGATGATGCAAAAATCATCGCCCAGATTGTGTACGGTGGCGGATTGCTCATGAATCATGTAGGGGTCTTCCGGTACCGCACCTGAGATACTGCGATACAAGAGTTTGTGTTCGAAGAACAAAACGGGGTTGGGGTCTTCTATGGCTCGTAACAACAACCCTTTTGCATCAGCGGGGTTGCTGGGATAGTATATTTTTAGCCCTGGCGTATGGTAAAACCAAGCCTCGGTACTTTGGCTGTGAAAAGGACCCGCTTGTACCCCCGCGCCAGTGGGCATTCGCACCACCACGTCTGCGGCCTGTCCCCAACGGTAATGACTTTTGGCCAGGTTGTTTACAATTTGGTTGAATCCACAAGTGACAAAGTCTGAAAATTGCATTTCTACCACCGCTTTTTGCTTGGCAATACTCAAGCCGTATCCGGCGCCCAAAATAGAACTTTCCGTGATGGGGGTGTTGCGAACGCGGTCTTTGCCAAATTTCTCAACAAATCCCTCCGTGATTTTGAATACACCGCCATACTCAGCCACGTCCTGTCCCATAATGACCAATGATGGATGTCGTTCCATGCCCTGCTCAAGCCCCTCCTTGATGGCATCTACCAAACGCAGCTCGCGATCAACCTTTTCTATCGTGTGTGAGGTGGGTATGTCTGGTGGCTGCTGATACGGTGCAAACATATCGGCCAATTCCTCATTAGTATTTGGGACCACTTCTTCTTCGGCAAAGGTGGTTTCGAGTCCTTGTTCGATTTCTTCCATGAACTCGGTGCGATAAGCCTGGATCAGGTCTTGATTGAGCACGCCTTCGCTGAGTAGATAAGCCTCAAAATTGGTGAGTGGGTCTTTCTGTCCCCATTCCTCAAATAGGTGTTGCGGCACATATTTTACGCCGGATGCCTCTTCATGTCCACGCATCCTGAATGTGATGGCTTCCAAGATGATGGGACGTGGATTTTTTCTGAGCTCTTCGGCCCAATGATGGGCGGCGTGATACACCTCGAGTATGTTGTTGCCATCGACTTGTATGGCTTCTATGCCGTAGCCGATGCCTTTGTCGATAAACTGTCTGCAGCGAAACTGCTCGTTTGACGGAGTGCTGAGTCCATAGCCGTTGTTTTCGATGAGGAAGATGACGGGGAGTTGCCACACAGCGGCCACGTTGAGGGCCTCATGGAAATCACCTTCGGATGTGCCCCCATCGCCAGAAAAGGCAACAGAGATTTTTTGTCGGCCCTGCAATTTATGCGAAAGGGAGACCCCATTGGCAACCCCAAGCATAGCGCCAAGGTGAGAAATCATCCCCACGATGGCATAGTCGTTGGTGCCAAAGTGGAAGCTTCGCTCCCGACCTTTGCTAAACCCAGATTTTTTGCCTTGCCACTGAGCAAAGAGTTTTCCAAAAGGGATGCCACGGGTGGTGAAAACGCCCAAGTTTCTGTGCAAGGGCATAATGTACTCGTCTGGGTCTAACGCCATGGTTACACCCACCGATATGGCTTCCTGCCCGATGCCACTGAACCATTTTCCTACCTTTCCTTGGCGCAATAACACCAACATTTTTTCTTCAATCATTCGCGGTTTGAGCAAGCCGCGGTACAATTGCAATAATTCGGTGTTGTTGAGTTCTTTACGATTGAATTTCACTTTGGCGCACGTTAAAAGGGTGGAATTTCAAATTTACGAAGCAAAAGTGGCCTAAAATGCGGTCGTAGAAGGAGTTATTCATATAATTCTCACATTTTTACATTTTTCTTTGCAACCATTTCTCTTTTGTGCGTCATAATACCGAAGCTACTTGCTAAACAACAATGATATCATAGCCGGATGTGTCAACAAAGACCGAATCGCCCAGAAAGCTCTTTACGAGAAATACGGTGCCAAGATGTTTGGTTTTTGTTTGAGATACTCAAACAGCCGCGCGGATGCTCAGGACTTGTTACAAGATGGTTTCATCAAGGTCTTTGACAGCATAACCACCCTGAAAGATCCTTCACAGTTGGAAGGATGGATGAGTCGGGTCTTCATCAACTTGGCACTCTCAAAATTTAGGAAATCATCGCGCGGACCTGTAATGGTTGAAGTTGTCGATGTTTCAGAAGAACCCACAGAGGAATTGACCGTGGATTCAGAGCCCCTAGAAATTGAAGTAGTGCTACAGTGTTTGATGGCACTCCCTGAAAATTATCGCATGGTCATCAACCTGTATGCCATCGACAAATTATCGCACAAAGAGATTGCAGAATCACTCGGAACCACCATCTCCAATAGTAAAAGTCTCCTTCACAGGGCGCGCGTGTTGTTAAAAGAATTGGTTGAACAACAAAAAAACAAGGACACTGGAAAACAGTAATAAACATATCGACAATTGGTTGAGCCAGCAATTCGAGGATTTTACCCCGAATCCCGATGCTGGACTGTGGCAGTCGATAGACTCTGCCCTTGACCGCAAAGAACGCCGGAGCAAATTCATATGGTATTGGTTGGCTGCCGGCGTTCTCTTGTCAGTGGTAGGTGCTGGATTATTGCAGTGGAATTCTTCGCATAAAGGAAATCGGACGGCTTCTGTGGCCCAGGTCCAAAACAAAAATCATAGTGCGTCTGGTACAAATACCGAAGCTCGCCCCACAGAAACACCCGCGCTGGATGATGCCTTGGTATCCAACCAAAAATCGGCGGTTAAACCTGCCGAAACGGCGAAAACGGAGCGTGTAATTCGGAAGTCAACCCACAGTGAACCACACAATGTGGACACGGAGTCGCCCCGCCCAAATGCGTTGGAACCGGTATCAGAACGTGAAAACAATTATTCCCTCGATGTACAGCCGATGGACATAGACCCCATGTGGTTTGATGGAATGGGTGAAGGTGGAATTTTGCTGTCTCAAACACCGGCATTGGCATGGAATCGCGCCCCGCGAAAGTCGTTGATGCCAGGCCGTTGGAGTGTTGAAATGGGTGTGGATGCCAACCAAACAGGCTTGGTTTATCGCGCCAAAAATGATTACGCCAATTACATCCACAAGAATTATTTCGATCGGATGAAATCGGGTGAGTTTGCCTTGAGCGCCGGGCGTGTTCAAGGAGCGTTGTTATATCAAATAACCCCAAAACATGAGGTGAAGGTGGGACTTGCTTATGCAGAGAACCGTACCTTACAGCGATTTGATTTCCGCGATAGTGTGCCGGCCACTGTAATTCAAGGTCAGAAAGCCGATGGGTTGGGATATTATCCCATCTTTGGATATTTGGGATTGGGCCCGCAAGTCAATTTTGAGTCGCAATCTACCTATACCATGCTTTCAATCCCATTCGGGTACACGGGGCATTTCCCTTGGAAAAAAGGCTTGAGTGTTACGCCGGAGGTATTGGTATCGGCAAACCGGCTGGGCGTATCGGCGGGTGCGCAAACCCTCGACTATCAAACCCTGATGCAAAAATCACAAGAAGCCAGTCAAATGCGGACCTGGGTGATGGGCATGCGCGTTGCGATGGGTGTTGAAAAGCGTTTGAATTATTCACATGCCATTGGATTGCGGTTGAATGCGCAGTCGATGCTGAGTCCTATGTATGTCCCAAATGCCGCTCTTCAAAGTAGGGGCTGGTCTGCGGGTTTGTCGGTCCATTATTCATGGAGGATCCAATAATTGAAGAAAAAGTGTTACATATGGTATAAATTGCACAAGATGAGTTTGCGTTTTGTAGTCGCATTGTGCTCTGTCTTGTGCATTTCGGCGCAAGCGCAGGTGCTTCAGCCTTTGGGTTCGGGTTTGCCCGCCAAGGTTGTAGCATCTTTTGCTGCCGGTAACGAGTATTTGGCACTCTTCGAAGAAACGTCTACGGCAGAGGTGAATGATTTTACCATGGCTCGTTGGAATGGCGTAAATTGGAGTTATTACACGGGATTAACGACCCCCGCGCCGGTGAAAACGGTGAAAGGGACGTATAATTTTCATTCTATTGCATTGTACCGCGATACCATGTATGCGGCGGCCTACATGGCCAATGCGGAGCGTGACGCTGATGTGCCGGTGAGTCACTTGTATAAATGGAATGGTCTAAAGTGGGTGCCTGAAGTGGGTGTGGTAGATACGCGCAACAACGGGATTATCGCCATGACGGTCTTTGATAACAAGCTGATTGTGGCAGGGTTGTTCGACAATACGGTGAATGGAAGTCCGGTTCAAAACATTGCCGCCTACAATGGTAGCAGTTGGTCGTACTTGGGAAACAGTGGAACCACACAAGGTACGGATGGTGTCATTCGGTCTTTGGCTGTGGTGGGAAACCGACTGTACATCGGTGGAGATTTTCAAACGTTTGCGGGAACATCAACCGGAAACATTGCCTATTACACAGCAGCCAATGGTGGTTGGGGTGGTGTGGGTTCTCCCTTTGTGGGTGAAATTTTGGAATTGGGCGTTTTCGACGGCAAAATTGCCGCATTGGGGAAAGATGGCGCCGGAAATAAAAAAATCGCCATTTTTCAGGGTACGTGGTCTGCCCCTTTGGGCTTTGACTCTTTCAGCGTGAGTGAGCCCAATACGCTTATGGGATCGGGTACTGATTTGTTGATTGGTGGTACGTTTGTAAAAAATGGGAATGGAACTTCCCTGTTGGTATATAACGGTGCCAATTTACAATTCACTGGAAATAGGATTTCGGGGAATTTTACGCTTGGACAGCGGGGCGACGGTGCCTTTATCTGGGGTGATTTCCGCGAGCACAATACCGACCTACAGTATTTCTCAAAGATCGAACCCGAATCAGGAAATTTGGTGGGGGATTTGTTCTACGATATCAATTCAAATTGCATCAAAGATGATGGCGAGGTTGGATTGGTGTCGAGGATGGTTCGCTTGGAGAACAAGACATCGGGAGAGATTAATTTTGCGGTGACGGATGCCAATGGTCACTTCACCATCGCCTTGGCTTCTGGGGATTACAATTTAAGTACGATTGCCGGTAAGCATCTATACTCGGTTTGTTTGGGTAACACTACGGCAAGAATTCGCAAAGGGGTATACAGTTACGTGACTTTGGGACAGTATCAGCAGCCATCATTGAATGATTTGGAGTTGGGGATGGATGTCATTGTTCCGGCCGGTGCGGTAGCGGGTGACGAGGTGCGTGTATTGGTAAAGATTGTGAACCATGGTGGGACAGCGGTAACCAATGGTACAGTTCATGTGAAACACCCCGCAACGATAACCACATTCCAGAGTTCGCCCGAGCCCGACAACTATGTTGTGGGCGAGGCAATATACGCCATCAGTAATTTGCCAGCCTTTGGTACCCAATATTTGGAGATTTTCACACGCATCCCTGCCACTGCTGTTGCGGCTGATAATTTCGAATTCTCTGCTAAGACGGGCACGGGTATCCTACAAAAGGATGTCGATGTTGCCGACAACGAAGCCAAAGACGTGATTGGATTGTCGCGCCGCGGTGGCTTAGTAGAGGTGATGAAGCAGAGTTTACAGGGCGATACGGTTGATTTCCGTAGCAAGCAGTGGGAGTATCGTGTTGATTTTAGAAACGTAAGTACCACCCTTGTAAAACGGGCTGTATTGGTTGATACATTGGATGCCAATCTGCCTTTGTTGCGTTTGGAGTTGCTCTCTTTTTATCCAGCCAAAGCATCGTATACCATAGAGAAGGGTCGGGTGCTTGTGATTGATTATCCAGAGGCCAACTTGAGTGCTTTTGAGGCGAATCCATCGGGAAGTGTTGGATTTGCGAAATATCGCGTTCAAACCTATCAAACATTGCCTTTGAAAACGGTCATCAACAACCGCGCAATGGTCGATTTTGACAGCAAATGGCAGGCTTATTCGAGTAATTGTGCCGTGAGTTTGCTCGACAAATTTGCCAGCGTTTCGGTGATTAAGTCTTCCTTGCGCGTATACCCCAATCCGGCCACAGCCGAGGTTTGGATACAGTCTTTCAATGGGGGTGTGCATGATTCATGGCAGATGATGAATCACATGGGGGTGTTGGTTCGTGAGGGTGCCGCTGGTCAGGGGGATGTTCGTGTAGATGTTCGTGGGCTCAGTGCGGGTCTTTACACCTTGAAAATGGGTGGAGCCACGGCCACGGTGATGGTGCAATAATTTTAGAAGTATTTCTTGGCGAAGCGGTAGAGGTTGAAATTGCTGCTGTGCATCTCAATCGTCAGTTGTTTTTGATTGAAGGGATGGAAAGGTCCTGCATGCGGTGTCTTTGCACCAGGCGGAGGACTTTGTCGGCCAGCAACGTTTCTTTTCTGTCGTTGGATATGCCTTGCTGTTGGTGTTTTTCAATGGCTTCGCTCAACGCCTGAATTCCTGTGCCCTCCATAGCCACGGTATTCACCACGGGAGACTCCCAGGCGCCATTCCCCATCCGATAGTGGGCCAATTTTTTCAAGTGATTGGCGAAAGCCTCGGCTCCTTCACGGTCACTTTTGTTCACCACGAAGATATCGGCAATTTCCATGATGCCACTTTTTAGGGTTTGTACTTCATCGCCGCTTTCGGGGACGGTGACAACCACGGTTGTGTCGGCGATGCCTGCAATTTCTATTTCACTTTGTCCAACACCCACCGTTTCAATGATGATATGGTCGAATTGGGCATGTTTTAACACATCACAAATTTCGATGATGCTGGCGCACAATCCACCCAGGGATCCACGGGCGGATACGCTGCGGATGTAGACGTTTGAGTCTAGGAATAAGCCGGGCATTCGAAGTCTATCGCCCAGCAACGATCCCAAATTGAAGGGGCTTGAGGGGTCTACGGCCACGATGGCTGTTTTTAAATTTTGACTGCTCCAATGGAGCGCGAGGGCATTAACCAGACTGCTTTTTCCCGCGCCTGGCGGACCTGTGATGCCAATCACCGGGGTGCGCCCCTGGAGCTGCTCTAGCAGCTCCAGGGCGCTGGGATGTTGATTTTCCACCCAACTGATGGCGCGCGCAATGGCCCTTTCTTGGCCTGCGGCGATGGTTTCAGGGGTGGGGATGATCGACATGTTGCGAAGATATCACATTAATGGACAGCGCGCGCATAGGGAGTTTCATCCAATGAGGTAAAATTGCCTTGAAGGTATCGGTGGTATCCGGCCATCGCTACCATGGCGGCATTGTCTGTGCAATACGCAAAATCCGGGATGTAAGCGGGTAGGGCCCACGTTTCACCCATCGTTAGAAAAGCGGCACGCAAAGCACTGTTGGCCGAAACACCCCCGCTGAGTCCTAACGAGGCAGGCTTTCTCTCCTTGATGGCTTTGGTCAATCGCTTCATCAAACTCGATACAATTTGATGCTGATAGGAAGCACACACATCGTGAATTTCCCGCTCCAAGAATCCAGCATCCGATTTTTGATGATCCCTTAAAAAGTATAGCAGGGAAGTTTTTATCCCAGAGAAACTGAAGTGTAATCCTTCGGTTTGGGCATCCGGAAAACTGTATTTGTTCGGGTTTCCCGATTGAGCCAACTTGTCCACCAACGGTCCGCCGGGGTATCCCAGTCCCATGAGTTTGGCGGCCTTGTCGAAGGCTTCCCCCGCCGCATCGTCTTGGGTGGTACCGATGATTTCCATCCGGTCGATTCCCTCTACCCAAATGAGTTGAGTGTGACCGCCACTCACAAGCAAACACAGCATCGGTAAAGCCACTGTGTGGTCAATAAACAGGGCGGCCACGTGTGCTTGTAAATGATTGACGCCAATCAATGGAAGTTTGTTCGCAATACACAATCCCTTGGCTACATTGTTACCCACCAACAAAGAACCCATCAATCCTGGTCCCTGTGTTACCGCAATGGCCGATAGCGATTTTGTAGAAACACCGGCTTGCTTCAGCGCTTGGTCAATGACAGGAATGATATTGCTTTGGTGTGCCCTAGAAGCCAATTCGGGCACTACACCACCATATTGTTCATGCACCGATTGACTCGCTGCCACGTTGGCAAGGATTTTGCCATCGCACAGAATGGAAGCTGCTGTGTCGTCGCAACTGCTCTCTATGCCCAATATAATGGAGGCATGGGGTTTCGGTGGATTCAGTACTTCGGTCAAAATTTAAATTTGAGAGATTGAAAAATAAGCGTACAAAACTACGGAAGTTTTTGCTTCTGATGTTGCTGTCGTTCCTGCTACTCACGGGAAGCGCAGTGGTTTTGTCGCGCAATCACTGGGTGCAAAATTATTTGGCCCAGCGCCTGGTGAATTACCTGTCGGAAGAGCTGAAAACCAAGGTGGAATTGGGCTACGTAGAGGTCGACTTCCTGAGGAATGTGCGACTTGAACGCTTGCGGATTTATGATCAGGAGAAAGACACCCTGATTGAAATTAGGCAATTCCAAGCCAGACTTTCTAACGTGGATTACAAGCGCAAAGAGGTTGTTTTTAGTGATGTGAGATTGTACAAGGGATACCTAAAATTGGGGTATCATACGCCCAAGAGCGATTTCAATATTGATTTTTTGGTGGATTACTTCACCCCAAAAACAGCGGATACCACCCCCGGTAAGGTTTGGGATATAAAAATGCGGAATGCAAAATTGGAGAAAACGGATTTTTTGTATTTCGTGGAAACCGATAAGCCGTACGACAAACACTTTGATCCCAACTACATGTTGTTTCAAGACATCAATGCTGATTTGGATTCGGTGATTATTGGGGAGCCCTGGTTTGGGGCCAGGTTGAAAAATATCTCCTTGAAAGAGCGCAGTGGGTTGACAGTAGTGGATGGGTCGCTGAAAACCATCATCGATCGGAAGCACATGCTATTCACCGATATGCGCATCAAAACGCCCAAAAGTGAGATTGGGGATCAAGTAGAATTGCGGTATAACCGGATGCGCGACTTTGCCGATGTGTATCACAAAGTCATTTTTGATTTCCGTTTGAGTAAGTCGGTGTTAAATTTGGAAGAATTGCAAGTGTTTCACGATTGGTTTAACGATCGCAGCTTGCCAACATTCGTCAACGGACGCGCGGTTGGCACGTTGGCCAAAATGGAAGTTTCATCGCTCCTGCTGGAATCCTTAACCGATCAAACTAGAATCAAAGGGAGTGGAACCCTATCGAATTTGCATGATTTAGATCACTTTGAGTATCGTCTCGATTTGAGCGATGCGCGGGTGGCTATGGCTGATTTGAAAGAAGTGGTTTATGAGTTAGATTCTGTTTCGGCCATACAAACCATTGAAGCGGCGGATTTTTCAGGACAGTTAAATGGCTCCCTCACCAACGTAAGTTTTGATGGGGATTTGGATGCCAATCCAGGACATTTTTCGGGTCATCTGATGCTTGATTTTGCTGAAAGTGTGGATGCCATGCAATACGATCTCGAAGGCAATCTCCAACAATGGGATATCGGGGCTTTGGTGGAAAATGGGATTGATGCACACATCGACGAGTCTCATGTTTTACTCACGGGCATTGGCATCACCAAAGACAACCTGGATCTGGATTTGGATCTTCAATTGTCGCAGTACGCCGTAATGGGTAGGACATTGCATGGGGTAGACCTCAATAGCACGGTAGATGGAGACCAGCTTTTGTTGAATGTGGTTTCTACGGATTCTCGGTTTGCGTTTGAGGGCGATGCAATCATCCAAGGCTGGTCTTCCGGGAATCCAACCGCCGATGTCAATATTTCGGCTACCGATATTCAGTTTGATGGATTGGGACTACAGTCCTTACCCATGGCCATCAGTGGCAGCGCTTCGTTGATTTATGGGGGAGAGGATTTGACCCATTCCAATGCCACCTTGGAGGTGAATCAGCTGGTGGCTGACCATGCAGGGGTTCGATATTTTTGTAACAGCCAACAAATCGTCAAGAGCGAGCGTGGAGGGTGGGCGTTTTCTGGGGATTGGCTGAACGGAAATATAGGGGCTGGTTTCGATTTTGCTCAATCCAAAGAGGTGGCTCAACTGTTTTTGCACAATGCCGTGCCTGATCGATTTGAGGCACCGAAACAATTCATTCCTCTCGACTTTCGATTCGATCTACAACTGATCCAAACGAGTTGGCTATCGGCCTTCGTGGAGCCAACCTTGAACAGTGGTCCCATCAATCTGGTGGGCGCCTTTGAACAAGGTCATCAGCAAGTGGATTTTACATTAGGTCCCGTTGATCTGGAGTTTAAGGGGGTAGACATACAACGACTGAAATTGCAGGCAAGTACTGCTGAATTTGGAAAAGCCCTGTGCAAAGTGACGGCCAAAGAAATTCAAATTGGCCAAACCAACTACGATCGATTTGAAATAACCAGTACGGTGGTAGATGGAGCCATGCGCTTGGGTTTTGATCTTCACGATAAAAAGAATCGATACAATGTCAATTTCAAAGCGAATAGCCAAGTCAGCAAGGACTCACTACCCACGGAAATAACCTCGGCCAACTTTCAAGTCAACCAAGAACCTTGGCAGTTGGACCAATCGTCGCACATCACCTTGAAAAAGGGTAATCGATTGCAGGTGAGCAATTTGATGGTGAATAGTCAACGTCATTTCTTGGAAATGTATGGTATGTTGGGGCCCAGCAATCTCGATACCTTTACCGTAGAATTGGGCAACATTACCCCTGAATTGTTGTCGCCATTTTTTCCTGAGGGCACGTTCGATAGTCTAAACTTTCACCTGGGTGGCAAAGTGAAAATCGCAGCGGCTTTGGGGCGCTTTCAACTTTTTGGACAAAATTATTTGAACGACCTCACGTATTTGGGGTATCACTATGGAAGTTTTGAAGCCAATTTTTCGGAAGGACAGCAATCGGGCATATTGAACTTGGCATTGACGGGTAGAAAGGGTACGCTGAAAGAATTTGCCTTTTTGGGTACTTTGGATTTGAATCAAGATCAACCGGTGCTGGATGCGATGGCAGATATTCCGCTGAAAACATCGGTGAATGTGCTACAACCTTTTTTGAAGGGAATTATCACAACGGAAGCGGGGTCGGTTGACGGACGGGTGAGAATGGTTGGGCCCTTGAAGAATTTGGTCATGCAAGGCAATTTGAATGCCCGAGGTGTAACGTTGGGGGTGGATTATTTGAAGACCAAATATCATTTTGATGCTACGTTTCAAGTGCGGTCGAATGGGATATTTACTGCCGAGCCTATCCTGGTCTACGGTACGGCCAAAAAGGGAACGGCGAAGGCTACATTTGCGTTTACGCACAACAATTTTAGGGACTTGGCTTTGGATCTCAACGTCTATGATGCCAAGAATATTCGTGTGATACAGACCACCGAGGAGGACAATGATTTGTTTTTCGGGACGGCTTGGGGCACCGGGACATGCCGAATTTCTGGTCCGATCAACAAAGTCAATATCAAGGTGGATATGGCGCCCGGTAAAAACAGCAAGCTGAGTATTCTTTATCCGACACTGAGTACTACATCGGTGGCGGGGAACATTACTTTCCGGAACCATTTTGGACAGGTGATGAGCAAAACAAAGGAGGCAACAAGCAGCGGATTGGGTAACATAGAAATCATTGTACATGCCAATCCGGATCTGGAAGCGGAGTTTTTAATTGATCGGCGATTGGGAGATTTGATTCGCGGACGCGGAACGGGTGATATCCGCATTCTGTACGATGATCGGGAGCGATTTTATTTGAATGGGCAGTATACGATTAAGTCTGGGGAGTATGTGTTTTCTTTGCCTGGAATCAATGTACTTACCCAGCGAATTTCTCTTGATGAGGGCGGTAAAATTTCGTGGGTGGGAGATCCATATAACGCGAATTTGGCCCTATCGGGCAGATTGGAGAAACGGATTTCTCCAGCCCAGTTGATGCTCACCTCGGGCGGTGCCTCAGGGGCTACCTATCCACCTACCTTGATCGTGAGTATTTTGAATATCTCGGGAAGTTTGTTGCGTCCCCAAATCGGCTTTGATTTACAGGCGCCCGAATTGGCCAATAGTACCGGTAGTAACAGCGAGGTGAATGCCGTAATTCAGCGAATCAGGCAAGACAAAGATGAAGTGATGCGACAGTCTGTTGCCTTGTTGATTTTTGGCAATTTCTTGCCCCCTTCGTTTTCTAGTGGAAATCCCACTGCCGGTAATGTGATTAGTGGGGCTGGGGTAGCGGGAAATAGTGTATCGAATATCGCCTCTTCGGTCATGAATGACCTGTTTGCAAAATATGGAATTCCTACGCGGATTCAAGTGAATGTGGCCGATGTGCGAAGTAGAAGTGGTACCGCCAGTAATGCGCAGGTATTCGTCAATAGTGAGTGGTTTTTGTCGGAGCGTTTACGACTTGATCTCAACTACGATCCCACCATGGCGATGTTGGTGAACTCGGTAGCCGTTCCGTTTAACTTCAATTTAGAGTACATGACACGCAATGAGAACTGGCGTTTGAAGATGTTTTCTCGCAGTAACAATGTGTTATTACAACAGGGTAGCACAACCACAAACGGAGTGTCGGGCAATACCTTGGGTGGCGGTGTGGTGTATCGTCGGGAATTTGAAACCTTCCACCGAAAGAAGTCGATTCCTGCAGCCACCAAAGAAGAGAAGCCCGTTGAATAATCTACCTTTGTAGAAAACCATTGCGGATCGGGATATTTATATCGGAAACTGTGCGTGTGTCGGTGTCGGCCATCCGACAAAATAAATTGCGCAGTTTACTATCCGTTTTGGGGATCACCATCGGGATATACTGCATCGTGGCGGTATACGCGCTGGTGCATTCGTTGGAAATTAATATCAATCAGCAGTTTACCAAGTATGGGACCAATGTGTTGTTTGTGCAAAAATGGCCCTGGGATGAGTTTGGTGGAAATTACCCTTGGTGGAAATACTTGAGTAGACCCGTATCAGCACCCCAAGAGGCACAGTTTTTAGAGTCTAAGTTATCGAAAGAGCGGGCGGCCAATGTGGCGTACAATTTCGATCGGGAAGAGAAAGTTTCCGCTTCAGGCGTGACATTGGATGGGACCCGGGTTGTGTGTATTTCACATGGTTTTATGGCCATTCAGGATCTTTCGGTTGAGGATGGACGATTGTTTACACTTGAAGAAAGCAATACCGGTCAACCGGTGGCTATTTTGGGAAGTACCATTGCCCAACAATTGTTCGGTGGTGGTAGGGGTGTGGGGTCTACCATTCGGATTGGAAATCGGGTTTGTAGGGTCATTGGGATCTGCGCTACTGAGGGTACGAGCATTATCAATAATTCCAGAGATGAGCGAGTATTTGTGCCGCTGAAGCTGGGATTGGGAATGTATTCGTATCGTGAAAACGACAATGCTCAGGTTATGATTCAGGCCAATGCGGGTGTGAATTTGGATGATTTGGCTGTGGATGTTACTCAGCTAATGCGTCAGTATCGCAAATTGAAGCCTGGCAAGGATCCCAACTTTGCGGTGAACAAAATGACCATGATAACGGATGCCGTTTCGGAGCTATTCAAGCAAATCAAAAACATTGGGTTTGTCATTGGTGGCTTTGCCATGATTGTGGGGTGTTTTGGGGTGGCGAACATCATGTTTGTGAGTGTGAAGGAGCGAACCAAGGAAATCGGAATTCAGAAGGCGCTGGGTGCACCTCATGTGTTTATCCAGTTTCAGTTTTTGTTGGAAGCCATTTGGTTGTGTATCATTGGAGGCATCATTGGGATGTTTTTAGTTTGGCTCACTTTTTTGGGGTTAAATGCCGCATTGCAGCAGACGATGGGCGAGGGTTTTGCGCTGGTGTTGAGTGCAAGCGACGCACAATTGGGGGTTTGGGTTTCGGCCTTGGTTGGGGTGGTTGCTGGATTTATTCCGGCCACACAGGCAGCGCGATTGAATCCAGTGGAAGCGATGCGGGCGAAATAAGCTTTTGGTAAATAACCGATTAATCTTGTGTGATTTTATTGTTTGAACAACTCTTTTGGAGATTGCGTTGTTTCTTTGTAACTGAAATGATGAATCGTAAGGGTTTGGTATTGCTGTTGGGCTTGATTTTTTTGAGTTGTGAGAGATTGTTGGGACAAACTGTAGGGATGAATGTGGGGCAAAGACCTTCCGAGGGTACGGGAATGGTGCCAGTAGTGGTGGGTAAAGTTGTAGATTCTACCACGAGAAAAGCATTGAATTTGGTGGTGGTTGATTTGGTGAAGTTGGGTGAAAAGGGCGTTGTGGAAGGTGGATTGACCGATACGGCAGGGGTGTTTAAATTGGCCCTGAAGTCGGGACTTGGTCGGTACGTGCTCAAATTAACCGCGGTTGGTTATCCGGTATTGGAGATTGCCGACACCCTGGTTTTGTCCCCAGAGAAACTAAGATTTGATTGTGGTGTGATTGCCATGGCCCAATTGGAGGGAGAAGCGGAGAAGATGCAAGGTGCGGAAATTCGGGTTTCAGGTCCTGTGATTGAAAATAAAATTGATCGATTGGTTTACAATGCGGGACAAGATATTACAGCGAAGGGTGGCTCTGCCTCCGATTTGTTGGCCAAAGTGCCCATGGTGGAGGTGGATATGGACGGGAATGTGTCGATCCGTGGCAGTCGCAATTTGCGCGTGCTAATCAACGGACGTCCTTCTGGTATGATGGCCGGCAGCGTTGCCGATGCCCTGCGTTCATTGCCAGCGGATGGAATCGATAAAATTGAAGTGATTACCAACCCCAGTGCCAAGTACGATGCCGAGGGAACGGCAGGGATTATCAATATCATCCTCAAGCAGGTGAAATTGAAGGGGAAAACGGGGAATATTTCTAGTGGTTTGGGGACAAGAAGTGCCAATTTGAGCGGGGATGTCTCAATTCAGAATGGCAGTACAAATTTTACCGTAAGATTGGGTGGTCACTTTTGGCGCTCTTGGGGTGGCGGTTGGACAAACAGAACCAATACAATCAATGGGGTAGGGTATGCGCTGAGGCAAGTGAATGATGTGAAAAATTGGGGTGGGGGACCTAGGTTGACCTTGAGCTCTGATTTTCAATTGGATAAATCCAGCGCATTGTCTGTAAGTACAACCTTCAGTACCCGGATGAGGAACTCGGACAATCAAGTGAGTACTTCTACCGGATTTGAGCACCAACCGTTGGATTTTCTTTGGAAGCAGTCCACCGATAACTTCACATATGGTTTGGGATTGGATGCCAACATTGATTATAGGAAAAGTTTTAAGAAGGTGGGTCGTGAGTTGGGCATTTCATTGCAGTACAGTGGAAGCCAAGACAACACGGATTATTCTTTTTTAAGGTACAATGAGTCTGGCGCTGAGACGAGGAAAGAGCAGAGTTTGAACATCGGAAAGAACAATGAGATTACTTCGCAAATTGATTTCACTGAGCCCTTGCATGCGAAGCTTACTTGGGAATTGGGCTTGAAAACTACTTTGCGGTCCGTGAAAAGTGATTATCACTTTGATAGTTTTAATTATGCGGATGCAGTTTTTTCGGCCATCAATGATCGCAACAACCAGTTCGACTACTATCAAAATGTGTACGGTGGGTATTCGCAATTCACGTACAATATGAGTCAAAAATATGCATTTAAATTGGGAGGGCGTTATGAAGCCACTGAATTCGGTGGCGTGTTGTATCAACCCAGCATTGAGCGATATCAAGGATTGTCATACCAGAATTTTATTCCCTATATAAATGTGAATCGCAAACTCGGGAAAGGGGGGTATCTGCGCGGCACTTACACTCAGCGAATCCAACGGCCCAGTTTGTTTTATCTAAATCCGTATACCAACTTTTCGGACCCGTTGAACATCACCACGGGCAATCCTCGACTGTCTGCTGAAGTGTCGAACAATTTTGAGATATCAACCGGAAATTACGGGGCCAAAGGCGGTTGGGGGATGAATGTCTTTCACCGGCGGATAGGCAATGCAATTGAAACCATCAGAAGTGTGGGCCAAGACAGGGTGTATCGCACAACCTATGGAAATATCGGATTGAATTATACCACCGGGTTTGATGTCAATGCCAACTTGAAGGGCAAGTGGAAAGGACGTGATTGGACCTTGAATTTCAATGGAGGATTGGGATGGGTGGATATTCGGAGCGGACAGGATACGGGTTTGCTGAAGGGCGCACGGAATCAGGGAGTGACTTATAATGCTGGACTGAGATCGAGCTTGAAGTTGAGTAAGCAATGGCAGATGGAGCTGTGGGGACGGTTTAATGCACCTACGTTTTCATTGCAGGGAACAGCCACCAATTGGTTTTTTCATATGATTGGCGTCAAGCGGAGGTTTGATAACGACAAAGGGGGATTTGGCTTTGGTCTAGACAATCCCTTTATACCAAGGACTGATTTTATTACCAAAGCAAGCGGACAAGATTTCAATTATTACAGCTTGCAGCGCATCAATATGTGGGGCGTGCGTGTGAATTTTGATTACAAGTTTGGTGCAATGACCATTGAGAAGCCCAAGCCTGTTTTGAGGAAGTTGCAGAACGATGATTTGAAACCGGCTGGTGGACAAGAAGGTATGTAACTGTGGATTAGTTCATGGTAGTGTATTGATTATTTGTTAAACTAAAAAATAGATTTGTGATATGGAAATTACAGGAAAAATTGTACAAACATTGCCCAAACAAACTGGCAATGCAAGAAACGGCAGCACATGGGAAAAGCAGGAATACATCATTGAAGTTCCTGGTCAATATCCCAAGAAAGTGTGTTTCAACCTGTGGGGGGATAAAATTGGTAAATTTAACATCCAAAACGGCGATGATGTAACGATTGCAGTGGATGTTGAAAGTCGCGAATACAATGGTCGTTGGTATACCGACATCCGTGCTTGGAATGTCACCAAACAGGGTGGGGCATCGGCTGTAGGTGGAAGCAATTCTGTCCCGAATTTTGAGTCCATGCCTACGGGAGATTCATCGTCATCTAGCAATGCAGCGAGTCCTTTTGAGGATGATGACTTGCCATTCTAGGTCTAATTTAATTGTCATAATATCTTCATGGGTGTTTTTGTGGGAAACGAAAACACCCAAAAGTGTGTCTAATGCACTAAATTTGTATTATTCTACACGTTCATGAAGGTTATTTTTACTCGAATTGGCAGAAGGTCGGCCTGGTTATTATTGACTTTTTTGGTTGCTTTTGCGCCGGCTGTATCTGCGACCAACTATTATGTTTCCAAATCTGGAAATGATGCGAACAGTGGGTTAACAGTTGCTTTGGCAAAGTTGACGATCACGGCTGCCGCTAACACGGCGTCCGCGGGCGATGTTATCTACATTTCCACGGGATATTATGCCGAGGTCGTTGCCCCTGGCAAATCTTTGAAATTCATGGTTGACAGTGTTCAGGTGAACGAACTTACCATGAATGTTTCGGGAATTACGCTGGACATTGATGGAAATGCCAATGAGAAAACATTTAACATCAAAACCAAGCTAACCCTCACGGATGGGTTGGTGAAATTGGGATCGGCATTGGTTGCATTCAGGGCCTTGGATGGTTGTACTGTGGGTGCGGGCACCAAAACGAGCTATGTGGACGGAGCCGTACACATAGGGTTGACGAACGGTTCCACTGCTATGACATTTCCGGTGGGCGCGGGTTCCGATTATCGTCCCGTATCTATTTCATTTAGCAAATCAAATGCATCGCTTACCTATTTTTGGTTTCAAGCCAAAGCGGGTGCTGCAGCGGGTAATGGATCGTTGCCCACAGGAATCAGAAACTACTCAAAAATCAATCACTTTGTAGGCGGAACGGTGCCAGCATTGGCGAGTAATGCCTCGAATTTTACGGTGACTTTGCGCTACGACTCAGTGTCAACGGATGATGGGGTTTACGAGACCTCAACTTTAAGGGCTTTGGGCTATACAGCGACAACAACTTGGGCAAACCTAGGTGGAACAGGAAGTGCAACAAGAAAGGGTCAGATTCAAACCAGTAGTATGTCTACGCTGGGCGGAACATTTGCTTTGGCGTGTGCGTTTAAAACATTGACCGCTACAGAGAGAATGACGGGCTTAAATTTATTGGGTGACTTGGAGCCACATGCGGCTTTGAAATTAACCGGACGTTGTTCAGCGGACTCTTTTAGATTTACAGATTTAACCCGAAGCAAAACAGCCATCATTTCTTACAAATGGAATTTTGGCGAGGCGGGATCTGCGAGTAATACAGCGACAACGAGAAATGCTGCCCATTTGTACGCTTCTTCTGGAACCTACCGCGTGAGTTTTGTGACTTTGAATGCGGACAATTACATTGATTCTTGGGTTCAGATGGTGACGGTATACGCTTCGCCGTTCATCCTGAAAACGGTGAACAATGTATGTTCAGGTGAGCAAACAGTGATGACGGATTTTTCTCAAGCCAACGGAGAAGCAATCGCTGCTTGGAACTGGAATTTGGGCGATGGACCACCGGCAACAATTAAAACAACAAAGACATTTACGCACAATTTCAATACTTCTGGTGTGTTTAAGGTGATTTTGCGCGTAACAACCGTCAATGGATGCGCATCCTTGGATACCTTCGATTATATTGTACATGCTAAGCCAGCGCCAACCTTTGATCCAAAAGATGTTTGCTTCGGACAATCTGTTGTTTTCAGCGACCAAAGTACCGTTTCCTCACCCGATTTGATTTCTGCACGAAAGTGGGACTTCGGGGATGGAGGTACCAGCACTGCGGCTCTAGTCAGTCGCAAATACGCGGCACCCGGCCTCTACAATGTAAAGTTAGTTTCGTATTCAAATTACCTGGGACAAAAAGGGGCCTGTCGTGATTCAATTACCAAACCCGTTCGTGTGTTTGCGCTGCCTGATGTAAACTATTCTCAATCGCATACCTGTTTCGAAGAGGAAACGGTATTTACTGATAATACCAACATCATCAACCCCGATTATGCAGCAACGTATACTTGGCAGTTTGGTGATGGTGGTACCGATACTACCATGTACGGAGCGCGTTACACGTACACCGCAGCTGGGGCTTACAAGACCCGTTTAACCGTGGTTTCAAACGCCGGTTGTGTAGGAACGGATACATTGACCGTTTATGTGCATCCCAAGCCTGTGGCGGGTTATACCGTAAAAGAAGTATGTTTTGGCGATTCAACTGCGTTTACGCGCACCGGTCAAATGAATCCCAACTTGGAAGCCAAAATGACATACAGTTGGTTGTTTGATGGTTCCATTGCTTACTTTACAAAAACGCCGAAGATTAAATTTGCGGCACCGGGTACCCACACTGTGGTATTGCTTGCAAAAACCAATGAAGGTTGTATGGATTCAGCATTGGGGAATGTTCGATCATTCTACATGCCCAATCCTCAGTTCACTCTGGACAACACAATTACTCCAAACGATTCCATTCAGTGTTTTAAGAACAATCTCTTTACGTTTAATTTCTCTGTTAGCATTGATCCAGCGGATACCCTGTTAAATTCGGCGTGGAGCTGGGGCGATAAACAAACGGAGATGCCAGCCAGCAACAAAACGCACAGCTATGCAGATACCGGCGTTTACACAGTGAAATTGTATGGTTGGACTATCAACGGTTGTGCCGACAGTATGGTGAAGCAATACGTAGTGAAACCCTCGCCCGTGGCGAAATTCTACCATGAAGGTACTTGTGTGCCTGATACAATTCGATTCTACGACACAGCCTCCACTTCGGCTAGACCAATCGCCATCCGCAAATGGAAGTTTGGCGCTGGTACCGTGTTTGGTCCCGCTCCCAAAGGCAATTTCTACTCCACGGCTGGACCGCATGATGTAACCTATATCATTGAAAACGATTTGGGTTGTGCTGATTCTTTGACCCAAACATTCAATTTTACCGTGCGACCCTCGATTACCTTTAACTACAGCGGTAGCATGCCTTTGTGTAAGGGAGATAGTATCGATATCACCGCAGGGGGTGCAGACAGTATTCAGTGGTTGTGGAACGGAGATACCACCCGTACACAGAAATTGTATGGAAAGGGATGGTATAAAGTAAAAGGTACCACCGGTATTTGTACTTCTATTGATTCAGTGCAGGTGTTGGCATTCCCAACGGCCAATATCATTGTGTACAGTGATACGACCATTTATCGCGGTAAGCGAGCCAATTTGTGGGCCACCGGTGCCAATAATTACTGGTGGACCGATAGCGCTACCTTGAACAAAGGCACAGGGGATTCAGTTGTGGCGAGACCCCTTGAAACCCGAATGTATTATGTTTCAGGTACCGATTCTAACGGTTGTAATGATCTAGATTCTGTTTTGGTAACCGTGGTGGACCCTCCATTGGTTAAAATTCCTAATTTAATTACGCCCAACGGCGACAATGAAAATGACTTTTGGGATTTGACGGAGTTGGCCGATATTTTCTTGTTTGATATCCGCATCAGCGACCGTCAAGGCAAGTTGGTTTACAATACCGCCAATTACCAAAATGATTGGAAAGCGGTGGACAATCAGGGCACAGACCTTCCTCCCGGAATCTATTTCTACTACATGAAAAACCGGTTTAACAACGAAGAATTCAGAGGTTACATTCAAGTAATTCGATAAACAGAGATGAAAAAAATCACAATCGTTTCAACATTGTTGCTGTCCATTGGCAGTTTGTCGGCCCAAATGGGTGCGAAGATTGATCAGTTTTATATGGACTACTCGCTGATCAACCCAGCAGCGATGAATACGCATCAGCAAGGTCACGTGACTTTGTTGTACAACAAAATGTTCTCGGCCGTACCAGGATCGCCACAAACCACTGTATTGAATGTGGCTATGCCGGTGCCATCAAAGAATACGGGCTATGGTCTCTACTACATGCGTGAGCGTGTGGGTTTCTCTGAAATGCACAATGCCTACGCTACCTACGCGTATTCTTTTCCAATAGCCGGTTCTACCAATTTGAATCTGGGTGTGAGTGTGGGTGCTTTGTCGCAGAACTTCGACATGTCAAAAGCCATTTACATCAGTGGAAATGACCCCATTATCAAGTCACTGATTCTGACACCGCCTGTAACCCGGGCCGATTTGCGTGCTTCTGCGTTTATTAACGGTGAAAAGTGGTTCGCAGGTTTTGCCATGTCGCGTTTAACAAAGCCACGTTTTGATTACGTATATTACAATTATACTGCCGCTTACCAAATGCAATCTCAAGGAAGTTTGATGTTTGGTTACAATGTTGATTTGGGAGATGATGTGATTTTGAAGCCCGCATTGTATGCTAGCGCTTATGATTTCAATTATTTCCGTTTGCAGTACAACGTTTCAATGTGGTATCAGGACAAGTTCTGGATTGGCGTTGGTGGAAATGATATCGGTCAAATAGGTGGGAATATTGGTTTTTCACCACAAGACGACATCAAAGTTTCGTATTCCTACAATACACCCACTGGCGGACAGCGAATCGCGTTGGGTAATTCACACGAGTTTCATACATTCATTGGATTTGCTGCTTTGGGTGGCGGATCTCGCTCGGGCTCTAAAGATGGGGAAGGTGATGCTGACTTGAATAGTGCCAATGGCGGCGAAGGCGACGAAGGTGAAGGTAGTGCAAATTTGAGTTCGAATGGCAAAGGCGGTAATGGAAATGGCGACGGTGAAGGCGATGGAAGCGGCGGATTCGGCATGAGCAAAGAAGCAACGATCACCAGTTTGGAAGACATGAAGTCCATGGGTATGGGCAATGATACATCAAAAATCAAATTGCCGGCCATCGAAAAAGTTAAGCCAGGTCCAGGATTTTACCTTGTGGCTGGGTTACACAGCTCCGAGGCGAAAGCCAACAAGCAAATCAAAGATTTGTACAAGAAAGGGGTGTTGTCATACAAGATCTATGATCCAAGCAACAAGAGTTACTATGTGTACCTGAAAGATTTCGCTTCTGAGAAAGATGCCAACAGGGGTATTTTCTATTATGAAGCATCCGTACCACAAGTGTGGATTAGGGAAGTGAAATAATCACCGTCGAGCGGAATACATTAAATAAAAAGACCACGCTGCGGCGTGGTCTTTTTATTTTTGAGTAAAGGCGTATTGGATGAGGTTGGCTCCCATTTTGAGGGCTTGCTGTCTCACGGTCTCGGCATCTTTATACACTTCTGGATCCTCCCAGCCGTTCCCTAGATCACATTCGTAGTCGTAAAAACAAATCAACTTGCCTTCCCAAAATAGGCCATAACCAACTGGCGGTTTGCCCTCGTGTTCATGTACTTTGGGTAACCCATTTGGAAATTGGAATGCCCCCCGGTAAATAGGATGAGAAAAAGGAACTACCTGAAAAGAGAGTTCGGGAAATACTTTTTTCATTTCGCGCTTGATGAAAGGGTCCATTCCGAAATTATCGCAGATGTGAAGGAATCCCCCACTGATTAGGTAATTGCGCAAATTGGCTACTTCCATTTCGTTGAAAACAACGTTTCCATGGCCCGTCATAAAGATAAAAGGGTATCGAAATATATCTGGGGAGCCCACTTCAACGACGGACTCACTGACCGACAATTGGGTGAGCAGTTGTTGATTGGCGAATTTGGCTAAGTTGGTAAGGGCGGTTCTACTGCTGTACCAATCTCCACCGCCATTGTATTTTAATCGGGCGAGGGATAGAGGCCGCGGTACATTGAAGGATGCGTAGAATTGTTGATCGATGTTAATGGGTAACTGGAGTTCAACTTGACTCTTTGCATGAAGTGGCGCAGCGGGAAGGGCCGTAGCCAGTACCAATGTGCTCACCATCAGTTTCATGATTATTTGATTAAGAACCAGTATAATAGAAACAAACTGCCAATGGCAATACGGTAGTAGCCGAACAGGGCAAATCCTTTGGATTGGATATATTGAATGAAATATTTCACTGCAAAAAAGGCAGTGATAAAACTGATTGCGTTTCCTATCAGGATGTCGTTGAACTGAGATGCGCTCAAAGAATCCCAATGTTTCAACATTTTGTATCCGCCAGCGGCCGTCAGTGTTGGAAGCGCCAATAGGAAGGAAAATTCCGTAGTGGCATGTCTACTCAATTTGCCAAACAACCCCCCGGCGATGGTGGCAGCAGAGCGACTCACACCAGGAATCATGGCCAAACACTGGAAGAGGCCAATTTTTATACTTTCCCAAAAGGTGAGGTCATTGATTTCCTTATCCCCCGGAGGGAAGATTTTTTCAATTTTCAACAGAACAAAACCAAAAATGATCAGCGTAATTCCCGGGATCCAGGGCGCTTTGAGCATTTCTTCCAAGAAATCATCGAAGAGAAACCCAAAAACCGCGGCAGGAATAAATCCCATGATCAAAATCGGATAGAGCTTCCAGGCGTTGGCACTGAAAAACTTCCGCCAATACAGGGTGAGTACACTGGCGATTGCACCAAATTGAATGGCGATAAGATAGGTCTCATGGTCGGTGGGCGACATACCCAGCAACTCACGGGTAAGCATCAAATGACCTGTGCTGCTCACAGGAAGAAACTCCGTGATGCCTTCCACCACAGCGAGAATCAAATTCTCAATCCAAGTCATGGATTAGGCTGATTTTTTCTTGTAGAAAATCGCGACGATGCCCAAAATGAAACCCAAAAACACTATAATGGGTGCAACCGTCAATTTGGTGCTATTGTAAATGTCTTCTGTGCCCGACATCAGGCTAAATCCAATCACCAAAACCAAAATAGACACCCCCGTGAGGATATAGTTCATTGGGCCAAACAACATCGGTTGAGCCTTGGTTTCTTGTTTTGTAGTTTTATTCTTCAACGCACTCATGATTCTTAGTATAAATTTTCAATTTTGGTTCTTAAGTATCGGCGGGTACTTAACCAACTGCCGAAGGATGCCAAAATTAATCCAAATATCGATACCGAAACGCAAATAATCAAAAGTTCGTTTAAGCCAATATGCTGGGTGAAATCTTGGATGATCGCAAAGTCTTCGAAGATGCGGGGCAGCCCATAAAAAACGGTCAACAACAGACCCATGGCAATGGGGATCGCAATGAGGGAGTGTTTCACAAAGTTCATGACGTAGGGTTTTACGATGAACGTGTTGGTAGCGCCCACCAACTGCATGCTTTTAATAAGAAAGCGGTTGGCGAAAATGCTGAGGCGGGTTGCACTTTGAATGAGGGCGATGGCAATCAATATCGCAATCACAGAGGCGGCGCCAAAGATGAGTTGCAATCGTTGAACGTTGGCCGTCATATTTTCTACCCAATTTCGCTGATAAATGACATCCTCCACCTGCGGCATGGTACGCAAATGTTTGGATTCACGGTCGATGAATTGAATGTTGGCGAATTCCGCTTTGGGGTAAAGTTCTAAGCTCAAAGGCAGGGCAATGTTCTCTGCAAACGACAGGATTTCGCCATCGTATTTGTCGCCCATTTCCTTCAATCCTTCCTCGGGGGTCACATATTTGGTACTCTTGACCCAGGGCTCTTGCTGCAGTTGTTTTTCAATTTGCTTTACCTGATTGGGGGTTGTGCCGTCGCGGAAATAGAGGTCTATGCTCGAACTTTCCATCAAATGTTTGCTCAAGCCTTGAAATCCAACGACTGAAAACCCCAAAAGCCCCAACATGAACATCACGGCAGACAAGGAAATGATGGAGGGCCATGCGCTGGGTTTTCTTCGGGTGTTTGTCATTTTTTGTATTCATTGCGAAGATGCACTGAAATTCGAATTTCATCAACGGAAAGTTATCCGCAGTAGTGGAAATTGGAAATGATGACGGAAAATCCAGATGCGGCCTGATGAAAAAAGGATGTTTCATCAGGGACTTTGCCCCTAACGACCCGATTTCTAAAACCTTAGCGGCAACATTTTCGTTGTTTTCCTTGTCTGTTAGTCGTAAATTTGGCAATTAAATCGAAAATGCTCAGAAAACTGCTGTTGTTGATGTGTCTGAATGCGTGTGTCGCAGTGTCTCTCTTTGGGGCAGAGCCCACCACGCCGGCTTCAAATTTGGCAGCTGGTACTATTACTTGTAAATCGGTTCAGTTAACTTGGACATCCGGTAACGGCGCTTGGCGTATTGTGCTGATGAAAGAAGCGAGTGCGGTAAATGCTACTCCTTCAGATAACTCTTCCTATTTGAGCAACAGTGTTTTCGGAACGGGTCAGGAATTGGGCGTTGGTAATTTTGTAGTTTTCAATAACATCACCAATAACTGTACAGTAACCGGTCTGAAACCCAATACCACTTATTACGTTACCGTTTTTGAGCACGATGGTACAGGCCCGGATTATTTGACTTCAAAATCGGCAACAATCAGCTTTAAGACCAACAATCTCATCATGGGCTTTACCTACAAGGGTACGGTTGATAGCTGTGAGAAAACCAACAAGATAACCTTCACCAACACCAGTACAGCTACCTTTGGGTGGATTAAATACACGTGGATTTTCGGTGATGGTACCCAAGATACCGGGGTCAATATCACCCACACTTACAATAAAGGCGGAAATTTCACGGTGAATTTGGTGGCTTCGCCGGCCTTGGGTTGCGTGGACATTGCTACCTCTCCCAAGTCTATTTTTATTGTGCCTCGCCCCGTGAGCAAACCCTTTGAAAAAAATTCGGATACGGTTCAGTGTTTTGAGGGGCATATTTTCAAGCTGGACGACAATACACAGCTGGCCAAGATTCCAAAGTGTGCTTACATACGTACATGGTACTTTGCCGACGACGATAGTGCAACGATCCCAAACCCCAGCAAGTCCTACGCTAAACCCGGAAAATATCGCATCCATTACAAGAGTGAAACCCTGTACGACAACAAACCAACAGGATGTACAGATACTGCCAACATGTGGGTGAGGGTTGTGCCAAGTCCTTCGAGCGGAATTTGGATTAACGACAGCATTCAGTGTTTGGCGGGTAACAAATTTGATTTTGACAATAAATTCCCCGGTTTGGTGTCGTTTCGATGGGATTTGGGCGGTGGAATCACCGGTACAACCAAAACGATCTCTCGCAGTTTCGCTGCTGTAGGTGACTATCCCATCATTCATGAAGCTACCAGTACGGATGGTTGTTCTGGAATTGATACAGTCATTGTGAAGGTGAAACCCAACGTAGATCCTTCCTTTACTGGATTGCCTTTGACGGCTTGTCAGGGCGGACCGGCCATCACACTAACACCAACCACTGCGGGTGGAACTTTCTACGGACAAACCTTTACTGGCAACAGTTTTTCTCCCACCTCAACGGGTATGGTGAAAATCAAATACGTGGTTTCCGATGCGTATTGTCCGGACAGCTCTACTCAAACCATCACCATTCAGCCCAAGCCTACTTTGAATTTGGGTAAGGATACGACTTTGTGTGATGGCGCCTCTACCGATTTAACCATTGCGATACCAGGGACCGTACTTTGGAATGATGGCAGTTCTTCCAATATTCGAACTGTTTCAGCTGCGGGAACTTACGGTGCCGTGGTGAATAACAATGGCTGTATCGCCTCGGATTCAATCAACATTCGTGTCAATTCTACACCCACAGTCACCTTGCCGATGGACACCATTTTGTGTCAAGGTTCGATCGTGAAATTGGTAGCTCCCTATATGCCCAACACCAACATCTTGTGGAGCACGGGGTCAACGGATACGGTAATTTATGTGAGTACTGCTGGGAATTACACGGTTACTGTCTCCAATGCCTGCGGAAGCGCATCGGATGACGTTACTGTGAATTTGATGATGGGTGATTGCGATTTGTTTATCCCCACGGCGTTTACGCCCAATGGCGACGGTCGGAACGAATCCTTCAAGATTTTCGGTCGTGGCGCCAACCCAACACTCTTCCTTATTTACAACCGTTGGGGTGAGAAAGTCTTTGACTCTCAAACGGATGGCTCTTACGAATGGAACGGTTACTACAAGGGCGATGTTTGTCAGGAAGGAATTTACTCCTACATATACCGCTACGAATTAAAGACCGGCACTCGCATCAGACGTAAGACCATTTCGGGTACGGTTTTGTTGATGCGATAGAAAGTGGGTAAATAGTGGTAAAAACAATCCAAAAGTAATTTTCTCCTCCGCGTCGGGTGTTGTAATTTTGTGCCACATGGTACATCAACCCGCCACCGTAGAACAAGCCAAACAGTTAGGTCTGTTGGAAGAAGAGTTTCACAAGATTTGCGACATCCTTGGTCGTGAGCCCAATTTTACTGAGATTTCTATTTACTCCGTGATGTGGAGTGAGCACTGCAGTTACAAGAATTCCATTGTTTGGTTGAAAACCTTGCCCAAATCGGGCTCTAAAATGTTGGCTGAAGCGGGCGAAGAAAATGCCGGCTTGGTTGATATTGGTGACGGATTGGCCTGTTGTTTTAAAATTGAAAGTCACAACCACCCCAGTGCCATTGAGCCCTATCAGGGTGCGGCTACGGGAGTTGGCGGTATCAACAGAGATATTTTTTCCATGGGTGCGAGACCCATCGCGCAGTTGAATTCGTTGCGTTTCGGAAACATCGCAACAGATAGAACCCAGTGGTTGGTTAAGGGCGTTGTAAAAGGAATCGGGGATTATGGCAATGCTTTTGGAATTCCAACAGTAGGTGGTGAGGTGTATTTCGACGACTGCTACGAGCAAAATAACTTGGTGAATGCCATGAGTGTGGGTATCGTAGGGGTGGGTAAGAGCATTTCGGCCGGTGCCGGTCCTGCAGGCAATCCCGTGTATATCTTTGGTTCTGCTACCGGTAAAGACGGTATTCATGGTGCTGCTTTCGCCTCCAAAGACATGAGCGAAGACAGTATCTCCGATTTGCCTTCGGTTCAAGTGGGTGATCCATTCTGGGAGAAGTTGATCCTGGAAGCGAGCATGGAAATTATTGAAACCGGCGCTGTCGTAGGGATGCAAGATATGGGTGCCGCGGGTATCACCTGTTCCACCAGTGAAATGAGTGCGAAAACCGATGTGGGTATGGATGTTTGGCTCGATAAGGTGCCTATGCGTCAGCCCGACATGAAAGGTTGGGAGTTGTTGTTGAGTGAGAGTCAGGAGCGGATGTTGGTGATCATTGAGAAGGGCAGAGAGAAAGAAGTGGAGGCCATTTTGGAGAAATGGGATTTGACCTTTGCGCACATCGGTATGGTGACTGATACCAAGCACGTTCGCTATTTTATGGGCGATGTGTTGGAAGCCGATATTCCCGCCGAGTCATTGGTTTTAGGTGGGGGTGCACCAGTATACCGCAGAACTTGGAAAGATCCTGAATATTTGAAAGAAATCGCGGCGTTTGATTTGAGTGGTATCGCAGATGTGAGTTTGGAAGAGGCCAAGCAGGCTGCCCTTCGTTTGTGTAACGAGCCCAATATAGCCAGCAAGCGTTGGATTTACGAGCAATACGATTCGATGGTGGGTACGATCAACGAATCAACCAATTTGCCATCGGATGCTGCGGTTGTGAAAATCGTGGGAACCAACAAAAGTTTGGCGTTGACGGTAGATTGTAACAGTCGTTATGTATACGCAGATCCCAACAAAGGAACCCAGATTGCGGTGTCAGAGGCGGCGCGAAACATTCGTTGCAGTGGCGGTGTTCCAACTGCCATTACCAACTGTTTGAATTTTGGTAACCCATACAACGAAGAGGTTTACTATCAGTTCAAAAACGCCATTGAGGGGATGGGAGAAGCCTGTCGCAAATTCGACACCCCCGTTACCGGTGGAAACGTGAGTTTTTATAATCAAAGTACCAACGGTCAGGCGGTATATCCTACACCCACCATTGGTATGGTTGGAATCATCGAAAAGCCCGAGCACAGAATGAGCGTGCCGTTCAAAGCGGCTGGCGATGCCATCGTTTTATTGGGTGCCACGCGCAATGATTTGGGCAGTTCTCAGTATTTGGCCAAAGTGAAAGGCGTGAGCCACAGCCCTTGTCCGTCTTTCGATTTGGATGAAGAATTTGCCCTACATCAGTTGTTGGAAACCTTGGCAATTGAGCAAGCTGTATCATCGGCCCACGACGTGAGCGAGGGTGGTTTGTTTGTGACTTGCTTGGAAAGCGCGATGTCTGGTGGTTTGGGTTTTGATTTGTGCACAGAGCGCGGATTGCGCCTAGACGCAGGCTTGTTTGGTGAGAGTCAGAGCAGGGTGGTTGTATCGGTTTCCCAAAGTGGTTTGGATAAATTGATGAAGTTGGCCTCCAGCGCTGGTGTAACCGCAACTCATATAGGGACTGTGTTGAGTGATGCTGCCATTGTGGTCAATGGTGAATCATGGGGTGATATGTCGGCCTTTGCCCAACCCTACAACACGGTGATTGCCTCTTACATGAACTAATTTTTCGTCATGACAACCTTCAGCTATTGGGAGCAACAGGGCTTGCAAGGCATAGATTGGGTTGTTTTGGGAGCGGGGTTGGTTGGATTGCAATCGGCCCGTTGTCTGAAGGAGTATGATCCCCAGGCCAGGGTTGTGGTTTTGGACACCCATGCCATGGGCAGTGCTGCGAGTTTGCGCAATGCCGGGTTCGCCTGTTTTGGCAGTGCGGGGGAGTTGTTGGATGAAATCCAACGAACCTCGGAATCCGAGGCATTGGCCTTGTACGAAAAGCGATTTTTGGGAATACAGCGGTTGATGAATCGCTACGGGGCGCATCAGTTGGGTTTTGAAGCTACGGGGGGTATGGAAGTATTTTCCGCCGCTGACGCGGCGGGCGCCCAACGTGTGATAGCCTCGCTGCCCCAATTGAATCAACTATTATCCTCTATACAATCCGATGGGGCGTTTCACGTGTGCGATACCCAACCAACGGGTATGAACGTTTGGTCTGAGGGGGTGATGGCGCCGGCAGAAGGGGGAATTCAGACCCATTTGTTGTATCGCTCGGTTCGTGCCGATGCCATAGCGCAAGGCGTAGAAATTTACGAGGGTATGCATGTGCTGGGCTGGGATGAATCAACCTCAGGTGTGGTGCTGCAGCTCAAAAATGGCTTGCCCGTGTGTACGCAAAGGTTATTGGTTTGTACCAACGGATTCACCCAGCAATTGATGCCAGCGCTGGCTGTGTCGCCGGCGCGCGGACAGGTATTTGTTACATCACCCTTGCCAGAACTGCCGTTTCAGGGGATTTTTCATGCCGATCAAGGGTATATTTATTTTCGATCGCTTGGAAATCGGTTGCTCATTGGGGGTGCGCGGAACCTCGATTTTGCGGGGGAAGAAACGTTTGATATGGCCGTGACCTCGGCGTTTGAGCAGCATTTGAAAGCCTATGTGGAAACGGTGGTGCTTCCGGGTACTGAAGTGGAGTTTACGCATCGATGGTCGGGGATTATGGGGATGGACAACAACCGAAATCCGCTGATTGGTTGGCACAGTGATCGCGTGTGTTTGGCAGTTAGAATGGGCGGAATGGGGGTGGCATTGAGCGCTTGGGTGGCAGAGCAAGTGGTTCGCGTGGTGAAGGGCGATATCGGAATTTGAGAAGTTTGTCGTTGATTTGAAAGTAGATGTCGGTAGATAATCATGAAATCGTAAAGGCTTTGCAGTTGTATGCCAGTTTGGCGGAATTGCACGAGGAGAATCCTTTCAAATACAAAGCCTTTGCTTCCGGGGCGTTCAATTTGCGAAAAATCAAAGAGTCGCTCGGAGATTTGCAAGAATCGCAATTGTTACAGATCCCGGGGGTGGGGAAATCGGTGGCCAAAGCCATTGTAGAATATGCTGCCACACGGAAGTTTCCGGCATTGGAGGCTTTGTTGTCGGTGACACCCGTGGGACTGATTGCCATGCTGGGTGTGAAGGGGTTGGGACCCAAAAAAGTGCGGTTAATTTGGCAGGATTTGGGGATCGACACGGTTGAGGAGTTGTTTGATGCTTGTCGGCAGAACCGATTGGTGGAGGTGAGTGGTTTTGGTTACAAGACGCAGCAGTCGATTTTGGATGCCATTTCATTTTCTTATGCGGCCCGAGGGAAATTCCATTTGGCGCGGGTGATGCCTTATGCTGAGGCGTTTTTGCAGGGTTTGCGCGGGGTGATGGGCGATGAAAAACACGGATTTACGGGAGAATATTATCGCAAGAGCGATGTGATAGAAACCTTGGTTTTGTTGACAACGGCCATGGAGTTCAGTGGGATGTTGGCGCAGGAGTGGCAGGATGTCGCCGCCGCAGGCGGCGCTCCTTTTTCGGGGTGGAATTTGGATGAATCCACCGGAAAATGGCATCACGAGCAAGGATTTGTGATGGATATTCAGGTGGTGTCGTATGGTGATTTCGACCGCCTTTTGTTTGAACAGGGCGCGGCGGCAAGGCACCTGGAACTGATTCAATATCAGTCCAAAGATTGGCAGGGGGATGAGCGAGCTACCTATGCGGCCAAACATATTCCCTATGTGGTGCCGAGCCGCCGCGAAGGACATCGCGAATTGGATCGACCTGTAAAAGAGGAGGCGCTGATACAGTTTGCCGACCTCAAAGGGGTCCTGCACAATCATACAACGTATTCTGATGGACTCAATTCGGTAGAGGAAATGGCCTTGTACGCCATGGAGATGGGGATGGAATACTTGGGAGTTTGCGATCACTCAAAGACCGCTGCCTACGCCCGTGGATTACAAGTAGAGCGCGTGCTCCAGCAATTTGAAGAGATCGACAATCTAAATAGCCAGCTGTGGCCGTTCAAAATTTTCAAAGGCATAGAAAGCGATATTCTCAACAATGGGGAGTTGGATTATGAGCCAGAAATTTTATCGCAGTTCGACATCGTTGTGGCATCGGTGCACAGCAATTTGGGGATGCCGGAAGACAAGGCGATGCAGCGTTTGATTGCCGCCATTGAGAATCCATATACCACCATTTTAGGACATCCAACCGGACGACTGTTGTTGATGCGTGAGGGGTATCCCTTGGATCATCACAAAATCATCGATGCGTGTGCAGCCAACGGGGTGGCCCTCGAGCTGAATGCAAATCCTTACCGATTGGATATCGATTGGCGTTACATCGATTATGCGATGGAGAAGGGCGTAATGGTATCGGTGAATCCCGACGCCCACGAAAAAATGGGATACTGGGATATGCAATTTGGGGTGTTGAGTGGACAAAAAGGCGGCTTGCTGAAATCGCAAACCCTCAATGCGTTGAATTTGGTGGAGTTTGAGGCCTATCTTGCAAAGCGGAAATAATGAAACCGTCTGATAGACGAATTGTCGCATGAAAAAAATCTTGGTCATCCGTTTGAGCAGTCTGGGCGATGTGGTATTGGCCGCGCCGATTCTCAGAGCGATGCGCTTGCAAGCGGGTGTAGAGGTGCATTTGCTCACCAAGCCATCCATGGGCGACTTGTTGCATGGTGGGGATGCGGTTGACAAATTTTACACATGGGGCGAACCTGGGCTTTGGAAGCAATTGAAAGATGAAAACTACGATGGTGTTTTAGATCTGCACAAAAATTGGCGCTCGATTCAGGTCTTGTTTCGACTGTTGTTTTTGAACCCATCGAGAATGCTGAAATGGGATTGGTGCTGGGCTAAGTGCGATAAAAAGCGTTGGCAACGGGGTTTGTTTGTAAAAACGAAATCACTGAAGTTTCAAGTGTCGCATGTTCAGGAGCGCTATCGAGATGCGGCCCATACATTGCTTGGCAAAATGAATATTGAAAATCCACTCAAGATGGATACGTTTCAGGGTGGATTGCCGGATTTTGTGGGGCGGTCGGTGGATGATGAAGGACTGCTGACGTTGTTGGAGTCTTCGGGGGAATATGGTGTGGCCATTTTGGGTGGGACCTACGAGACCAAAAAAATTCCGCTATCGGTGTGGGAAAAGGTCTTTGATTCCGATGCGATGAGATGGGTGTTGATTGGCGGAAAAAATGAAATGGCGCTGGCTGAAGCGCTGATTTCAAGGTTTGGCGATCGGTTGTTGAACCGCGTGGGGGTGTATGGGTTGTTGGATTCGGCGCAATGTATTGCCAAGGCATCAGTTGTGGTTGGCGGGGATACGGGATTTAGCCATGTTGCGGCGGCCTACGGCCGCCCGCTGTTGGTAATTTGGGGCAATACGCACCCGGGGCTGGGTTTCGCCGCAGGCAAAAACAATGAAAAAGTGCTGCATTTGCTCCCGCAGAATTTGTCGTGTCACCCCTGTTCAAAACTGGGATTTGAGGCCTGTCCGCAGGGCCATTTTCGGTGTATGAATGATTATTCCGCCTTGGAAATCAAATTATTGCTGCAAAAATTACAAGCGTTCACATAGGAAGGTAGTTAACTGTTATTTTTTCCTTATTTTCGCGATTCTTATTTTAGTATAGTAATAGATAGTGATGAAAACCAATAAAACCGTAGTAGGATTTTCGATTGTACTGGCGCTAGCCTGTGTATTCCAATTGTCGTTTACTTGGAAAGCCCAAGGATTCGAAAAAGAAGCCAAGGCATTTGCCGCCAAGGTAGCTGATAAAGGAGGCGACTCCAAGGAGGCTTACCGTCGTTACATCGACAGTCTAGGCAACGATGAAATTTACAACGTAGGCTTGGCTGGCTATACCTACTTTGAATGTAAGCAACGCGAAGTAAACTTAGGTTTGGACTTGCGCGGTGGTATGAACGTAATCTTGGAAGTGGACAAAGGTGCAGTAGTTCGCGTATTGTCTAACGATACCAAAGACAAAGATTTGAATCGCGCCATCAATGAAGCCAATACCGATGTGAGAGACAAAGGGGCTGATTTCGTGGATGCTTTCGTTGCCAATTTCAAAAAGAACAACCCCAACCGCAATTTGGCCAATTTGTTCATAAAAGGGAACAAGAGCACAATTCAATCGAATAGTTCTGAAGCGGAAGTAGTCAATTTCTTGAGAACTGAGACCACCAGCGCGGTGGATCGTGTATACGAAGTGGTTGAAAAACGTATTAACCAATCAAACGTAACCCAACCTACCATTCAGAAAATTGATGGAGGTCGTATCAGCGTAGAATTGCCTGGCGTTGATAACCCACGTCGTATGGAAGAGTTGGTTGAAAAGAGTGCAAAATTGGAATTCTATGAAGTATACGGCAATGATGGTCAGCGCAGAGATGGTACACGCATTTTGAATGCCTTGTACAAAGCCAGTAAAATGGCCCCTGTGGCTCCGAAAGCCGAGGAGGTAGATTCTACTTCTATGGATTCCGCGGTTGTAGCGGCTGCTACTCCAGCTGTTGCACCTGCTGTTACTGCTACTGCGGCGGATGGTCCAGTGGCTGTTGACAGTCCCAAAGTGGCAAGCACTGACAGCAAAGAAAAGAAAGATAAAAAAGACGAAGCCAACGGAAGTCCTTTGGCCAAAATATTGCGTTCATTCGGAAACGATGGTCCAGGTTCGGCCGTGGCTGTAGTGAAGAAGGCGGATCGCGCGATGTTGACCAAAATGTTGGAAGATGAGCGTTACGCTGCGGTATTGCGGTTGGAGAGCGCCAAAGTAGCTTACAGTGCCAAGCCCCGCGATTACGAGGCGGACGGCAAAGAGGCGGTGAACTCAGACGAGTACTTCGTGTATTTCTTGAAATTAGACCGTGATGGTAATGCTGCTTTGTCTGCAGAAGAAGAGAACATCATTTCTGATGCACGTGTAAATACCTCTCCAACAGGGGAGTTGGAAGTATCGATGGAAATGACCGCCAAGGCGGGAACACAATGGGCTCAGGTAACAGGTCGTAACATTGGCAAGTATATCGCCGTAGTGTTGGATGATCGTGTTTATTCAGCTCCTGTAGTAAACCAGAAAATTAGTGGTGGAAATAGCCAAATTACTGGAAACTTCGACATCCGTGAAGCCAACGATTTGGCCAACGTGTTGAAGGCCGGTAAATTGCCTGCCCCTGCAAAGATTGTTGCGAGCGAACAGGTGGGAGCTTCTTTGGGACAAGAGTCCATCACGAATGGTTTGAATTCGTTGTTGTTCGGTTTCATCGCAACCATTTTGTTCATGATTTTGTACTACAGCCGTGCAGGTTGGATGGCGATTGTTGCCGTTTTGGGTAACGTTTTCTTGATCATGGGGGTGTTGGCGAGCTTGGGTGCTGCCTTGACATTGCCCGGTATGGCAGGTATCATCTTGACTGTAGGTATGGCAGTTGATGCCAACGTATTGATTTACGAGCGTATCAAAGACGAATTGGAAAATGGGAAGAGCTTGAAATCAGCCATTGCTGATGGATTTAAACACGCTTTGAGTGCGATTATCGATTCAAATATTACAACATTATTGGCCGGTTTCATTTTGACCTTTGCCGGTGCGGGTCCAGCATATGGTTTCGCCGTAATCTTGGTAATTGGTATTTTCAGTTCAATGTTTACCGCGTTGTTCATTACTCGTTTGTTGTTGGATCGTCGTGCCGACAAAGGATTGGAAATCAAATTTGATGCGCCTTGGAACAAAGGATTCATGAAGAATTCAAACATTGATTTTGTGGCCAACCGTAAGAAGTATTACATGGCGTCTGCCCTGGTAATTGTTGCGGGTATTGCTGCGTTTGTTATGAAAGGCGGAATCAGTACCGGTATTGACTTCAAGGGCGGCCATGCCTACGTAATTCAATTTGACGCGGCTAAAAATTATCAAACCGAAGCCATCAAGACGGCACTAGATAACAACTTGAAAGAGTCTAGTAACGAGGTGAAAACGTTCGGTAGCAACGGTCAATTCCGTATTGTGACTACGTATAAAATTGATGCAGAAGGCCAAGCTGCGCGTGATTCAGTGCGTGCGGATGTGTTGGGTGCGTTGAAAGGGTTTGAAATGACCGGTGAGGATCCCGTGTTGTCTACTTCTAAAGTAGGTGCAGCCATCGCTACTAGTACCCGTGATAAGAGTGCTTTCTTGGTGATTTTGACGGTTGTAGGTATCTTTTTATACATTGTATTCCGTTTCCGCAGTGTGGCTTATGGTATGGGTGCAACCATTGCTTTGTTGCACGACGTTTTGGTAGTATTGTCGATGTTTGCCATTTTGGATGGTGTTGTGCCATTCCCAACAGACTTTGATCAACACTTGATTGCGGCGTTGTTGACCTTGTTGGGTTACTCAATCAACGATACGGTAATTGTATTTGACCGTATTCGTGAATTCTTGACAAACAACAAAGGGGAGCGTTCAGATGCGCGTTTAATCAACTTGGCCATCAATGATACATTGTCACGTACCATCATAACTTCAGCTACAGTGTTTGTGGTTGTATTGATATTGTTCTTGTTTGGTGGTGACGCCTTGAAAGGATTCTCTTTGGCATTGTTGATCGGTGTTATTGTGGGAACGTATTCTTCAATTTGCATTGCAACGCCTATAGTTGTTGATTTCTCAACTAAGAAAAAACAATCGTAAAACAATCACTTCGAACTTTCGAAAAGGCGGAGTGATATTCACTCCGCCTTTTTTGTTTTGATAAATTGACCTTTCAAAGCCAAACACATTACTTAATTCTCTAATAGATCCCATTTTGTCCAATACACCTTCATCGAATACCCATTAATTGCATACACCCTAATCCAATTCTCTTGATTTAAATATCCATTTTTAATATAAGTTGATTCATGTTAAACCAATCCATTCCAAACCCCCTTTTACAGTCCATTGCAGAAACATACGGCACACCTGTATACGTGTATCACGCCGAAACAATCCAATCTCAATACAAACGATTGCTGCATGCTTTCCCTGACACCAAGGTAAAGTTGCATTATGCATTAAAGGCATTGAACAATGTAAACATTCTTCGTTTGCTGAAAGCAGAAGGCGCTGGCTTAGATGCCGTGTCTATTCAAGAGGTTCAGTTGGGATTGCGGGCAGGATTTGAGCCACATGAAATTATGTATACCCCCAACTGCGTGGATTTTGCAGAAATCCAAGAGGCCGTTGAATTGGGGGTTCATATCAACATCGACAACATCGCCATTCTCGAGCATTTTGGCCATGCCTACGGTTCAAGTGTGCCCTGTTGCATTCGTTTGAATCCTCATATTATGGCGGGGGGACATAGTCATATTTCTGTCGGACATATCGATTCCAAGTTTGGAATTTCTATCTATCAGTTGCGACATGTAGTTCGCGTTGTAGAATCATTGAATATTCGTGTGAATGGTTTGCACATGCATACAGGTAGTGATATTTTGGACGCCGAAGTCTTTTTGCGTGGGGCGGATCTATTGTTTGAGGCGGCCCGTAGTTTTCCGAACTTGGAATTTATGGATTTCGGTTCTGGATTTAAGGTGGGGTATAAAACCGAAGATATCGTTACGGATATTGAAGAAATTGGTGCCAAAATATCGCAGGCCTTTAAAGAGTTTTGTCAAGAGTATGGAAAGGAGTTAGAACTTTGGTTCGAGCCTGGGAAGTTTATCGTTTCGGAATCGGGATCTTTGTTGGTGAAGGCCAATGTGATCAAACAAACCACGTCTACCGTATTTGTGGGGGTGGATTCGGGTCAAAATCATTTGATTCGTCCGATGTTTTACGATGCCTATCATCACATTGAGAACATTTCAAATCCGGAAGGCGCATCCCGTTTGTACAGTGTAGTAGGGTACATCTGTGAAACTGATACCTTGGGTTATGATCGTAAGTTACAAGAGGTAAGGGAAGGAGATGTGCTTAGAATTTATAATGCGGGCGCCTATGGATTTAGCATGAGCAATAATTATAATGCGCGCTTACGTCCCGCTGAAGTGTTGGTTAAAGACGGACGGGCCCACCTCATCAGAAAACGGGAGGTATTGGATGATATCATCCGCAATGAAGTTGAGATTGAAGAGTTGTTATAAACCAGAAGGGCGGCGAGATTCTCGCCGCCCTTCTGGTTTATTGAGCTAGTCGACGCCTAACAAGGCAATCACCGAAATTACTCACAATTTTGATTCAAGAAATACTCGTAAGTGCCGTCAACGGTGTCGTTGGAGTTACGAATCTTTCCGCGCACAATCTGAAACTGTACACTCAAGATTTTTTGTCCACCCGGATTCACCGATGCGAAGAACTTATTGGGAATCATACTCAATGCAAATTTTCCGTTACCCATGTTTTTCATGGCCAATTGTGGAGCAGTAGCCACTTTCGTGATTGGAACAATTTGCAAGAAATCTGAAACACCGGCACCCACTCGAGCCTTGGCGAAAACATAAAAGTCTTCTTTGTCTTTCAACGTGTCTTTGGTCTCTAAGTTGCGATCGTACAGGATGGTGAGTACGTCGCTTGCACCAATAGACAACGTATCTTTTTTAGCCAATCTGGGGAACGGAGCTACTTTTTGAGGACCTGTAACAGGAGGCGCCAAATCAATCTTCAAATCCTCTGTTTTGTCTTCACCAGCAGCACCACCAGTACCATCTTTTTTCTTCAGCAACAAACTGATGTCGTTGTTGTACAACTCGGCTGCCGTTACTTCGTAAAATTGAGTAGGGATCATGCGGTAGAAATACAGGTCATTACCCGCTGAGCGCATTTGTAATGCATCATTGCTCGCTTGCCAGGTTCCATTGTTTAGGGGATGACCTTTTGGATGTTCTTTGGGTGTCCATGTCCACATATACAACGGATCGGTGGTTCCAGCCAATTGCTGACGGTCACACTTTTTGATATCAACCCAAATGGTGATAGAGTCATTGGGATTGATGGGATCGGGTGTAGCCCAAGCCTTTTGAGCCATCAATTTGCCCAAGCTCATCAACAATACGGTTAGTGTAAATAGTAACTTTTTCATGTTGTGGCTTATTTGCGGTTAAAGGTTAAATGATAGCTCACGGTGCGCTTTCCACCGCAAAGTTTGTTGTACTTCAAAACCAAGGCGTTGTCTTGTGGACGCACAGGGCGCATCAATTTCATGCTGTTTTCCGTAGTGCTGGCCGCGTCAAATGTCACCTTACTGGGATATTCATCATTGTCAAATGACCATTTACCCGTGGTGTTTTTAAACAAGTTTGAACCGGCACCAGGGGTAATGGTGTAAGCCCCGGCTTTGTCAAATGAAATCTCCATGGGCGCGCCACTGATGTACGCGTCTGTCACGTTCAGTAAAGTATCGCTCTCAACGAAGGCCAATTGAACGTTCACATCAATCTGATCAACGCGGGTAAGAATCCACTGTGTGCTGATTCCGTCGAGCTGACTGGCTTTGGGTCCAAGGACTTTTTTCTCTGGACGACATGAGGATATGCCCATTACCATAACAATGGAGAAAAGGGCTAGGTTAGTTATGCGTTTCATTAGTTGCAACCTCCTGTTGGGTTAATTTCAAAGATGGTGGTTTTCTCGGTGATGGGGAACTGCAACAAAAATCCTGGGCAGTCCCAACGGTGTCCACGTACAAAAATATTCTGACTTTCTACAGCGCCCAATCGTTTGATTTCGGGTGTGCGATCGCCTTGGAATAACAATTCAATTCTACGCTGTGCGCGCGTTGCATCGATGATCTGCTGTGCGGTTGATCCGCTGGCCACCAACTTGCTATTGTCTGTGTAGGCACGCGTAATGATGGCGTTGATATCCGCCGTTGCAGTTGCCAAATCTCCTCCGCTTTTGGCCAAGGCCTCAGCACGAATCAAATGCATTTGTGTTAAGTGTAGAACAGGGACGTTAAAGAATGGGGCATTGAACATTTCGCTTTTCACGAATTCGTTTTGTGCACCCGCATTTACAACGGTTAATAATTTTAATCGCTTGTCGATGGCTACATCGGCACTCAAATTAGCCCACAATTCACGGGATAACTGACAAGTGGGATTGCCAGGCGAGTAGTTGTCGGAGTATCCACCGCTTCGTTTGTCGTTCACCCCTGTGCTCACAATTTTGAAAATGTGCTCACTCGCGGCATCCGCAGAAAATACGTTTACTGTGTCGCTCAAGGTGTATTTCTTAGAATTAATCACAGCACCCGCGTAGCTCGCAGCGTCTGTGTATTTACCCATTTGAAAATACACATGGGCCAATAAGGCTTTGGCGCTCATTTTATCGGCGTAGTCGCCATTGGATTCTGGCAAAACAGCTTCGGCGTCTTTCAAATCGCTCAAAATGGCATCGTAAGCCTCGGCAACCGTCAAGCGGGGACTAGGTTTGGTAGAGGCCGCTTTTACAATGGCGATACCGGGGTGGTCATTCTTGGCTGAATATCCATAGGGATGAGCAAACATGCGCACAGCGGTGAAATGACATAACCCACGAATGAACTTAATTTCACCAGTCATTCGGTCTTTGTCGGCCTGACTCAAATCAGCCACTTTGTCCATGTTGTCCTGTACGAAATTCGCCCGGAAGATGGCCCGATACAAAATGCTGTAATAACCACCACAAGTGCTGTTAAAAAACAATACGTTATGGCTGTGCAATTCGCGTAGGTCGTTGTTGTTAGGACTCGACAAATTGTCTGATTGCATCTCACTCATCATTTGTGAGAAACCACCAAAGGTATTGGCGACTTCGTTGTAAGAAGCGTTCAACAATCGCTGTAAATCATCGGTAGTTTTGATTGCATCGTCCACCAACAATTCATTGGGTGGAGGCGTTTCAATCATATTGTCGCAAGACACCATCGCTTCGCCTACAACAGCGAAAGACAACAGCATGGCGAAAGGTTTAAAAAATGTGGTTTTCATGATTAGAAGCTGAAATTAAGGGCCACACTCACACTCTTTTCTTGAGGTGTAGTGAGGTAGGTGATACTGCCCGACATATTTCGGTCGGTTGGGTTTTCGAAGTCACGGGCAATTTCAGGATCGATACCAGTGTAGCGCGTCCACGTCAACAAATTGGTTCCTACCAACATGATACGTGCGGCATCAAACTTGGATTTTTTCAACCAAGCAGCTGGTAATTTGTAACTGATATTCACACTGCGCAAGCGGATGTAAGAGCCGTCTTGCAACCACAAATCGGTGTTGATCCATGGGGTAGTTGAACCGTGATTGAAAGTGCTCAACGTCATTTTTGGGTACAAGGCATCGTCGCCAGGATTCTGCCAACGATCCAATACACGACGGTCCATGTTCCAGTCGGTCATCAAACTCAACTGACGTTTTACAGAGCTTTCGAAAATACTTCCGCCCCAGTTGAAATAGATGTTGGCGTTCAATTCCCAATTTTTATAAGAGATGGTGTTTGCCAAGTTACCAAAGGCTTTCGGCAATACGTTACCCACTGCTACACGATTGGCGGGATCCCACTTTTTGGTTTCATTTCCATTGATGTCGAAGTAAACCGGTGCGCCAGTGGCGGGGTCAACATGAGAGAAACGTACCAAGAAGTTTGTACCTACGGGTTGATTCAATACTACACGGGTATCATTGGTACCACCGCTGATTGCATCGGGGGTGTATACACCAATGCTCGTGATTTCGTTTACGTTTTTCGCAATGCTGAAGTTGGTGGTCCAGTTGGTGCGCTTGGTACGTACATTCACCGTTTTCAAGCTGAATTCTACACCTCGGTTGGTGATGCCACCTACGTTATCGTAGAAACTTCCAAATCCAGTAGACACGGGGATAGAAACGTTCATGATTACATCGCTGGTTACTTTGTTGTAATAAGTAACCTCGGTGCTGATTCGGCCTTTGGCAAAAGCCATTTCTAAACCTGCGTCAAAGTTGACGGTGCTTTCCCAACGCAAATTGGGATTTTCCAATCGTGAGGGCGCCAATTGAGGCTGTCCGTTGTACTTTGGCAAGTTGCTGCTAGGTGTAATCGTACCCCAACGCGCATAGTTGTCGAAGTTGGCGTTTCCTGATTTACCTACACCGGCACGAACTTTCATGAAGTTAATCCATTTGTATTTTTTCATGAACTGCTCCTCACTTACAATATAACCTACCGCAGCCGCAGGGAAGAATCCGTAGCGGTTGTTGCGGCCGAAACGTGAACTGCCGTCCCAACGACTGGTTACTTGGAAGTTTAATTTGTTTTTGTAGCTGTAGTTGAATCGACCAAAATAACTGATAAATGCCCATTCGTAGGGGGTGCGGCTGAATGCCTGCAACGCAGTATCAGGGATTGCTACTTCGTCGATTGGTCCTGTAGCATCAAAATTCTCTACGTATTTGCTCTTGGTGATACTGTGTTGCGATTCAGTACCGGCCATGGCACTCACCGCGTGATTTTTACTCAATTCTTTGTTCCACTGGGCTGTCAAGAATTGGTTGCGGTTCATCGTCCAACTGGGATACCACTTTGCATTACCGTTTTGCTGGTAATTGCTGTTGTACATTTTAATCAAAGCAGCGGGCTCATACAGGTACTCGTTGTAGTCCATGTAGTCGATGCTCGTGCTATAATTTAACGTCAAATTCTTGTTGACCTCATAACTCACGTTGGCATTGTTGATCGAACGCATTTCAATGGTGCGCCAGTTTTTCAAATCGCGAATGGTTTGTAATCCCACGGGTGTGATATAGGATTTGCTTGCGCTATCGTACAAAGGAGTGAGCGGGTAGATGGGGAGCATGGTGCTCATCGCAGAACCCAATCCGCCGGCCCAAGAAGCATCCACACGGGAGTTGGTACCACGACTCAAAGACTGCGACAGTTGAATATTCAGGCCTTTGATGGGGCGATAATCCAAGTTGATACGCTCTGATACACGGTTGTATTTGTTACCGATGATGAAGCTACCGTTATCATCCATGGATAGGATACCTTTTACAGCGAAATTTTTACCCATGTAGTTGGTGGACAAATTGTAATTCTGTTTGAAACCGTGACCGATGACTTGATCGATCCAGTTTGTATGATTTTTAGGATCGTTGGCTTGAGCCCAGCTCATACGAATGCCATTCAATGACAAATCGGGCGTGCCCGTTCTGCCATCGTTATACCAAGCTTCTTCATATAATTGCAACCATTCAGGGGCCGAAAGCATGTCGGGCTTGCGCGTAGGACTTGAACTTCCCCAACGGGCACTCACATCGAATTTTAAGCCTTGCTTGCGGGCGCGTTTGGTGGTGATCAAGATTACACCATTTGCCCCTCGAGAACCGTAGATACTCGTAGCCGCAGCATCTTTCAGGATTTCGATGTTTTCGATGTCATCGGGGTTGATGCTTGCCAAAGGGTTGTTGTTGAATCCGCCACCCCAGTTAGATCCGTTGGTGCGGTTCATGAAGTAATCCTGAGAAACGGGAATTCCATCTACTACGTAGAGTGGATCTCCAGCCGCTGAAATAGAAGAGGCGCCTCGGACACGAATCAGCGAGGCAGAGCCTGCCATACCGCTACCTACAATGACTTGAACGCCTGCTGCTTTACCCTGAAGGGCCGCTTCAAACGAAGGTGCTGGCATATCCGTAATTTCTTTGCCCGAAACGGTGGCGATAGAACCAACCACGTTTCTACGACTCTGACGGCCATAACCCACAATAACCACATCGCCCATGCTCGAAACTGAAGATTTCAACGCGGCATTGAGGTTGGTGGTTTCGTTTAATTTGATTTCGACTTTTGCCAACACATCCTCCATTTGGTCTTTGGAGAAAATGATGTTGTAAGTGCCGGGAGCGATACCACTGATGCTGTAAGAACCGTTCGCAAGCGTTTTTGCTTTGAAATCGGTTTTGTACACTTCAATGGTAACCCCCTCGATGGGCTTTTTGGTTGACTCATCAGTCACCAAACCTGCCAAGGATCCAGTTTGCGCAAATGCCGAAACTGCGCCAAAAAGTGCAATGGCAGCAGATAAGATGGATTTTCGCGTGGGTATCAATGTAAACATAGGCTTAATTTAGGGTAGCAATATAAACAAAATTTAAAGAAGTGTCAATTATACAATTACAAAAAGTGTCAATATGACGATTTAGTTTTTGGTTACCCGTGGGATGTGCCCAAAGAACAGAAAACGAGTCCTTTGAAATGACTCTATCTACACGAATTAATTCGCGGTTTTTTCGTCTATGGGGTAAAAATGCAATACCGGCCTGAAGCCAACATGGTTGTTTCTGTGGTTGCTTTGCATGAAGAAAACGGCCATAGGATCGAGGTAATAGAAATCTTGCGCCCAAGAGCCTCCTTTGACAGCATAATGGTGCTTCAGAAGTTCCGCATCCACCAAATATCCTTTGAAATCAAACACGTTGACTTGTTGATAGGCATTCTCAATCAGCTGTCCGTTGGTGTTTAGTATGGTGGTTTTGTTATTGTACAGATGCCCATAGGCTGGGGTGGATGTCCATTCAGCAACGTTGCCCACGACGTGAGATGCGTTTGGATAGGGTTTGGCCGGAGTTAGTTTCACGGGCAATGGTTTGAGCAATGCTTCGGAAAATTCGTTTTGAATGTTCAAACCTCGGGTGGTTTTGGTGCCGGCAAAGGCGACAGGTATTTGATGATTTTCTTGATGGCGAATGAAAGTGAATAATCCGCCGCCCATTTTCTGGTTGCTTCTATAGTAACTACCATCAATTTGGCCCTTTGATACGCCCATGGCGGTGGGCAGTTGGATGCTCATTTCGTATAAACACATCCATTCGGCAACACTGGGGAGTGCTACCTCAACAACAAGGCCTAATTTGTTTAAGGCTCCTTGCAATTCGGCATATTTGGGGGAATACTTGAGTTGGTCTGTCAACCATTGGCAATAAGCCGTGGCTTGTAATTGACTCACACCCACCACAGGATAATTGTCGTAGGTGTTGACTTGGAAGTATAAATACGAATAGGGATTTATCACGGCGGCGCGTTCTGCCGTTGCAGGAAATGGCGACCATACTTGGGTGTCGGGCCGCAATTGCGATACCTGAAACCCCAGGTTTTTATTGATCCACTGACTGTCTTTTAAAAACGCTTTGTACTCGGCGTTCGTGATTTCTGTTCGATGGGCCGCGAATGGACCGCAAGAAATTATTTCTTCAATGGCAAAAATGGAGTCATAGCCCGTTTGAATCTGGGATGGAAATTGATTGAAGCGCAATCCTTCGGGTTGAAAACAAGGGAAGTAATTGGCTAGGCTAGACTTTTTGCCCTTGAATAATGCTTCTGGAACAACCACAGATTGAATAGCCCCTTCCGATGCTGTGAAATAATATTTCATCAGATGTTCGGGGTGTGGTGTTTTTTGCGCACACAATCCCAAGGCATGAAACATGCCTATCGAGAAGAACAGAATGCAATTGCGCATTCTTCAAAAATACGAGATTAGTTCAAGGTCGACAATACCGCTTTGATTTCGTCCAAATTGGGCATTTCACCCGCATTTTCCAAAATTTCAGCGTGTCTGATTATACCGGCACCATCTACCACGAAAGCGGATCGCTTGGAAACGCCTTTCATCCCAAAGGCGAATGTTTCGTAAATGCTATCGTAGGCGGTGCTTACTTCTTTGTTGAAATCACTCAACATGTGAAAATTGTAACCTTGCTGCGTTTTCCAATTGTCTAATGTGAAAACAGAATCAACGGAAATTGCCAATACCTCGGCATTCAAGGCTTCATAGTCTTTCAAATTGTCGCGCATCGAACACAACTCTACGGTGCAAACACTTGTAAATGCTTGAGGATAGAACAAAATAACCACGTTTTTGCCCGCAAATTGAGACAGGCTGATTTCTTGTTTTTCGCTGTTGAATAAAGTAAACTGAGGGGCGGGTGATCCAATTTGAATGCTCATGATGTTTTAGAAGGAAACAAAGTTAAAATAAAATGGTTGGCAATGTTGGGATGAAATCGAACAATCAACCCCAAAAATCGGTGATTAGAATAGAGCCGGATTGCTGTATACGCGCTTGTTGAGTTTTAAATCCTGCAGTAATGCGCTTTTCGGTCGGAGTGTGAACAACCATTGTTTGCCGTAACCGCTGGGGACCCACATAAATTCCAATTGCCAACAGTGTAGATTTCGGACCAGGGAAAATTCGCTGGCATTCAAGGTTCGCTTCTTGAAATCATATCCAGAATTATAGGATATTTTCCATTCAGGCGTAATGCTAATATCGCCCCGTACCGTAACGGCATTTCTGCTGAGTCGCTGCGTCGGATTGAGAATTTCTGCATTATAACCCACTGAGTAGGTAAAGTTCAACGACCACGGAATGGAGAAATCGAAATAGTTCCAAGGCTGTGTTTGGATTTGCCTCAATTCCATTTCATCAGTAGCCAAGGGATTGGTGATGCGGGCGGGCATCGTTTCTTTGGATTTTTTACCGCCAAACATCTCGGGTTTGATGCGCGAATTGACGTTGAAATCCACGTTTTTGAATCGCAATGGACCTCGATTGTTTTGGAAATAATAACTCGAAACTCTGCGACCATTTTGGTAGTCGTAGGGGCTGTAGCCCGCATTCAGGCCGATACGCACTTCTTTGGCGATGACGGTGTTGAAACCAAGGTTGATGTCTGACCACTGAAAACTATCGGCAGAAAGGTCGTAGCTCCCGTTCATCGATAACTGATCAATCAGGTTGAATTTTTCTGTTTTTTCCTTGCCCAAACTGTCTACGCTGATGACCTTTTTTCCTTGTAAGTTATTGCCCAACGAGAATCCTACGGAGCCTGATTTGCGCTGACCAAATTCAGAACCGCCGCTCTTTTCAAAGAGGCTGTAAGCAATGGCTTTGTTCTGGGAGTCGATGTATGTGCGATTCCAGCCCTTTCTAAGCGCATCGATTTCTGGTCGATAGCCCATGGCGATACTGGGGGTGATCGTATGTCGGATGGCCCTGAGTTTACCCCATTTGATTCCGGTGAAGGTTCCGTAAATGTTGGTGGTAAGTCCTGCCGAAATATTATAGGAATTTAATCTGAAAAAACCTGTAGTATCTTTTAGCGTGACGGTTTTACTCTGTGCGTCGTAATTTTTAATTTGTCCGCGGAATAACCACTTTTCTTGGTAGCCCGCAGAAGGGGTTAGATTCAGTGCGCCTTTGAATAGTTTTATATTGGTGCTGATGGGGACTGAGTGTCGAACACCGGATTGGATGGTGGACAATACCTCTTTGTATTTTTCACTAAATATTAATGTATCTTTTGTACTCAGGGTATTGGCGAAATTCATGTTGTATGAAAATCGAATTTGTTCATACCAAGCGGTATTATTTCCATTCTTTTTAGCAAAGGGTGTTAAGCTGGAAACACCGACATTGACATTGGGTAATTCGAGTCGAAAGTCATGGGTTTGTACGTTTTGTGTATGTCGGGCGGAAGCTGATAAATTCACTTTGTTGCTAAAAAAGCTGCGCCCGTAGTTTACACTCGATTGGAATTCATTTCGTGAAAGCGTTTGAATGTTCCGGGAATTGCGTTTGTTGAAATCGCCAGACACGATGTTGATGTTACCATTGAGTGTGGTACCTGGCAAGAATTTATTATCGAAACCAAATCGAGAAACAATGCTAAAATCATTGGTTTTTGCAAATTCTGGATTTGCGCGGTCGAGTCCGTTGCCAAATCGACTCATGTTCAAACTCAGTTCGCTATTGAATTTGTAACGCTTGATGTAGCGCGTAGTAAGACCAACCCTAAAATCGCCGTTGAAGTACAGGTCCGTACCGAGTTGGGCATCTGCATTTTTACCGAGTCCTTGATAGTAGCCCAAGTTGGAAAGGTAAAAACTATTGTTTGCGCCATTGAAACCCGGGTTGGGAACGATCAGCCCATTTCTGCGTCCTTTTTGCAATGGGGCGATACCAAACGGCAGGGCCAGCGGTGTGGGGATATCCGCAAATACCAAGTTCGCGGCCCCAAAAAGCACTTTTTGGTTGGGAACGACCTTGATTTTGCTGGTGTTTAAATAGAAATGGGGGTGGGGGTCGGCGCAAGTACTCAATTTCCCATTTTGACCCATGAAACTACCGTCGGGCTGTTTCACCACCTGTTTGAGCAGAATGTGTGCCTCGTCTTGAGAGAGGGATAGCCCATACACTTTTCCTTTTTTTGTGCCGGAATTGTAGATTAAACTGTCCGATACGTATTGATCGGCGCCATCTTTAAAAACGGGCAAGTCACTATATTTTCCGGCAGAGTCGATCCCGCCTTTGGCGAACAGTAATTTGTTGTTTAGTCCGACTTCTATGTAGCGCGCTTTGAGCTCCATGTTGTCGGTGTTCACGGATGCTCCGCTGAATAGGTTGGCTTTGCCCGATTTCATTTCAAATACGATGGAGTCTTTGGCTTCGTATCGGATGGGCGACTGAAAGGGTTTGCTGCTTGGGGCGACTGTCTTTGCGCTGTCTTTTTTTGTGGACGATGAGTCGATGCCTTGAGCCAGTGCGGGGGTTGTGTACAGGCACAAAAGCATGAACCCCGCTGTGAACAGAGTGTGTAAGTATGTTTTTTTATGGTTTTTGTGCGGTGACAAGAAGTTTTGCGAATTTCGGCAAAAAGTTTGCCATGATTGCCATATGACAGCAGAAAGAAACGCATTTATATCTCACAGTGTCGCCAAATGTGGTCGATTCGCATGGGTGGCCTCCCTTTCTATCGTATTGATGATGGGATTGCCAGCGGCAAGGGTTGTGCGTGTTTCGACGGGATTGAACACATTGGTGATCGATGCGGGTCACGGAGGATTGGATCCGGGGTGCAACGGCAACAACGAGATTTTCGAAAAGGATGTCACTTTGGGTGTTGCCCTGAAGTTGGGAAAAATATTAAAGGACAGCATGCCTGGTTTGAAGGTGTTGTATACACGTACAACAGATAAAACACTGAAATTGTGGGAGAGGCCGAATTTGGCGAACGACAATCGGGCTGATTTATTCATTTCAATACATTGCAACGCCAATAATAACAGAGCGGCGGCGGGCAGTGAAACCTATTTTATGGGATTGCACAAAACCGAGGGGAATTTAGACGTAGCAAAACGGGAAAATTCGGCCATTACTTATGAGGCCGACTACCGAGAAAATTCGAGGTATGGTGGATTTGATCCAGAATCTGCAGAGGGACATATTATCTTTAGTCTTGTGCAGAATGCTTACATGAAGCAAAGTTTGAAACTGGCTTCAGGCATTGAGGCTCATACGAATAAAATTAGCGCGATTAAAAGTAGGGGAGTAAAGCAGGCAGGATTTTTGGTTTTATGGCAAACATCCATGCCAAGTGTATTAGTAGAAACGGGGTTTTTAACGAACCCTACGGATCGTAGTTATTTGCGTACCGCAGAAGGACAGCAGAAGATCGCGCTGGGTGTGTATCGCGCGATTCGGGATTACAAGCGATACATGGAGAGCGTCAGTGGAGCGGGTAGTTCACGTTGAGGAATACAAATTTTTTCGTGCGGGATCGAGGTTGATGATTCTGAGGGTCGCTTTTTTTTTCGATTTTTTTCGATTTTTTTCCCTGATTTCTTGCAACCTTTTGCATTTATCGCGTCATTTGTGAAAATAACTTTAAAATAAATCTATGAAATCAACAATTACACAACTCAAAAAGCTTGCGTTTTTGGGGGTTCTAGTGGGGGGATTATTCTCTGCTAGTGCACTGAAAGCGCAAACCCCATGCTCTGGAGCCAACTCCTGGGGATGTGGTGGTGCTTTGGTAGGTTCGGGAACGGACTTTCCAGGTGACATTCTTGACGTAACTGTGAAAGACAAAAAAGGTAATTCTTTGGCGTCTTACAGTGGTTTGGGATGTACTTCATCGGCTTCATCGGCCTCTTACAAAGGAATTTTGAATTCTGGTAAGGGTTTCGATTTGACCGCCAGTGAAGAAATTTCAGTGACCGTTAACGGTGGAACATGGGCTACTCAGTCTTGGGGAACTCGTGTGGGTATCTGGATTGATGCCAACCGCGATGGTCAATTCGGTACTTCAGAGTGTTTGGTTGATCCCGCATCTAACATTGCGTCTGGATTGACAACTTACACATTGAAAATGCCATGCTGGTCAACAACAGGTTTGAGCTACATGCGTATTCGCGGTGGCGCTTCTGTTTACACATTGAGCAGTAGCAATGGTTGTGGAACCGCAAACACTTACGGTAACTTATTGGATTTGGAAGTGAACTTGAAGTTGGGTGCGAGTCCAACCGCGAATTTCATCGTGCCTTCATCCACAAACTACGTAAAGACAAACATTAAGTTTAACGCGATCAACCCAAGTAGCGGGTATACCTACAAATGGACTTTCGACCAAGCGGTCGCTCCTCCATACACAGGTTATTCGAACAACACTGAAAAGGGGGTTGCCAAATGGGCCTCTGCGGGTAAGTACGATGTTAAAATGTTAGTGAATTACTGTGGATTGGCGGACTCAATTACCAAACAGGTGACAATTTCTGCTCCAACAGCAGTTCCAGTTGCGGATTTTGTATCTTCAGCAAATCAGGTGGAAATTTACTTTGATGCGACAATGTATGATCTGAGTAACAATGGTGCTTACAGTTGGTCTTGGGAGTTGTTGTCTCCAACGGGTTTGGATGATCAGACATCGTCAGTACAAAATCCTAAATTTACTCTGAGTGAAACCGGTATGTACAAGGTTTGTTTGACTTCATCAAACGATATTGGACCATCAACACGTGTTTGTAAAGATAGATACATACAATGTATTCCCCCTACTGAATATTACATGGGTCCTTCAAAAGAGGGAGCTTCTACCAACGGTACCCTGTATGACAACGGAGGACCTACTGCCAATTATGGTAATGGACGTAAAACGTCAATTGACTACTTCAAGATTTTGCCTTGCGGTGCGGAGAAAATCACCTTGAGTTTTAAGCAATTAATCTTGAATGATAAAAATGACATCTTGACTATTTACGATGCCAAAGAAGCAACTCCGAGTAAGTTGGTTGCCAAAATCACAGGTGATAACTACAAGCAATATGATACGAGCAAAATTGTAACAACAAGTGGAGCCGTCTACATTACTTTCGAATCTGATGCATCAGGAAATACAGCAGGTTTCATTATTAACTGGGCTTCTAAGTTGAGTCCTCCAGTGAAGCCAACTGCAAAATGGACAACCGAATACAACCCAGCCGCTAACGGAATGAGTGTTGATTTTAAGAATACTTCAATTAATGTGAAGGGTTTGCCAACGTATGAGTGGCAGGTTGATCAGAATCCCGAGTCTTCAGCTACAGACTTTACGCGTTCATTTTTTACAGATGGTCAATATGACGTATGTTTGATTGCTTTGACTTGTACTGGTGTTGATACATTTTGCAAAACAATTACTATCAACACACCCACTGCTCCAGGTTATGTAGATTACAGTGCGAGCAACGTTCGTCCAAATTTAGGAGATGTGATCACTGTAACTACAAAAACTGACTATGCAAACTCATTTGAGTGGAGCATTTTCCCAACCACCTTTACATTTGAAAACGGTACTACAAAAAACAGTAGAAACCCTCAATTGAAATTCCAAAAAGGTGGTGCTTATACTTTCACTTTGAGTGCTTGGAATAGTGTGGGTGGTAAAGCAACAACAGAGAAAAAGCTCATCAAAAACAAATACGTAATCGCCTTGGATTATTGTGTTCCGTTGGTTGACCTTATGTCAGCGGACGTTGGAATTAATAACGTGACCCTTAAGCAAGGAAGCAAAGAGTTGTTGAATGCCACTACCACTTCTGGTATAGATATGTACAGCAACAATACGGAGAAGTTCTTGCCATCTGTTTTAACTTTCGGTGCTTCTTATGACCTATCAGTTGCCCGTAACACCATTGCCAACAACGTTAACTATAAGGCTTGGATCGATTTCAACATCGATGGTGACTTTAACGATGCTGGTGAGGAAATCATGAGTAGCGGTTCAACTGCAGCTTCTAGCGTTTCTGGTTCATTCACTGTGCCTACTTTGGCGAATAGCTTCGAAGGTATGACCCGCTTGCGTGTGGGTGTATCTTACGGTGCATTCTCTAACACACCTTGTGGTTTGAACACTGTGGGTGAGTTCGAAGACTACGCGATCAAATTGGCTAACGACAACTTGCCTCCAACCATCACTTTGGTAGGTGCAGATACAGTACGTGTTGAAAAAGCCGGTACTAAGACTGCTTGCTACAGCGAAGTGGCTAGCTCAACTTACAAAGCGTCTGACCCAACTCAGGGCGACATGACAAGCAGCGTTAAAATCACGTCTGACCTGGATTGCACAGTACCAGGTATCTACACCATCCAATTCGATTTGGAAGATGCCTCTGGTAACAAAGCAGTAACTCGCTTCCGTACTGTAGTTGTAGCTTTGGACAAAACTGCTCCTAAGTTGACTTTGAACGGTAACGACACCATGGTATTGGAACAGTGCGATACTTACACCGAGCCCGGTGCGGTAGCAATCGACGCCAACGACGGTAACTTGACTTCTGCTATCAAAATTGCTGGTACAGTAGAAGCTGGTAAAGTAGGTAGCTACTTGTTGACCTACTCAGTGAAAGATGCACAATCAAATGCCGTGTCTATCACTCGTTTGGTTATTGTAAAAGATACCAAAGCTCCTAGCATCTTGAAATTGGGTAAAGCCATCGTAGATGGTACTACTATCGACGTTCAAATTGGTTCAGTATTCGTTGATGATATTTACGCCATCGATCCTTGCAACGGTTCAATCTTTGTTGCTAAGAACCCTGGCTTCAACGGTCCTGTAAACACCAATGTTCGTGCTACTTACCCTGTAACTTACAACGCTGTTGATCCTTCAGGTAACAAAGCGGTTGAAGATGGATTTGTAATCAACTACCGTGTGGATGATTACATTGCTCCTGAAATCGAATTGAACACCAGCGATACTGTAATTCACGATGTAAACAATGCATACTACTCTCGTTCAGTAACTGTAACTGATAACTACTACGCTAAGTCTCAGATTTCTTTGACTAAAGTAGGTAAGGTTGATGCTTACACCTTGGGTACTTATGTTGAAACATACACTGCAACTGATGGTAGCGGTAACGTGACCACCAAGCAGCGTTTCATCAAAGTTGTAGACAGAATTGCGCCTACCATCACTGCACCTCCAGTGTCAGTATGTATCGGAACTCCTTTCTGGGCTATGTCAGGTTTGATCGTTCGTGACAACTACTACTCAGCCACTGATTTGACTCCTTTGGTTAAAGTATTGGGTCATAACGTGAACGTGATGGAAGCGGGTGTATACTACATCAACTACTCTTTGGTAGATCCTTCTGGAAACGAAGCGGTTACTGTTTCTCGTCCTGTATTCGTTGCTTATCCTCCTAACTGTTTCAACACCTACATGGGTACTGAAAACGTGAAGTTGGAAGATGCAGTATCAGTATATCCTAACCCAACTTCAGGTATCGTAACTGTGGGTTACAACTTGAGCAACACCCAGCCTTTGGATGTTACAGTTGTAAACGCAATGGGTTCTGTAGTTGCTAAATTGGATAACGTACAAGGTGGATTCGGTTCAACTCAGATCGATTTGACCAACGTGAGTGAAGGTGTATACTTTGTGAACTTGACCAACAACGGTCAAACAGTAACAAAACGTATCATCGTTAAGCACTAATAGATCTCGATTTCATAGAGAAAGGCCCCGCGGAAGCGGGGCCTTTCTTTTTTTATATGCTTGTGGATTTTTACTTATTTTTGAATCAAATACTGCCGTGTTCAAAGGTTTATCAAATGAATTCAAAGTAGGCGTGCTCGCCGTAGTCTCAATTTGTATCTTTTTTGTTGGATACAACTTCATGATGGGTCGCGATAATTTTTTTACCCGAGGTAGAGATTTTTACGTCCGTTACAACAATACCCAAGGCCTTTCTGTAGGTACCAAGGTGATGTTTAATGGGTTTAAAATAGGCATGCTGCGTTCATTGAAAATGGATGATGAACAGATGATTGTGGCCAAAATTGAGATTACTTCGGATATGCCCATACCCAAGGATTCTAAAATTAAGTTGGAATCGGCGTTGCTGGGTGGGGTTACCTTGAAGTTATTGTTGGGAACCTCAAAGGAGTTTGCGGAAGACGAAGATGAGTTGGCGGCGGAATACAGCAGTGATATCTTTAACATGGTGAACAGCAGGATAGTAAATGTCACAAACAGTGCTGATTCTGTTCTGGCCACGTTAAATGATTTCTTTCATAAAGATGGACTCAATAGTGCAATTGGGGAGTTGCCAGTTGTGTTGCGGGAATTAACGCGTACAATCGCTGAAATTCGTGCTACTGTGGATTTGATTCAACCGGGTTTGGCTGCTACAGCCAAAGGGATGGGAGAATTTTCCAATAATTTACCCGAGTATGATAAGCAGTTGCGTGAGGGGTTGGGGCACTTTAATCAAGTTGGCCGACAAGTGGATTCTGTTCGTGTAGATGAATTGTTAAACAATTTGAGTGTTTCCAGTGGAAAGCTGGCTGCTATGCTTACCCGATTGAATGATGGACAGGGTAGCGCTGGTAAACTGTTGAACGATGAAAAGCTGTATACTGATATCGTGAAAACGAATGCTGAGTTGCAGAAGGTGATGCTGGATTTAAAGAAATACCCCGAAAAGTATTTGCCCGTGCCAGGTACTAAGAATCAACGCAGAAAAGCTAAAAAACAGAGCGCCAAGGATACAGCCATCTGGAACTGAAGGATTCGCTGAGCATCTAAATTTTTAGGAAAGCCGATTCAAGGGTGATGTTGTTGATTCCCTGCATGCGCGTTTTGTAATGGTAATTTCCTACGTAGAACGTAGGCTCGATGGATTTACTTGTTACTTAGTCTGGTTTTGAACCATTCGTATAAGCTAATCATCCAAGTCATGTACAACAGGTTGTAGAAAAAGTCTTCGAAAGGAATGGTTCCGATGCGAATTCCCAGGTTTTCGGAGTTGTCGTAAATGAGGACAGGGTTTCCGGTGAGTATGCCATTCACGAAGGCCATCGGAATCAGCGCAATGGCCCAGGCCACAATGAGTGTATTGAAATGTTGTGTGAACTTTAGAAGATATAGGAGTATAAACGTGATGCCCAGCAGTCCGAATGTGCTCCATGTATAGGCACGTCCAGGGGTTATACTCATTGCGATGATCGATAATGCAACAATGACTGCTACGATGGCATTGTGGTAAGGTTTCCTGTCGATATAGGGAAGATATCGCTTCAGACAAGCATAGATGAAAAGGCAGGCATAGGGTACAACGATGAAAAATAGATATTCCTCAAGCGGTAATTCGCCGAAAAAAATACCCAATAAAAAGTCTGGGTTGAAACGCCATACCTGCGTTTGGGTGGCGATGATGTCCCAAATGATGTAAGCTATACTACTGGGCAACATCGACCACAGGAAGAATTTCCATTCTTTGTAAAAGGCTACCTTTTTATCAAACGATAATAGCAGTGGCCCGCTTAGGGTAAATAGGATAAGGGAGATGTAGGTGTATGGGCTGTGCAGGAGATTCACGTTTCAGAGATTAGGCTATTTGATACCCGTAGGCATCAGCGTAATCCTTGAGGCGCTCACGCAAAATTCTACGTGCTACAAAGATGCGTGTTTTTACCGTACCGATGGGAATTTGTAATTCCTCAGCGATTTCGTGGTATTTGTATCCTTCGGTGTTCAATTTGAATGTTACACGTAGATCGAAGGCAAGGTCATCGATGGCACGGTCAAGGTCGCGACGAATGAATTTTGTTTCAGCATCGTTGTCGATCTTGTGCGAAGGCAAATCAATGAAGTAACTGTTGTCGGTGCTATCCAAAAACGTATTTCGTTTCATGTCTCTTCTGTAGTTGTTGATGAAACTGTTTTTCAGGATGGTATACAGCCAGCCTCTTAGGTTCGTGCCTTCTTGAAATTTGGCGCGATAACGATAGGCTTTGAGTACGGTTTCCTGTACCAAGTCTTTCGTCTCGTCCATGTTGTGAGTAAGGGACAAGGCATAGTTACGCAAGGGCATGAGCTCTGCAGCGATGAGTTGGTCGAAATCGTTTTGTATAACGTTCATAGTGATAACTTATACAAATATGGGGTTTTGTGGAAGCTTTACCGAATATTTTGTAGAAGTATAGGAAGTAAAAAGTTACACAAAATAAATGTTGATAATGGCGCTGCTGTGAGTCTATCGCTTAGGGAGTGTTTGTTTGTGGTTGTGATTTATGGCGCGGTCCCAATGAATACAGGGCTTGAGGTTGTTTTCGCTACGCTTTTGATCTAGGGGTTGGTTTGTGTTGTCATGGGTGTAATCAATATTTTGTTTAGGCTTGGTGTGGATAAGTGCAACAAAAAAGGCTCCCATGGGGAGCCTTTTTTGTTGCACTTATTGAATTAAGTTAACTGATTCGATTTTATACTGCGATTATACCAGTACAACCACTTTGTTTTTTAAAACTTCCACGAGACCGCTTTTGATTTCAAAAGTTTGGGTTTCGTTTTTGTCTTTGATCTCGATACTGCCCGATTTCAAATTGGCAATCATGGGTGCGTGGTTTTCCATCAACTGGAAGCTACCGTTGACACCTGGAAGGGTAATTACTTCCGCATCGCCACTGAATAGGGTTTTATCGGGGGTCAATAATTCAACAAACATGGTGATTAAGCGTTAGCGTCTTCCAACAATTTTTTACCTTTTTCGATGGCATCTTCGATGGTACCCACCAAATTGAATGCTGCTTCTGGGTATTCATCCACTTCGCCATTCATGATCATGTTGAAGCCTTTGATGGTTTCTTTGATGTCAACCAATACACCAGGGATACCGGTGAACTGTTCAGCAACGTGGAAAGGCTGAGACAAGAAACGCTGTACACGACGTGCGCGGTGTACAACCAATTTGTCGTCTTCGCTCAATTCGTCCATACCCAAGATCGCGATGATATCTTGCAATTCTTTGTAGCGCTGCAACAACTCTTTTACGCGTTGAGCACAACCATAGTGTTCTTTACCCAATACATCCTCGCTCAAGATACGGCTGGTTGAATCCAAAGGATCCACCGCAGGGTAAATACCCAATTCCGCAATCTTACGAGACAATACGGTGGTGGCATCCAAGTGCGCGAACGTAGTTGCTGGCGCTGGATCCGTCAAGTCATCCGCAGGAACGTAAACGGCCTGTACAGAGGTAATAGAACCACGGGTGGTTGAAGTAATACGCTCTTGCATCGCACCCATCTCAGTGGCCAATGTAGGCTGGTAACCTACGGCACTTGGCATACGACCCAACAAAGCGGATACCTCAGAACCTGCTTGTGTGAAACGGAAGATGTTATCGATAAAGAACAAAATATCTTTACCAGCACCTGAACCATCACCATCACGGAAATATTCAGCCACGGTCAAACCGCTCAATGCTACACGAGCACGGGCTCCTGGAGGCTCGTTCATCTGACCGAACACCAGCGTAGCTTGGCTGTTTTTCAATTCTTCCATATCTACGGAGTTAAGGTCCCAACCGCCATTTTCCATGCTGTGTTTGAACGCTTCTCCATATTTAATAACGCCAGATTCAATCATCTCGCGCAACAAGTCGTTTCCTTCACGGGTACGCTCACCCACACCAGCAAATACAGACATACCAGAGTATGCTTTTGCGATGTTGTTGATGAGTTCCATGATCAATACGGTTTTACCTACACCGGCACCCCCGAACAAACCAATTTTACCACCCTTTGCGTAAGGCTCCAACAAATCGATTACCTTGATACCGGTGTACAGAGGCTCTGCACTGGTGCTCAAGTTGTCGAATGTAGGCGCGGGTTGGTGAATACCACGTCCGTTGTCCTTAGAGAGTTCTTGCATACCATCAATGGCATCACCCACTACGTTGAGTAGGCGTCCACGGATAGACTCACCCACGGGCATGCGAATGGCATCGCCAGAATCCACGCAGTCAATTCCACGACGCAAACCATCGGTACCATCCATCGCAATGGCGCGTACCATGTTTTCGCCTAAGTGCTGCTGTACTTCGAGCACCAAGATTTGACCGTTGTCTTTCGTAACGGTGAGAGAGTTGTAAATTTTTGGAAGGGTTGATCCGGGTTCGTTGAAACTTACATCGACCACAGGACCAATGATTTGAGATATTTTACCTACGTTGGCCATCGTGAATTTTCGGTGCGCAAAAATACACAAAGGTTTTGCCATCTCCAAAGGTTTTGAAAAATAGTTGCCGCGCGGGGTGAAGTAATTTTCAGGTAGGGGTGATTTTAGTGATCTAACCTCCCCATTCCGGAGGAAAATTCCGTGTGCCACGCAAAAAATCGTTAACTTTGCAACTTTATTCATGGATCGTAATACAGTCATTGGCTTTTCCCTCATTTTCCTCATCCTGATAGGGTATTATTGGTACACTGCGCCAACGCCAGAGCAACAAGCAGCATTTCAACGTCAGCAAGACAGTATCGCCAAAATTGAGGCGGTGAAAACTTCGAGCAGTGCCGCAGAAGGTAGCCAAAGTCCAGCAGCCGCAAAACCAGCTGTCGCCACTGATTCTGCGTTGGTCAATACGCTTGGCGCCATGGCATCGCAATTGAAAGGCGAGTCTCAGTTTGTCGCCCTGAAAAGTGATCAGTTGCAGGTAGACATCCGAACCAAAGGAGGAAACATCGGTAAAGTGCTGTTGAACAATCACAAGCGCTCCGATTCGTCTGCCCTAGAATTGCTGTCGAACCTGGATCAATACAACCAATGGTTTTTCGAATTGTATACCGCCAATGGCGCCTTGAATAGTGGTGATTTTTATTGGAATGTTGTGAAGCAATCGTCCAACAGCGTTACCCTGCGTTTGGGTGATTCGTCCAGATACATCGATCAAACCTACACTCTCGACAGCAAAGGTTACACTGTAAAGCACTCCATTGCTTTGAAAGGCATTGATGAGTTGGTGAAATCTCGTACCTCCGGCATCAAAGTGTTCTGGCGTGCACAATTGCACAAGCAGGAGCGCGACATGAAATGGGAGACTCAGAATACCACCGTGGTATATAAAATGGTGGGTGAGGATGCAGATAAATTGGATGTGGCCAGTGCCGATGCAGAAGAGCTCAAAAACAACCTCGAGTGGGTGGGCTTCAAACAGCAATATTTTTCGGCCATCATGGTGGCAGATTCAGGTTTCTCTTCCGATGCCAAAGTTGCTTGGAAAGAGACCAAAGAACCCGGTAAAATCAAGGATTTACAAGCTGAAGTCTACTTGGATTACGACCGTCAAGCCTTCAAGGAATATGGTTTTAATTACTACTTCGGTCCAAACCAATACTATACCATGCAGGAAGCGTCTGTGGGCAAAGCCAACGCAGGCATAGAACGCATCATCCCCTTGGGTTGGGGTATTTTCGGTTGGGTGAATCGCTACGTTGTGATTCCCGTTTTCCATATGTTGGACGGGGTAATTGGTAGCATGGGTATCATCATTTTGTTGTTGACCATCATCATCAAAACGGCGTTGCTGCCCTTGGTCTACAAATCCTACATCAGCACTGCGAAAATGCGCATATTGAAACCGGAGTTGGATGCGATCAAAGAAAAGCACGGCAATGATATGCAGAAAATGCAGCAAGAAAACATGGCCATGTACCGCAAAGCCGGTGTTTCGCCACTGAGTGGCTGTATCCCTGTGTTGTTGCAAATGCCCATCTTGTTTGCGATGTTTCAGTTTTTCCCCAATGCCTTCGAATTACGTCAGAAGGCTTTCATGTGGGCAACCGATTTGTCTCAGTACGATGGCCCGAGCCTCGGCTTTAATATTCCTTTCTACGGCGATCACGTCAGTTTCTTCACCTTGTTGATGACGATTTCAACCCTCATTTACACCCATTTTAACAATCAGTTGTCGGGGGTAACCGGTCAGATGAAATACATCGGATACTTCATGCCGGTGATCTTCTTGGGCGTGTTGAACGATTATGCAGCCGGTTTAACCTGGTATTACTTCGTGAGTAACATGATTACGTTTGGTCAGCAATGGGCGATACGCAGAACGGTTGACGATGCCAAGTTGCATGCTCAAATTGCTGAGAATCGCAAGAAGCCAGTGACCAAATCCAAATTCCAGCAGCGCATGGAAGAAGCGATGAAAGTCAGTCAACAACGTGCTGCGGCTCAAAAGAAAAAGTAAACCTAACAACGTGCGGTGTACAAGTTGCCTGCCTGGGCGGTAACGAGTCCTTTGAGTTCTAAGTCGAGCAGGGTCATGGCGATATGGCTGGCCGACCAATCCGTTTTTTGCAAGAGTTCATCGGGTTTCTGAACACCGGAGATCAACCATTCCATGACTTGTTTTTCCATGGGGTTGAGGTGTTCAAATAAGGAGAGTTGGGCGGCCGTAGGCTGACTTCCGGAGTCCGCCGTTGAATTGTTGGTCCAACCCATGACCTCGGTAATATCCTGAACATCTCGAGCCATGTGGGCCATCTGTTGTTTGATGAGAAAATTACAACCCTGGGATGCGGCATCCGTGGGTCTGCCCGGTACGGCGAACACCTCGCGATTATAGCCGTGGGCGATGCTGGCTGTAATCATAGAACCGCCTTTAACACCGCTTTCCACAACGAGCAAGGCATCACACAACCCGGCCACGATGCGATTGCGCTTTGGGAAATAATCGGGGTGCATTTTTGTATTGGCAGGGAAGTCGGAGAGCAGTCCGCCGTGGTGCTCTATCATGCTCAAGGCAGCATTCCGGTGGGTGGAAGGGTAGATGTGGTCCACGCCGTGGGCCAGTACTGCGAAATTGGGGATATGGGATTGCAGGGCTGTTTTGTGGGCGATGATGTCGATGCCATAGGCTAGGCCGCTGACAATGGCGATGTTGAACGTGGCCAATTGTTCAATCCACTCCTTCGTAAGGGCTGCGCCCTGAGGTGTGGGCTTTCGGGTGCCCACCACACCCAAGATTCTCGGCCCATTCCATGGAATCTCTCCCCGGGAATACAACACCAGCGGCGCGTTGGCCAATTCTTTCAAGCGGTAAGGATAGGTGGTGTGGTGAAGGGCTGTGGCACGGATATTTAGTTTCTTGTGGGTTTCGGCGAGCTCGCGAGCCGCCTTACATCCATTGTCCTTGCTCATCTGTAGCTGGTGTGCCAATTTCAATTGGATGCCGCTCTTGCCCTGCCAATCTGATTTGTGGGCCAAAAAAACACTGCGCGCATCGCCAAATTGCTGGATCAAATGTTTGCCCACAACCGGACCTATTCCGTCGCACAAACTCAACTCCATCATCGCGATGGTCTCTTCACAATACCCCAGGGAAAACATAAGTTTCCCAAAGTTAGGTTACTCGTTCAATTTGAGAACGGCCATGAAGGCACTTTGGGGAATATCGACATTGCCCACCGACTTCATGCGTTTTTTACCAGCTTTTTGTTTTTCCAACAATTTTCGCTTACGAGAGATGTCACCACCATAACATTTGGCGGTTACGTCTTTTCGCATGGCTGATAAGGTTTCACGAGAGATGATTTTTGCACCAATCGCTGCCTGAATGGCAATTTCAAACTGTTGCCGTGGAATCAAATCGCGCAGTTTCTTGCAGATTTTGCGACCCAAATCTTGGGCGTTGTCGCGGTGAATGATGGCACTCAATGCATCAACCCCTTTTCCGTTGAGCATGATGTCCATCTTCACCAATTTGCTCTCTTTGTATCCCAAAGGAGAGTAATCGAAGCTGGCATACCCCTTGGAAATCGACTTCAAGCGATCGTAAAAATCGAACACGATTTCGGCCAAAGGCATCTCAAAGTTCATTTCTACGCGGTCGCTGGTCAGGTAAATTTGGTTGGTCAAAATGCCCCGCTTATCCAAACACAAGGTCATGATGGGACCTACATAATCGCTCTTGGTAATTACGCTGGCGCGAATGTAGGGTTCCTCTACGTAGTCGATTTTTTCTGGCGGAGGCAAATCGGTGGGGTTGTTCACCAAAACGGTTTCTCCCTTGGTGGTGTAGGCAACGTAGCTTACGTTCGGAACCGTGGTGATGACGGTCATGTTGAACTCGCGCTCCAGTCGTTCCTGGATGATTTCCAAGTGCAACATCCCCAAGAAACCGCATCGGAATCCAAATCCCAGGGCCGCAGAACTCTCTGGTTCAAAGACAATGCTGGCATCGTTGAGCTGTAATTTACCCATCGCCTCGCGCAATTCCTCAAAATCTTCGGTGTCCACGGGATAGATGCCCGCAAAAACCATGGGTTTCACATCTTCAAACCCCTCAATGGCAACCGCGGCAGGGAGGGCTTTGTCTGTGAGGGTGTCACCCACTTTTACTTCTTTCGCATCTTTGATGCCCGAAATGATATAACCCACATCGCCCGCGCAGACTTCGTTGCGCGGACTCAAATCCAATTTCAAAATGCCCACTTCATCGGCAAAATATTCGCTGCCGCCATTCATGAATTTTACGTGTTGGCCTTTTTTGATTTTGCCATCAATCACGCGGTAGTAAGCAATGATTCCGCGGAATGAGTTGAACACAGAGTCGAAAATCAAGGCCTTCAATGGGGCATTGATGTCGCCCTTCGGTGCGGGAACACGGGCCACAATGGCTTTCAAAATGTCGTGAACGCCCTGACCTGTCTTTCCACTCGCCGGAATGATGCTGTCTCTGTCACAACCAATCAAATCCACGATTTCATCTTTTACCTCTTCAGGCATCGCACCGGGCAAATCAATTTTATTCAACACCGGAATGATTTCCAAATCGTGCTCCAGGGCCATGAATAAGTTGCTAATGGTCTGGGCTTCGATCCCTTGAGAGGCATCCACAATCAACAAAGCCCCTTCACAAGCGGCAATGCTTCGACTCACCTCGTAGCTGAAATCTACGTGACCTGGGGTGTCGATCAAATTCAAAATGTACTTCTGCCCATCCAATTCGTAATTCATCTGGATGGCGTGGCTTTTGATCGTGATGCCGCGCTCGCGCTCAATGTCCATGTCGTCTAGCACCTGAGCCTGTAAGTCGCGCTTACTCACTGTGTTGGTGTATTCGAGCAATCGGTCGGCCAGGGTGCTTTTTCCATGGTCGATGTGGGCAATGATACAGAAATTACGAATGTTTTGCATGAAGCGTGTAAAAAGAACTACAAATATAACCCTTCGCGGGCAAGGTTTTGTTTGAAATTCTTGATAGACTTTCTACTGCTGCGGTCCCGTTTGGCGGCCTCAGTTGCAGTCCCGTTTGGCTGCCCCATTTGCTGACTCTTTTGCGGCCCCTGCTGCGGTCCACTTTTGCGATTCACTTTTGTGGCACCCTGTTGGGTTAGGCTTTGAGTTGTTCTACGATGGCGAAGACGGCCGGACAAATTTCGAGGTTGTGATGTGCCAAGGCCAAGTGGGTATGCATCTTGCGGTGGTTTGTGTGGGGGAATTCCCGACAGGCTTTCGGACGGTCTTCGTAGACAGAACACGCGTTGTCCTCACCCAAGAACGGACAAGGGGTTTGTTGGAAGCAGTACAGCCCGTCTGTGTCGATGGTGAGGTATTGCTGTACAAAATCACCGGGTTTCATTTTCAATCGCGATGACAACCGTTCGATGTCTTTTTCAAACAGCATGGGCGACGTGGTTTTACAGCAGTTTCCGCAGCTCAGGCAGTCTATTTTACTAAACGCTTGGTTGTGCAGTTTCTCGAATTGCTCGTCGAGGTCGCGCGGGGGCTTTTGCTTTAACTTTTTCAACGTGGCCAGCATGGCTTTTCCCTGTTGATGCACTTTTTTACGCAGTGAGTCAACCGCCGGAATTTCCATGGGTTTGCTCTCTGGTTTGGGGTGTTTGAAGGGATTGCTCATGGTCGTGTCAGACGTTGTATTTGTTCAGCAATTTGATCATGACTTCCATGTCTTTGGCATAGGGGGCCTCAAAACAAAGCGGGGTGCCATCTAGGTCTTGGAGCGACAGGGTTTTGGCATGCAGGGCAAATCGTTGAATCAGGGGGGAATCTGTTCCGTGCAATTTGCGTTTTACCCAGGAGAGCATGGGCACTTCGCTACCGTACAGGGTATCGGCTGCGATACAGGCGTTTTGCGATTGCAGGTGGACGCGAATTTGGTGTAATCGGCCTGTTTTGGGTTCACATTCCATCAAGGTGAAATGTCGGAAGACTTGCAGCGATTTAAACCGGGTTTGGGCGGGTTTGCCGTTTTTACGGTCGATTTTGATTTTGCCCACTTGTTCTGCCAGGATAGGAAGGTCGATCCACAAATCTTGAAAGTGCAACTGTCCATTGACCACGGCGTGGTAAATTTTCTGGACTTTGCGGTGTTCAAATTGCATGGAGAAGTGTCTGTAGGCCTCAGGATTTTTGGCAATCAGCAATACGCCGGAGGTTTCACGGTCGATGCGATGACAAAGGATGGCCTCCGGCCATTGGTTTTTGGCCCATTCTTGTACCGAGATCGCGGTAAACTTACCCCGTTCTGGGAGAGAGGGGACGTAAGGAGGTTTGTTGATGGCTACCCAATTGTCTGTTTGCTGCAAAATTTGAATTTTGCCTATGTGGGGCCCGCGCTTGCGCGGGTCCGCTACGGGTTCATCGTCGTCGATAATCTCAATATCGTCTAAGTTGATCATCTGTGCGCGATCGTGGGATTAGTTGGATTTTAAGCTCAGGCGGATGCGCGACAGTACATTCTTGGTCTGCTGTGGAAAATCTCCGTCCATCATCCAATTGTAGTAGCCGGGCTCGTTGAGCAATACGTCTTTTACGGTTCTACCCTTGTGTTTGCCGAAATTGAAGATGACGTCGCCTTTGTCGTTGAATACCAATCTTCCAGCCAAATCAGCCAACAGGTCTTGTCCGGTGAGTTTATGGAGCCCTTCGATTTCTTGGGGTAAATCTTGGTATTTGCTCATTTGGGCACGGATGATTTCCCAAGTGGCCACGGTATCGGCTTCGGCACTGTGGGCGTTTTCTAGGTCGCGACTGCAGTAAAACTTATAGGCTGCGCTAAGGGTGCGGGGCTCTTTCATGTGATAGATGCGTTGAGCATCAATGAATTTGCAACCGCGAACGTCAAACTCGATGCCGGCGCGGAAAAATTCTTCCACCAGCATCGGGAAATCAAACTTGTTGGAGTTGAACCCCCCAAAATCGCAGTCTTTGAGATACGCGTGTAACTCGGCAGCCATCATTTTGAATGAAGGTTTGTCGGCCACGTCCGCATTGGAAATGCCGTGAACAGCCGTAGCACCCGCTGGGATGGGTATGCCCGGGTTGATCCTGTAAGTGCGAATCTCCTCGCGCATGTCGGGGAATACCTTCAGCAAGCAAATTTCTACGATGCGGTCATGGGTGACACTCACACCGGTGGTTTCCAAATCAAAAACGACCAAAGGCCTGCGCAAATTCAACATATCCTTCAAAATTCGGTGCGATGTAGGGGCTTTCCAAATTTGCCTTGCCATTTAAACGGATAAATATCAACATCGGGTATCTTTGTGGCATGCGATTCGACATTATTTCTGCGGTGCCCGGTTTGTTGGAGGGTTTGTTGGGTTACAGCATACCCAAGCGGGGTTGCGACAAGGGATTGGCAGAAATTCATTTGCACAATTTGCACGATTATGGACTGGGGAAGTACAAGCAAATTGATGATACACCCTTTGGCGGTGGTGCGGGTATGGTTTTGATGCCGGAGCCCCTGAGCATCGTCATTGAAAAGTTGCAATCGGAGCGGACATACGATCAGATTATTTATTTAACGCCCGACGGGAAACCGCTAAAACAAGGCTTGGCCAATCAACTGAGTTTGGGTGAGAATTTGATGCTGATTTGTGGGCATTATAAGGGCATTGATCACAGGGTCCGGGACTTGTATGTTACCATGGAAATTTCCTTGGGTGATTTTGTGTTGAGTGGGGGAGAGATTGCCGCTGCGGCCGTTGTAGATTCTGTCATCCGGTTGTTGCCCGGGGTGTTGGGGGATGAGGAAAGTGCGCTGAGCGATTCGTTTCAAGATGATTTGTTGGCCCCGCCGTTGTACACACGACCAGAGATCTTCAAGGGTTTGCGGGTTCCCGATGTACTGACAACCGGCAATCATCCCAAGATCGCGCAGTGGAAGCACGAGCAGGCCTTGGAGAGAACACAGCGATTGCGTCCGGATTTACTTGGGGACGAAGAACTGTAACGCGGTCTGTTGTGAAATCAGTCTTCTGTCGCCTCAGACAGATCGTCTAAGTCTTCCGATTCGGCACCGGCAGTGGGTAGGTTTAAATCAATCAAGCCTCCAGGTAAATCCATGTAGATGGTGGAGGTTTTCTCATTGATTTGTGAAATCCAAGACTCTACCAAGGGAATGAGCACTGGGTTTGCGGGGTCGCTGCCCTGAACGGTAAACATCATGCCTTGGGGCAACGTTTCTACTTGGGTAATTTCACCAGAGAAGCCAGTTTGATTGTCGTGAATGTGAAATCCAACCAACGCATTGGTTTGGGGGATGACCGACATTTTTTTGGAACTGGGAACGCCAAAAGAAAGACCTATGAGTGCTTTGGCTTTTTCTTCGGTGTCGATCCCTCTGAGTTTAATGAGTTCTTGGGACTTATTGACATCCGTAATACAAAAGGGAACCCCTTTTCCGTCAATGATGACAAATAGGTAGTTCCCTTTGGAAATGATTTTGTTTGAAGTGGCGAAGCACTCGATGGATAATCGTCCGTCGTAACCATGTTTGGCGTGTATCTTTCCGACCAATGTGAGGGGCGGGGGCAGAACACTCATGGTAGGAGATTATTCAGCGGCAGGGGCTTCGTCGGCTGCTTCTTCAGCAGCGGGCGCTTCAACGGTTTCGTCTGCAGCAACCTCGTCAGCAGCACCTTCTTCAGTGGCTACTTCTTCGGTTTCTTCTACAGGGTTTGCAGCGGCTTCAGCTTCAGCAATTTTGGCAGCAATTTTTGCTTCAACAGCAGCTCTGCGCTTGGCTTCTTGTGCCAAACCTTCCGCTTTAACTTTCTGTGCAGCAGAGGCCAAGTTAGATTTCTTCGCTTCGATGCGAGCGGCTTTTTCTTCCAACCAAGTAGCGAAGCGCTTGTCGGCTTCTTCTTGGCTGATAGCGCCTTTATTCACACCTACCTGCAAGTGTTTCTTCATAGAAGCACCTTTGTAGCTCAAAATTGCAGCTGCAGTGTCGGTGGGTTGAGCACCGTCGATCAGCCATTGGGCTGCGCGGTCTACGTTTAATACGATTGTAGCTGGATTGGTGATGGGGTTGTAACTACCGAGTTTCTCGATGAATTTACCATCCCTTGGTGAACGCGAATCCGCTACCACAATGTGAAAGAAAGCCCGTTTCTTTCTGCCGTGTCTTTGCAATCTAATTTTGGTTGCCATGTCTTTATTGTGTTTTTTTTTAATCCCGTTTCTTCAAAACGGGGGTGCAAATATAATGAAAGTGAATGGAATAACCAACGGAAATTGGATTCATCCGCAAAGTACAATGGGTTAACTGTCTTCTGGATTGTTGATTCGAGCAACGGTCAGTCTACATAGGTTTGTTGTATGACGCGCTTGCAGTGTTGAATTTCTTCGTTTGTGAGTGCTCCCAGAATCCGAATAATTCGCAATTTATCTATGGTTCTAATTTGGTCCAAGACCACTTGGCCATGGATTTCATTGTGCGTAACCACAACTCGGGTGGGGTAAGATTTATTCGAGGAAGTCATTGGCGCAATCACCACAGTACGCAGGAATTTGTTCATTTCGTTGGGCGACAGAATAACACAGGGACGTGTTTTATTAATTTCACTTCCTTGGGTGGGATCCAAATTCACCAATACAATGTGATACTGTCTTATTTCCATTCGTCAAAATCTTCATCGTCAAAGACGTCATTGATTTGCAATTCATCATCACCCTGTGCCGCCATTGCTTTGAACGCATCCTCCCAACCTGCTCTTGGTTGAGCGACCGGAACCAGACGGATTTGGTCTTTGTCCATCACGAGGGTAACCTTATCTGTGATGTTGTATTTTTCCAGTATGGTTTTGGACAAACGAATGCCCTTGGAATTGCCAATTTTAATGATAGGGATTTCCATGATGCAACAATGTAATTACAAAGTTATTACAATTAAAGCCTTTTCCAAACCCTCGGGTTAAACGATCCGCATTTTGGCAAACTTCAAAACCAGCGTTTTCTGTCCCATTTGGTCAAAATTCACAATGGCTTTGGCGCTGGCTGCATCTCCATCAATGCTTACCACCACCCCAAATCCAAATCGTTGGTGTTGCACTTTGTCGCCCACCTTCAAACCGCTGATGTCGCCCTCCACAAAGTTGGGGTCAGCGGGGGGCACGGGTGGAGAGGGTGGTTTGCTCGCACTAAACAACTTGGCTGTTTTGGTGGGTTTGTCTTCTACCTTTCTGCTGGCATACTGTCCGCCGATATAACCACTTCCGGAAAAATCGCCACCCCCTGAACCGCCAAACGGAGAGGCGGATTTCAGCGACGCCGTGCTCATGTCTAAGTATTGTGGATCAATTTCCTGGATGAATCTACTGGGTTCGCAAGGAACCAAGCTACCGTACTTGAACCGAGAGGTTGCAAACGTGAGGTAGCATTTGGTTTCAGCCCGGGTGATGGCAACGTAGAACAATCGTCGTTCTTCCTCGAGATCCGCCCGAGAATGCAACGATAATTGACTTGGGAATAGGTTTTCTTCAATTCCAACGATAAAAACTACAGGGTATTCCAGTCCTTTGCTCGCATGGATGGTCATCAGCGATACACAATCGCGGTCAGGGTCTTTGTCTTTCTGGTCGTCTGTATACAAGGCCACATCCTCCAGGAAATTGGCGAGCGTTTTCTCCTTTTCGCTTTCGTCATCTTCCACGAATTCCTGAATACCGTTCAGCAATTCCGTGATGTTTTCATATCGAGAAACCCCCTCCACAGATTTGTCGTCGTACAGCAATTTCAACAACCCAGTCTGTTTGGCCACATGCATCGCCAAATCGTACGCATTGTGTGAATCGAGCATCGTTTGGAAACTCTTGATCATCATCGCGAAATTTTCCACTTTGCCAGCGCTAACACCCAATTCGGGGATGCTTCCTGCCGAGGCCACAACATCCCAAAGGGGTACGCCCAATTCCGAGGATTTGACCACAATTCGGTTGATGGTAGTATCGCCAATGCCTCGCCCCGGATAATTGATCACCCGCTTCAAGGCTTCTTCGTCGGATGGATTGATCACCAAACGCAAGTAGCTAATCAAGTCTTTTACCTCTTTTCTTTGGTAAAAACTCATGCCACCATAAATGCGGTAATCAATGCCTTGTCTGCGTAAGGCTTCTTCAAAGGCCCTGCTCTGACTGTTGGTGCGATACAAAATGGCGAAGGCCTTGTTGGGCAAATGCAAATGCATTTTATCGTCGAAAATGGCATCGGCAACCCTGCGGGCCTCTTCTCCCTCGGTTGCATTTCTCACCACTTTGATTTTCTCGCCAATGTCGTTGGAGGTCCAAACGTTTTTCTCCAACTGCTTTTGGTTGTTTTTGATGACCGAACTGGCGGCGTTGACAATGTTCTGCGTGGAGCGGTAATTCTGTTCCAGCTTGAACGTCTTCACATCGGGGTAATCGCGTTCGTAATTCAGGATGTTTTGAATGTTGGCACCGCGAAAAGCATAAATACTCTGGGCATCATCACCCACCACACAAATATTCTGGTGTACGGCGGCCAACTTGCGGGTAATCATGTATTGAACGTGGTTGGTATCTTGGTACTCATCCACCATGATGTACTTGAACTTGTGTTGCCATTTGTTGCAAACATCTACGTGGTTGTTGAGCAGTTTGTAGGTGTTGAGCAAAATGTCATCGAAGTCCATGGCGCCGGCCTTGAAGCATCGGTTGGTGTAGGCGGTGAAGATTTCCGAAAACTTAGCGCGGTTGGCGGCTTTGTCCTGATTCATGAGATCTTCTTTGTCTGTGTAATGCTTGGCCTCAATCAAATTGTTTTTGGCCATGCTGATTCTACCCAGTACCATGGACGGCTTGTACATTTTATCGTCGAGGTTCATCTCTTTGATGATGCCTTTCAACAAATTCTTGCTGTCCTCGCTATCGTATATGGTAAAATTGGAAGGATAACCCAAACGGTCGGCCTCTTGTCGCAGAATGCGCGCAAATACCGAGTGAAACGTACCCATCCACAGGTTTCGGGCTTGTGCTCCCGCCACTTGTTCGATTCGGTGACGCATTTCTTTGGCGGCCTTGTTTGTGAAGGTCAACGCCAAAATGTTAAACGGTTCTGCGCCTTTGTGCAATAGGTAGGCCATCCGAAACGTGAGAACCCGTGTTTTGCCGGAACCTGCACCTGCAATAATCATTACGGGGCCCTCCGTTTGCATGGCGGCCGCCTTTTGGGCAGGGTTGAGTTTGTCCAAATACGGAGGAAGTTCGTCGGGTTGGTTGTGGTCTGGCCAATGCATGAAGTACAAAAATACCACGGAAACTTGATGCGATTTTCACAACTTGTAAACCAGCGTTTGTGTATCTTGCAACCCATGAATATTTCTTCCTTGCAATTGCTCACCACCCTGGGGATGACGTCTAAAGCCTTTTTTATCCTATGGATAGTGACGGTGCTGCTGGGGTTGATGGTAGGGCTGCTTTGGATGCGCAGAGAAAAGCAACTGCTGAAGCGACTGCAACAAATGATATCGGACGAAAATCCTGAAGAAGAAGAGACCGTATCCAATACGTATGAAGACATCGAAGCGGCTTTGAAAGCGCTATTTGAAACGCGGAAAGAGGAATTGCAACAATTGCAGCGACTGGAGAACTATCGCAGAGATTATATCGGCAATGTAGCCCACGAGTTAAAAACCCCCATTTTCTCAATTCAGGGGTATATCGAGACGGTGTTGGATGATCCCGACCTCGACAGAAAAACACTGGAGTCCTTTTTGGGGAAAGCCAATAAAAATGCGGATCGACTGGGGCAGATTGTGCTTGATTTGGATACCATCACCAAGTATGAAAGTGGTTTTTTGGTGTTAGATCAACATCCATTTGATATGCTGGGATTGGTGAATGAGGTGGTGGAATCGCTGGAATTGCAGGCCAAAGAGAAGAACATTACGCTGCAGGTGTTTGCTCCGGCGGGAGATTATCAGGTGATGGGCGATCGAAAACGATTGTCGCAGGTGCTGACCAATTTGGGGTATAATTCCATCCGATACGGCAACCAGAATGGCAATACCCGCTTTCGGCTGAGCAGCACTGGCGCCAAAGTGATTGTGGAGGTGGCAGATAATGGCATCGGAATCCCCCATGAACATTTGGGTCGGGTTTTTGAACGATTTTTTCGGGTTGATAAGCATCGCAACCGGGCCACAGGAGGCAGTGGGTTGGGCTTGAGTATCTGTAAGCACATCGTAGAGGCGCATGGAGAAACCATCAGCGTCATTAGTACCGAAGGCGCGGGTTCGGTTTTTAGTTTCTCGGTGAAAACCTCGCCAGAAGATTAACCGTTTTCAATGGCTACCCAAACGGCGGCGTAGTTGTCCCACCGACGATATGGCAAAATACAGGTTTGAACAAAGCCTTCGAGGGTGATGTGCGCTTCCATTTCTCCTTCTTCGGGCAGGTCTTGAGCGTTGGCGTCGTTGGGTTTTAGGTCGCTGTTTGGCCAAGACGTGATGTGTAAGTGTTCACGGAAGTCGGTGCCTTTTTCTCCGATGGCTTTATACAAGGCTTCTTTGGCACACCAAAACAACAGTAGAATATCAAGTGAGGGGTTGGGTCCGAGGGCTTGTTGCTCTTGTTGGTTGCAGAATCTGGGATAGATGCGCTGCAGTTGGGGCCTCAACTGTTCGATGTCTACGCCCACGGAACGATGTGGATGGTGGGCGAGGATGGCAAAATTGCCGGCATGGCTGTGGTTGATATGGGCGGTTGGAGGCTGCAGTTGGGGTTTGCCGTGGGTTGTGAAATCCAGTTGGTGGCAGGGAAATTCGGTGCCGATGAGGTTGCGGGCTGCGAGTTTGTGCGCACTGCCTTGGGTTTGCGTTTCGGGGTTGACCCAATCGCCCCAAATTTGGTTGTACATTTGTGCAAGCTCGTCGCGATGTTCGGTAATATGCCACAGGGTGAGGCAGGTTCCGGACCGACAGTTCCAACGCAATTCAATGGGCATGGCCACAAAGATACTCGCAAATGAATATACGAAATTAGAGGGACATAAACAAGGGGTTTATGCGCTCGTTTGGTGTGATTTGGAGGGGGTGTTGGTGAGTGCGGGCGGAGATGGTTCGGTGGTGAAATGGTCGGTGCCGTTGGATGGTGACGTGGGGCCGGATGGGGTTGTAGGGGTATTGTTTGCGCAGTTGCCGGAGCCGGTGTTCAGTTTGATGGTGGGGTTGGAAGGTGAAATTTGGGCGGGGAGTCAGGGCGGAAATCTGTATGTCTTGCGTGCCAAAAGTGCACCTCGGGTGATGGCTTTGGGGTCGTCGGTGTTTTTCATTCAGCGATGGATGGATGGCAAAATTGCTGTGGGGTTGGGCAGCGGGGCGTTGGTGTTTTTTGACGATGCGATGCAGGTGTTGGATAGGGTTTCGGTGGGACAAAAAAGCTTGCGTTGTTGTTTGGGAGATCGCGGATTGGTGGGAGGCAGTGAGGGATGTATATGGCAATTGAATGCTGAGGGGGCGGTGATTCAGCGGTTTGAGGCGAATTCGCCATCGGTATTTTGTTTGGTGGGTAGGGAGGATGGCGGTTGGGTCAGTGGGGGCCGGGATGCGCTGTTGTGGTGGTTTGGGGCCGATGGCGGGGTAGAGGAAAAAGTAAAAGCCCATTTGTACACGATTCATGCGTTGGTGTTGGAGCCAGGTGAGGGGCGATGGTTGGTCAGTGGTGGTATGGACAAATCAATAAAAATCTGGGATGCCCAGAAAAATACTTTGTTAAAGGTGGTTGATCGGTTGAAATTCCCAAATTTCGGTCACAGTCACTCTGTGAATGCCTTGGCGTGGTTGGGTGAGGTTGATGGCCTCGATGCTTCTCGGGTGGGCCGGCGCTTGCTCGCAAGCGCCGGCGATGACAAAATTATCCGCCTGTGGGACCTGTCGATTGAGTGATAATTTGGACTCTTTGAGGATCTGTGGAACATCTGCATGATGCATGTTCTCTTTCAAGATGACAAATGTCCTATTTTCGCAATCGAGGAAGGGGTAATTTTACATAGAATTATCAAGGAATATCATGAAAATACTCAAGTGGATTTTTGTGCTGCAACTCGCAGCCATCAGTTTGTCGTCTCAAGCGCAAGTGAATCAATCCGCTGCACCCGATGAAGAGGAAGAAATCGCATCGCCCAAAGATACCTCAAGGAAAAAATTGATTAAAATTCCGCCAATCCCTACCATCCCAAAAAAAGTTCTCTCTTACGAAGACTCCATCGCCCAGATCAATCATCACGCCTCGCGATACATCTTCGCCCCATCGGCGTACCCCATCAACAAAGGGTCCTTCTACTACCAAAACTATGATGTTCTCTTGAATGATGTGCAAATGGGGATCACCGACCAGCTCGGCGTGGGTATCGGCTATGCCTTCCCCCTGTTCATGTATCTCACCCCCAAATACTCCATGCCCATCCGTAAAAATCATACACTGGCCGTGGGAGATATCGCCGGATTTAGCGTATTCACTGGGACCGAAAACATGATGTGGCTCAATACCTTTTACGGTATGTATACCCTCGGAAGCCCGCAAAATAACGTGAGCCTCGGATTGGGCATGCTCCGCTCCAGTGAAGCCGATGGCAGTCTCGCCGTGACCAACGTGTCCGGCATGTATAGCATCACCCCCAATTTCTATTTCGTGGGCGAAGCCTGGTTCAATAACCGCAATAGAAAGTTTGTGTCGGGCTACGACGATTGGCAGTACGACGATATAAAAATGGCCTACGCCCCTAAAAACATCCCCGTGAATGCCATGCTCAAGCGGAGTACCCTATTTACCTCGGTTCAGTTTCGCATCATTGGGCACAAACAGCGCACCACCGCTTGGTCCTTTGGGGTGTCGAGTTATTGGGAGCACGGCGATCAGTACAAATACACCGCAACCGTGCCGGGTTGGGATAATACAACGGGACAGCCAACGTATTTGCCTCAGGAATTCACCATCGGACCCAAAAATATCTTCCTGTTTATCCCGTCATTCACCTACGTGAAAAAGATTGGCGATATGAATGATGTAAGTCGTTAAGGTCCCCTGTCCCTGCCCAGGCCCAATACCAAGCCCGCTTTTCCGCGGGGTGAAGGTTGGGTTGATGGTAATTTCGTCAAATTCGCGTTGCATTTATTTATATTTGCCTCTCTGTTATGATATTATCTGATCAACGCATCCTCGATGAGATGGAAAAGGGCACCATCAAGATTGAACCCTACGACCGCAATTGTCTGGGCAGCAATAGCTACGATGTGCACTTGGGAAAGCATTTGGCTTTGTACGTAGACGAAGAACTCGATGCCAAAAAACACAATACCATCGCCCATTTTGAAATTCCAGAAGAAGGGTTTGTGTTGATGCCCGATCAGTTTTATTTGGGTGTAACCGAAGAATATACCGAAACCCATGCCCATGTTCCATTTCTGGAAGGAAAAAGCAGTACCGGTAGATTGGGTATCGATATTCACGCCACCGCCGGTAAAGGTGATGTGGGATTCTGCGGCAACTGGACCTTGGAAATTTCCGTGAAAAAACCGGTAAGGGTGTATGCAGGGATGCCCATCGGACAGTTGATTTATTTCCCCGTAGAGGGTGAGATTTTGGTGCCTTACAACGCCAAGAAAAATGCAAAATACTCAGGCCAGCCCAACCGTCCGGTCGAAAGTATGATGTGGAAGAACCAATTCTGATGTCCTATCTTTGCGGGACGGATGAGTAACGCTGAGATTTTCGAAAAAGTCATTTCCCATTGTAAAGAATACGGATTCGTATTTCCTTCCAGTGACATTTATGGTGGATTAACCGCTGTGTACGATTACGGCCAAAACGGCGTGGAATTGCGCAATAACTTGCGTCAGTACTGGTGGAAATCGATGACCCAACTCAATCAAAACATTGTGGGGATTGATGCCGCCATCTTTATGCACCCCAAAGTTTGGAAGGCGAGCGGACATGTGGATGGGTTCAGCGATCCGATGATCGATAACAAAGACAGCAAAAAGCGGTATCGCGCCGATGTGTTGTTGGAGGATCATCAGGAAAAAATCCGACAAAAAATCGAGAAGGAAATCGACAAGGCAGCTAAGCGATTTGGCGAAAGTTTTAACGCGGCGATGTATCGCACAACCAACCCCCGGGTGATGGAATATCAAGCGCAAATTGATCGCATTGATGCGGTGATGAAAGAAGGTTTGGAAACCGGAAATCTTGCCATGATCAAAGACCTGATCGATGCTGAAGGGATTGTTTGTCCGATCAGCGGCTCCCGCAATTGGACCGATGTGCGTCAGTTCAATCTGATGTACAGCACCCAAATGAGCGCCACGGATAGCGGGGAAGACAGCCTGTATTTGCGTCCTGAAACCGCCCAAGGGATTTTTGTAAACTTCTTGAACGTGCAGAAAACCGGAAGGATGAAGCTGCCGTTTGGTATCGCCCAGACGGGTAAAGCGTTCCGCAACGAGATCGTAGCCCGACAGTTCATCATGCGAATGAAGGAGTTTGAGCAAATGGAAATGCAGTTTTTCTGTAAGCCAGGCACCGAATTGGAATTTTATGAATTCTGGAAGTCGCAGCGATTGAAATGGCACAAGGCATTGGGTACCCCTGATACCAAATACCGATACCACGACCACGTGAAATTGGCACACTACGCCAATGCCGCGGTGGATATTGAATACGAATTCCCATTTGGATTTAAAGAAGTGGAGGGGATTCATTCACGCACCGATTTTGATTTGGGCAAGCACGAAGAGTTTAGCGGCAAGAAGTTGAGATACTTTGATCCCGAATCGAACGAGAGTTTCGTGCCTTACGTGGTGGAGACCTCCATTGGATTGGATCGATTGTTCTTGCTGACCTTGTGTGAGGCCTTTGCCGAGGAAGCAGTGGACGGCGATACCCGCACCGTGTTGAAATTGCATCCGGCCATCGCCCCGGTGAAAGCGGCCATTTTGCCTTTGGTGAAAAAGGATGGTTTGCCTGAATTGGCTGAACAGATTTACAACGAATTGCGCATCGATTACAATGTATACATCGAGGACAAAGACAGTATCGGAAAGCGTTACAGACGCATGGATGCCATCGGGACGCCGTTTTGTATTACGGTGGATCACGACAGTTTGGCCAATCAAGACGTGACCGTGAGATATCGCGATACCATGGAGCAAAAGCGTGTGAAGATTAGTGAGTTGGGCGCATTGCTGCAAGCGGAAGTGTCGATGAGTGCCTTGTTAAAGAAATTATTATAACCCCATAAAACCCAAAACCTATCAAACCATGAATACTGTTGAGACTATTGATTTTGCTGGAGAGCGCGTGTTGGTCCGCGTGGATTTTAACGTGCCTTTGGATGCTGAATTCAAGATAACCGATGATTCTCGGATGACGGCGGCATTGCCTACCATTCAAAAAATTCTCGGCGATGGCGGATCGGTGATTTTGATGAGCCATTTGGGACGTCCGAAAGAAGGTCCGACTGAAAAATACTCGTTGAAACATTTGGTGTCTCACTTATCGGGTTTGGTTGGCACGAATGTTCGCTTCGCCTCGGACTGCATCGGAGAAGAAGCAGCCCATTTGTCGAGCAGTTTGCAAGCCGGTGAAGTCCTGCTGCTAGAAAATTTGCGTTTTTACAAGGAGGAGGAGAAGGGCGATCGTGAATTTGCGGCGAAGTTGGCGGCCTTGGGGACGTTTTATGTGAATGACGCGTTTGGTACGGCGCACCGCGCGCATGCGAGCACGGCGATTATCGCGGATTTCTTCGCGGGTAGAAAAGCGTTTGGCTATTTGATGGCCAAGGAAGTGGCCAACGCCAATCAGGTGATGAAGGCCCCTCAACGTCCGTTTACAGCGATTGTGGGTGGTGCGAAGGTGAGCGATAAAATTTTGATCGTAGAGAATTTGTTAAATACGGCCGACCACATCATCATTGGCGGCGGGATGGCTTATACATTTTTTAAGGCGCAGGGCGGTGAAATCGGGAACAGTTTGTGTGAGGCGGATCGATTGGAGACTTGTGTAGAAATCTTGAAGAAGGCGGAAGCCAAAGGCGTGAAAATTCATTTGCCGGTGGATTCTACCATCGCGGATAAGTTTGCGGCGGATGCCAATACCCAGAATTGCGCGAGTGATCAGATTCCCAGCGGTTGGATGGGGTTGGATATTGGGGCCCAGGCTTGTGATGCGTTCCGGGAGGTGTTGTTGAACAGCAAGACCATTTTGTGGAACGGTCCGATGGGCGTGTTTGAAATGCCGGCGTTTGAGCGTGGTACCAAAACGGTGGCTCAGTCGGTGGCGGATGCTACAGTTTCTGGGGCATTCAGTCTGATTGGGGGCGGCGACAGTGCGGCGGCCGTGTATCAGTTTGGGTTCGACGACAAGGTGAGTTATGTGAGTACCGGTGGCGGCGCGTTGTTGGAGTATTTCGAGGGCAAAGTATTGCCAGGAATTGCTGCGATAGAGGGTTAATTGGGTGTTAGACGAGTCAGCGCAACGCTGATTTTTCGGCTTCGCTGAGTTGGTCGCAATGGTTAAAAAAGTCGATGGCGATGTCTTTGATGGGCGATGGATTCTTGGCGAATTGAAGGGCTAGGGGTTTGTCGGACAGCATATGTTTCTTCATATTCAGGAACGACGGGGTACCATATTCGAAGGAGTATCTCAGGAAGCGTATTTCCAAATTTTGGGGCTGCAGGGTGGCGGCGGTATTGAGTTGTTCTTGGGCTTGGTTGGCCAGGGAGAGTTTGGTGGTGGGGGAAATGGAGGCCCGAGCCCGGAGGGCGAGGGCCGTGCCGTAATAGGCTTTGGCTAGGGGGTCGGCATTGGCCAATGATTTCGATTTTGAACTAAAATCATTCAACGCACTTTCGGCGCTGAGCGCTTGTCGGTATAGCGAACGAATGTTGATCCAGTCTTGCGGTGTTGCTGCGGCCAAGCTCAATAGCGCAGCGCACGCGAAGCCAAACATCCGTAATTTTCGTTGCACTCAGAGGTAACAACTCTTTCAGCATTTGGTTTTACAACCACTTGCGATTTTTGCCACGGAGAAAAGTTGTGTTGTCATTGTTGCCAATAGTTTCATAAGAGAAATTTGGCTCTGTATTTTTGATTGAAAATAATTTACTTATCTTTGACGATAGTATCGCGAATGGTGAGTATTGTGAATCATGATAGTGAATTTTACTTGCAGCGATACAGAGTTGATTTGGAACGGTTTTACATCGACCAAATTTCCTGCCGAAATCCAATCTGTGGCTAGGAGGAAATTACGAATGCTAAATGCTGCTCTGAATTTGAATGATTTGAGAGTCCCGCCTGGCAATCACCTCGAGAAATTATCGGGGAACCTTGGGGGCTATCACAGCATTCGAATCAACAAGAAATGGCGATTGTTGTTTTATTGGGAAAATGACAGTCCTCACGACGTGGAAATTGTAGATTATCACTGAAATGGAAAGAATACAGAACGTACACCCTGGGGAAGTGCTGAAAATCGAGTTTTTGGATGCACTTGGAATTTCAGCGTATCGCTTGGCCAAAGCGACATTCATTCCTCAAACACGGATAAGTCAAATAGTGGCTGGGAAAAGAAGGGTGTCGGTTGATACCGCTTTGAGATTTTCCAAGTTTTTTGGAAATTCTGCTCACTTCTGGATTCAATTGCAAATTGACTACGACATTGAGCTGGAAAATGAAATTCAAAAAGAAACATTGGATAAAATTCACCCCCTCACCCAATAAGTATGAGCGAGTCACTACCCAATCTGCTGCGGATTTCGTGTTACAACCACTTGCGGCGGCGGAAGAAGTAGAGGGTGCTGAGCGACGATAACATCATTAATGCGATGGAGAAGGCGAAGCCGTATTTCCATTTGAACGCGTCAATGAATTCGAAGTTCATGCCATAAATACTGGCGATGAGCGTGGGTGGCATGAAAATCACCGAGGCAACCGTAAAGATCTTGATGATTTTGTTCTGCTCGATGTTGATCAAACCCAAAAAAGTGTTTTGCAAATACTCCAATCGCTCGAAATTGAAGTTGGTGTGGTCAATCAGTGAGTTAATATCTTTGATCACAATGCGCAACCGCTCGTAATCTTCGCCCTCAAACTCCCGGCTTTTTAAAATGGCACTGAGTACGCGTTGCTTATCGACCGCGTTCTGTCGCAATTCCATCGTTAATTCTTGCATCCGGTTGATTTCCAGAATTATGGTTTCGTTGGGGTTTTGGGTGAGCGACAACTCTTTGGAGAGTCCGGCTACTTGTTTGGCCAATCCCTCGAGCAAATCAGCGTCGTTATCTACGCCCATTTCCAACAAGGTTGCCATGATCTGTTTTCCCGTATGGAATAACCGGCCGGTGGCTTTGATTTTCTTCACACAATCAGAAAATGCACTCAAATCGGCATCGCGATAGGTAAAGAGAATGTCGTCCTGCAAAATGAACGACACCGCGTTGGAATGGAACAATTCCGATTTTTGGTCGAAATACAAGAAGTTGCTGTTGGCGATGATCTCATCGTCGGTTTCGAAGTACCGAGATGAACTCTCAATTTCTAACTGTTGCTGTCTGGATTGAAACTTGAATTCGAAATTTGCTTCTACATCGGCGATCTCTGCCGCTGAGGGATTTTGCAAATCAATCCATACCAATCCATCCAATGTCTCCAATTGAGACAACGTTTGCACTTTCTGCACACGATTTTGACGCTGATAGTAGACGCGCATCATTGGATTGGATTATACTTCGGGGTTCGCCTTCCATTTGGAAAAGTGGTGCAAATATAGGTTTAATTTTTCTCAATGAGCCAAAATTTGGCTTCATGGCTGATTTTGAAGGTGCCCCAAAGTGATTTGGGCAGTTGAATATGCTCAATCCTCGATTTGCCCCCATGGATCGTCAGTGCAAACAATTGTGATTCAATCATTTTGGTGTGATTCGATTTCTCTAGGCCAAAGTGCAAGTAGGCCAATGACTTTTGCTGCGACAAACCCAGGCTATCAAGGGATTTGGAGGTGTTTAAAATCCAGATGTTGCTGTACGACAATTGATGGGCGAGGTGTTTGTAAATGTCCTCTGGATGATATTGCTGAAATCGCTGGTGATCGGCATAATACAGGGCTTGGAACGCCGCGTGGTAGGGCTCCAAAATGATGGGGGTGTTTTTAATTGAGGAGTTCGCCAATTCTTTGGCGGTTTTTTGAAGCGCTTCTTTCACGCAAGCTTGATTGGGCGGGGTGAAAAGCTTTGCCGAAAGTATTGTAAACAAAAAAAGAGGGAGTACAACGTTGTATAACCACGGGTTGAAATGTTCACGCAACCCAGACAGTGACATCGCCAAAATCAAGCACAAAAAGGGCAGTGTGATGCAGGCGTATCGCTCCGTAAACATGGGGATGGAAAAGGGATGATCCAAACTCAACAACCACTGTCCGCAAAAGGGCAGTGCAAACAGCCATAGCAGGAGTTGGGCGCTTTGTTTGTGGACGGCGGATCTGATTTTGTGGTGAGCAACAACCATGACAACAGCATAGACCAGCAACATGATTGCAAGGACTGTGGCAGCGGGTGTATTCAGGTATTTCCACAGGGTTAGATAGGGCGCGTCCCAGGGCGCTGGGTTTACCCAGGTGCCCTGGGACGCGCTATCCACAAATCGATACCATAAGTTGGGGATATACCAACCAAATGCGATTCCAAATCCCAATAGGGCCCAGCCCAGTCGCTGAAGAAGCTTGGGGTTTCGCCATTGGCTGAGCACCCAGAAACTTCCGTGGGCCAACAAAATCCAAAGGCCAAAGAAGTGCGACAAACAAAGCAATCCGCCAATCATTCCGTACACTAAAAAATGCTTCGTTTGGTTTGATTGAATCGCCATAATGAAACAAATCGTGCTCAAAACGCCCAAAAACAAGGTAAGGTTGTAGGTGCGGGCTTCATGCGCCAAAAAGGTGCTGTAATTGCTGGCTAAAAAGAACGTAGCAGCCAAGATTCCAAGGCGCAGATTCCTTTTGCGTTCCGCGCTTGAACTATCTGTAGCAGCCATCTGTAGCCCCAGAATAAATAGGGCCGCCGTTGTGAGGCTGCTAAAAATCAACGAAAGAAATCGAACCGAAAAAGCACTGTCGCCAAACCAACCTATCCAAAAATGCAAAATCCATTCATACAAAGGCGGGTTGTTCCCAGTGGAAAGGTGGTGGTAGATGAGGCGGGGCGACATCTGAGCATGGTAGATGCTGAAGCACTCGTCGGACGTCAAACTCAGTCTATCGATCCCGATGAGGTTGATTCCCATCGACAAGAAAAAAATTAAAATCGCCCCAAACATTGGATGCCGAAATATCGAAACGCCGCTCGTTCGGTTCAACATCCTGGGTGAAAATTAAATCCGGCCGAAAATTCGTTTGATTTTCAATTCAATCACCCCAAACAAGGCCTCGCGGAAAATTTTGGTACTCATTTTCGAGGTGCCTGCCGTGCGGTCTGTGAAAATAATGGGATGTTCTTTGATGATGAACCCTTTGCAGTTGGAGCGGAACTTCATCTCAATTTGAAAGGCATAGCCGCGGAATTTGATGTCGTCGATGCCAATGGTTTCCAACACTTGGCGCTTATAACACACAAACCCCGCTGTGGTGTCTGCAATGTTGAGGCCCGTAATAAACTTGACGTATTTGCTGGCGTAATAGCTCATGAGAACGCGACCCATGGGCCAATTGACTACATTCACAACGCCGCCGTAGTATCGAGAGCCCACGCAAACATCGGCGCCTGCTTCACAGTTGGCAATCAAATTGGGTAGTTGGTCTACAGGGTGTGAAAAATCGCAATCCATTTCACAGATGTAGTCGTAACCGCGCGATAATGCCCAATGAAATCCGGCGATGTAGGCCGTGCCCAATCCGTTTTTTCCTTGGCGCTTGAGGATGTGTAATTTCTCGCGCTGGGAATTGTATTGCGGCATGAGTGAATCCACTTTTGTGGCTGTACCGTCGGGAGAATTGTCGTCGACCACCAATAAGTCAATGTCCTTTTCCAGTGCCATCACCGTATGGACCATTTTCTCGATGTTCTCGATTTCGTTGTAGGTTGGGATGATAACTAGATACTTGGACATGCGATTCGGTGAGCGAAATTAAGTTATTTTGCAGGGAAATGAAAAAAATGGGTGAATCATCGGGCGGAAGAAAGGCGTTGTTCCTCGATAGAGACGGTGTAATCAATCACGATCCGGGGGATTATACGAAATCGTTGGACGAATTTCAGGTCTTGCCCGGTGTGGTGGAAACGCTGAAATGCTGGTACGATCTCGGTTATTTGCTCATCGTGGTTACCAACCAAGGGGGATTGGCGAAGGGTCTTTACGAAGAAAGCGATGTTCATGCCATGCATCAGTATTTCCAAGGCCTGTGTGTGCAGGCGGGATTTTCAGTGTCGCACTTTTATTTCTGTCCCCATCACCCCGATTACAATGGTCGTTGTTTGTGTCGAAAGCCAGGCAGTTTGATGGTGGAGAAAGGACTTCATCAGTTTGGATTGGATCCCGATCAATGCTTGATTATAGGCGATAAACAGCGGGACCTGGATGCGGCCGCAGCCGCTGGGGTTGAAGGTGTGCTAATCAATACCAATGATCGGATTCCGCGCCCAGAAGAAATTCTTGATTCCTACAACTAAAGTTTTGTATATTTGTTGTAACAACTGTTATGAAATTTAAATTTCACCCCTCAGCAGAACGCGGCGTCAACAAAATGGCGTGGTTGGATTCTAAATTTAGCTTCAGCTTTGCTCATTGGTATGATCCTCAAAAGATTCATTTCGGGGCGTTGCGCGTACTAAACGACGATATCATTGCCCCAAGCATGGGGTTTGGGATGCATCCTCATGATAACATGGAAATTGTAACGATTATGTTGTCGGGCGAGTTGCAGCACAAAGATTCGATGGGGCATACCGAGATCATCAAAGCGGGAGAGGTGCAGCACATGACAGCCGGAACGGGCATCATGCACAGCGAGGTCAACTCCAGCAGCACCGAAGAGAGCAAATTGTTGCAGATTTGGGTGTTTCCGCGTGCGCACAACCTCACACCCAGCTACGACCAACGGTATTTTGATGAGGCAGGTCGTGACAGTCAGTGGCAATTTTTGGCAACCCCACAGGGAGGGGAATCCATCAAAGTTCAGCAGGAAGCATACTTTGTGCGTCGGAAAATGAAACCCTCAGAATTGGCTAGCTATGAATTACACGGCGAATACCAGGGCGCATACATTTTTGTCATTGAGGGAAGCGTTTCGGTAAACGGGCACGAATTGGGTCGCCGGGATGCCATCGGCGTTTGGGAGTTGGATCAAGTAGACATCACAGCCTCGAAAGAAGCGGATGTGTTGTTGATTGAAATACCGATGCGATAATTTATTTCGCCAATTCGGCGATATGGGCTTCCAGTTCAGACTCTGCACCGGGGGTGTATCCTTGGTGTGAGTACACCATTTTGCCATTTTTATCGAACACGAAGGTCATCGGTGGGTTGTTCACATTCATGGCGCGTGCCAAATCCATGTTTTCATCCAGAATGATTTGGTATTGCCAGTTCTCGGCCAAAACTTTGGGTTTTACTTTGCGGCTGTTGCGGGCGTCGTCGATGCTCACGGCCACCAATTTTACATTGTATTTTGACTGCCAATCGCTGTATAGCTCATCGATGGCTTGTAATTCTTTGATGCAAGGTCCGCACCAAGTGGCCCAAAATGAAACCACAGTGATTTTGCCTTTTTCCACGGCGGTATTGAAGTTGATGGGTGCGCCATCGATGTCTTTTACCTGAACAGAGGGAGCGTCTTGATTGGCATCTTGACCGAAAATAGCAGGGGTCAAAGCCACCAATGCAAACAAAAGGGAGGTAATGTGCTTTTTCATCGTGGCAAAAGTATTCCAAATTTGGTGCCAAACGCCACGGAATTTTTGCAAAATTCGCAACAGGTTCATCCCTTTGCTGCTTCGATGTTAACTTCGCAACATGGAAAAGCCCAGTTTGCCATCCGGAACCCGCGATTTTTCGCCGTTGGTCATGCAGCGTAGAAAACACATCTTATCGATCATGGAATCGGTATTTGTGTCGCACGGTTTTGGCGCCCTTGAAACACCGTCTTTGGAGAACCTAAAAACGTTGCAAGGCAAATACGGCAATGAAGGGGATCAACTGTTGTTCAAAGTCTTGAACTCGGGAGATTATTTGTCGAAAGTGAGCGAGGAGATGATTCAAGGCAGGGATGTGAAGTCGCTAACGCCTTGCATTTCCGACCGGGGCTTGCGTTATGATTTGACCGTGCCATTGGCGCGTTTTGTGGTGATGAATCGCAACGACATTTCATTTCCTTTCAAGCGTTATCAAATGCAGCCGGTTTGGCGTGCAGACCGACCTCAGAAGGGTAGGTATAGAGAGTTTTGGCAGTGCGATATTGACGTGGTTGGGGCGAATTCTGTGGTGTCGGAGGCGGAATTGGTGGAGATGTATCAGGAAGTGTTTGCGCGGTTGGATTTGGGGGTAACCATCCGACTCAACCATCGCGGGGTGTTGGATGCATTCATGGGGGTTTTGGGCAATCGTGAAGACTGGAATGCGTTCATGATTGTCATTGACAAGGCCGATAAAATAGGATTTGAGGGCGTGGCTAAGGAGCTTTCGGACCGCGGGTTAGACCGTGCTTTGGGCGCCTGGGAGTGGTTGTGGAATAGCAAGTCGGTGCGCGGAAACGACGAAAAATTGAAGCTTGCCGAATCAACGGAATTCATGCAGGGGGAAGCATTGACGAAGGCTTTGACGGAGTTGCGTACCATTTTGGGATTGGTGGCTCACAGCAACAATGTGGAAATTGATTTTACATTGGCTCGGGGGCTCAGTTATTATACGGGTGCGGTTTTTGAAGTGGAGGGTGCAGATGGTCGTTTGCCTGCTGATTTCCGGTTGGGTAGCATTGGTGGGGGAGGTCGGTACGACAACCTCACGGGTGTGTTTGGGTTGAAGGATGTTTCGGGTGTGGGTGTGAGTTTTGGGTTGGACCGTATTTACGATACGATGGAGGCGGCGGGATTGTTTGCGGGTGTGGGGGTTGAAAGTAAGGCGACGCTGGTGTGTGCGATGGACGAATCGTGTTTGTTGTTCAGCAGCGGTGTTGCGCGCGCGCTCCGCGCGCGCTTACCCAAGGTGGAATTATACCCGGGTACACCCAAGCTAAAAAAGCAATTGGATTACGCGAACGATAAAAAAATGGGATTCGCCGTCATCATTGGAAATGAAGAAATGCAAGCCAATCAAGTGGCGTTGAAAAATTTGGTTACGGGTGAGCAATTGCGCTGTACCGTGGAAGAGGCCATCCAACAGATTGAGATGTCCAATCATTAATTATTACATTCATGAAACCTTTTTATACTTTGCAAGAGGCCCTGGAGGCATTGAAACAACCGGTGGAATTGACCGCGGAAGTGCGGGAACGAATGGACCGCAGTGTGGCCTTTTTGGCAAAATATTTATCCGAAGCCACGGCGCCAGTGTACGGCGTAAATACGGGATTTGGTTCTCTCCAAAATGTGGAGATTTCTGCCCAAGATTTGAGTGCGTTGCAAGAAAATTTGTTGATTACCCACGCCGCAGGCGTGGGTAATCCCCTGAATATGCACTTGGTGCGGACGATGCTTTGGCTGAAAATGCTCAACATGAGCAAGGGGTATTCGGCGATCCGACCTGAAATCTTTGAACGTTTATCGACCATGTACAATGATCAGTGGTATCCTGTGGTCACCGAGCAAGGCTCGCTCGGCGCCTCCGGCGACCTCGCGCCGCTGTCGCAAATGGTGTTGCCCCTGATTGGTAAAGGGTTTTTACGTCATCCCCAAGACGGTGAGATTTCGGGGGAGCAATGGTTGGCACAGTACAATTGGAAACCTTTGCAGTTGGGTCCAAAAGAAGCGTTGGGTCTGATCAACGGCACACAATTTATGCTGGCGCATGCCTTGGAAGCCTACCGAAGAGTTCGGAACATCGTAAAGCAATTGCCCATTGTGAGCGCATTGAGTGTAGATGCGTTTGACTGCAGAATGGATCCCTTTCAAACGCCCATACATCGGGTGAGACCGCATGCCGGACAGTTGGCGGCGGCCGCGGAAATTCGCGCCATTTTGGAAGACTCACCCATCGCCAAGCAGCCCAAAAAGCAGGTGCAGGACCCCTATAGTTTTCGCTGTATCCCCCAGGTTCATGGCGCATCGTACGATGCCATCGATCACTGCCTCGATGTGTGGGAAACCGAACTGAATTCGGTGACAGACAATCCCAATGTCTTTGAAGAGGAGAATACGGTGTTGAGCGGCGGCAATTTTCATGGACAACCTTTGGCGTTGACCTTGGATTACGCAGCGATGGCTTTGTCGGAGTTGGGCAGCATCAGCGAGCGCAGGACCTATTTGTTGGTGAGCGGACAGCGGGGATTATCGCCCTATTTGGCCGATGGTGCGGGGTTGGATAGTGGTTATATGATTGCGCAGTATAGTGCGGCGGCCTTGGCCTCTCAGAATAAACAGCTGTGTACACCGGCTTCTGTGGATAGTATCATGAGTTCGAACGGACAAGAGGATCACGTAAGCATGGGGGCCAATGCGGCCACGAAATTGTTGCGTGTAATTGAGAATGTAGAGAACATATTGGCAGTGGAATGGTTATGCGGCGTGGCGGCATTGAAGCAGCGGGGTCTGTCAACGGCGCCGGCATTACAACAAGGGGTTGATGCGTTTTCTAAGGCTTACGATATCGACCACAAAACCCAGCCGATGCAGGAATTGATCGCCTCTGCCAAAGGGTGGTTGTTCCCGAAGATGGGTTGATTGTTGCGAGTTGTTTGTTGGAGGCGATAGGGTATGGGCCAGAATATTCAATATTGGGTTTTGGAATTAATACCAATATTTGGTACTTTTACGATACATATAGTTATGGGTCGGAACACATCAATTTCGTTGGGAAGTCATTTTGAAGAATTTATTGAGAAATCAATAGCGTCGGGTCGATTTAACAATGCGTCAGAAATGGTTCGCGCTGGGCTGAGACTTCTTGAGGATGTAGAGTACAAAGTGGCAGCTTTGCGGAACGCATTGATGGAAGGGGTGAATAGCGGAAGGGTAGAGGGATTTGATGCAAATAGTCATTTAGAATCGCTCAAAATTAAAAGAGCGAACAATGGCGAATTACCTAATAACAAATAGGGCATTTTGCGACTATTAGATTCAATTCCATCCCATGCAACCCACCACTGAGCACAACGAAAAAATCGCGAAGATGACCTTTGCTACGGTCTATCCACTTTATTTGGCGAAGTTGGAGCGAAAATGCAGGAGCAAAGTAGAATTGCATCAGGTGATTGAATGGTTGACGGGTTTTAACGATGATATGATATCGAAACTCATCTACGGAAACGTGACCTTTGAAGCTTTTTTTGCGCAGGCTCAACTAAACCCCAATGCAAACCTCATTACCGGTTTGATATGTGGTTACAGGATTGAAGAAATTGAAAATCCTTTGACCAGGAATGTTCGATACCTGGATAAATTGGTAGATGAATTGGCAAAAGGGCGGAAGATGGAGAAAATTCTGAGAAGCTAACAAGATTCGTGTTTCGGTCTCAGTAGCCAGGTTGTTTGAATTTGAGTTAAAATGTTACATTTGTGTATGTTGAAAGTACGAAATGCGTATGTAGAACGGTGTTTTAATGGGGTTCAATGGGGAGTATTCATCACTATAATTCTATGCTCCATATTGATTTTTTCATGTAAGCGCGAAGGAAATACTATTCCTACATCGGGGATTGATAAAGGTCTTTATCCGTTTTTATTTGATACAGGTTCGTATTGGGTATACAAGGACTCTATCACAGGCAGTTTGGACAGTACAGTTGTGACAAGTATTGAAAGAAAGATTATCGGCACACCAACAGTGCCTGGAGGTAAGCCAAGGACAGATTCGCGTAACGAAATGTTTGAGATTCGTTATGTTAGTTATCCTACCAATACAAAATTCTTTAACATGTTGATTGGAGGCGTAATGTCAGAATATGATTGGTGGTCTGGCTATGTCTACCTTTCGGGAAAGCAAATTGGAGATGAATCAGATGTTGCTAAAATCAATAATGTTATTGATGTTCAAAATGTTGAAGGAAATGAATATAAAGATGTTGTAAAAATGCGAATTAGACATCGATACGATTCAAGTTATTTATACTACGCAGACGGTGTAGGCTTGATAAAAAAACAAAAAATCATCCGCGATACCATCACCGAGACATCGAATTTACTGCGTTATAATACGATACTTAGGCCTTACTAAATAAAAGTGCTAGGCGGCTTGTTTTAATTCGGCAAGGTGCCTTTGATGAAATTCCAAATTTCTTCTCGACCCGCTTTGGTTTCTGAACTGCTGATGAAAAAAGGAGGCAATTCTTCCCAAACCTCCAACAACGCTTGCTCAATGGCCGCTTTGTTTTCTGCCAATTCCGATGCTTTTAGTTTGTCGGCCTTGGTGCCAATCAAGGCCATGGGGATTCCGTTCTCCCCACATTCGTTGATGAAGCTCAGGTCAATGGCCTGGGGTTTAATGCGCAAATCCACCAACACAAACAAACAGAACAAATTGACCCGATCGCGGAGATAGTATTTGATCATTTTGCCGAAAACCTCGCGCTGGTCTTTCGATACCTTGGCATATCCATAGCCGGGCAAATCCACGAATTGGATCTGCTTGTTTAATAAAAACAAATTAATCGATTGGGTCTTTCCTGGAGTTGAACTGGTCTTGGCCAAGCCATTGCGCTGGGTTAGCATGTTGATCAAACTGCTTTTGCCCACGTTGCTTCGACCAATAAAAGCAAATTCAGGTAATTCAGTATGGGGCATGTCGGCATTCTTCTGCCAACTGCCAATGTAATCTGCGGTGTTGATTTCCATGGTTTTTTATCGCGTATTCTGTGAAAGACTTCTCGGGGTGTCTCAAGGGAGTGGTGCCAATTGCGTATATTTGTAACTTTATCGTGACCACACAAGTTAAACCCAATCCCGCCTCCGAGGCTTCAAAAAAACAACAAGTCGAGGAAATGTTTGATAACATTTCTCCCCGATACGATTTTTTAAATCATTTTTTGTCGCTGGGTGTAGACTATTCCTGGCGAACGAAGGTCCGCAAAAATGTCAATTCCTTCGGTGCGAAACACATCTTGGATGTGGCAACGGGTACCGCAGATCTCGCGATTGAGCTGACCAAAATAGATGGCTCAAGTGTTGTGGGTGTTGACATTAGTCAAGGGATGCTTGATTTCGGTCAGATCAAACTCAACCAAAAGCAATTGACCGGTCGCATCACTTTGAAACAAGCGGATTCAGAAAAATTGCCTTTCGAAGACCAGTCGTTTGATGCGGTTACCGTAAGTTTTGGTGTGCGTAACTTTGAGAATTTGATTGCCGGTTTATCTGAGATGCACCGTGTATTGAAGCCCGGGGGGCCGATGGTTGTGCTGGAATTCAGCAAACCCACCAACCCCGTCTTTTCGCGTTTGTATTGGTTTTACTTCAAAAACATCCTGCCTTTGATGGGCAAGTTGCTTTCTCGGAGTACCAATGCCTATACCTACCTTCCCCAGAGTGTGGCGGCCTTTCCTGAAGGTGAGGAATTTGCATCCAAAGCAAAATCTGTGGGCTTTTCCAGCGTTACTTTTAAACCTCTTACCTTCGGAATCTGTACGATGTATACATGCGTAAAGTAATTATCCTCATAGTGATGTTTGTGTTGGTGGGCCAGTCTTACGCCCAACCCCGCGATTACAATCGCGATTATCGCAAGCATTTCTTTTGGGGCATCGCTTTCGCAGGAACATCGGCCAAAATGAAAATGGAACTCGATCCCGTGTTTTGGCAACGCACCGATTCCATTGCCAGTATCCGTCCCCAAGCCCAAGCGGGAGGGGGATTTGGTGGTTCGGTAGCCTATCGCATCGGAAAATATTGGGAAGTGAAAACCTTGACGATGCTACAGTTGCATCAGCGCAACATTCAATACACTTGGCAGAACACCCCAGGTCCCAATATCAAAATAGAAACCATTTCATTTGATGTGCCGTTGACCGTGAAATACCGGTCGAGTATGCCCAACAACACCCGGATGTACGTACTGGGTGGGGTGCGTTGGTCTCACGACTTCCAGAGCAATGAAGGACTGGTTATTGGAGAGTCCAAGCCACTCATCGCCCTGAAAGCCAATACCTATTACTACGAAGTGGGGGCGGGGATGGAGTTTCGCCTCGATTTTGTGGATTTATCGCTTGAATTAAAAATGTCTAACGGACTGAATAACGCGTTGATACGGGTGCCAAATAGCTATTACTCGGGCAGTTTGGCGGCCATTTATCCGCGATTGTTTAGCATCTCTTTGATGGCACAGAATTGAATTTCGTATTACAACATAAAGACCCCTTCACCAAAGCAAGGGCAGGTGTGATCGACACCGCACACGGACGTATCCAAACCCCCATTTTTATGCCGGTAGGCACCGCCGGAACGGTTAAAGGGGTTCACCGCAATTTCTTGCTCAACAAAAACGATGTCAATGCGGATATCATTTTGGGCAATACCTACCACTTGTATTTGCGTCCAGGACTCGACGTGCTGCAAAAAGCAGGAGGGATCCATGGGTTCAGCAACTGGGATCGGCCGGTGCTCACCGATAGTGGTGGATACCAGGTGTACTCGTTGTCTGGAACGCGCAAATTGACCGATGAAGGCGTGAAATTCGCCAGTCACATCGATGGTTCTAAGCACTTGTTTAGTCCCGAGCGTGTCATGGATATTCAACGGGTCATTGGTGCTGACATCATCATGGCCTTTGATGAGTGTACGCCGTATCCTTGCGAATATGAATATGCCCAAAAGTCGATGCATATGACCCACCGTTGGTTGGATCGATGCTTTGCGCGATTCAATGAAACGGAGCCCATTTATGGCCATGAGCAGGCGTTGATGCCCATCGTTCAGGGTAGCGTATACGATGATTTGCGTAAACTAAGTGCAGAATATGTGTTGAAACACGACGCCAAAGGCTATGCCATTGGTGGGTTGAGCGTGGGGGAGCCCCATGAGGACATGTATCGCATTACGGAGTTGGTGACCGACATTCTTCCCATCGATAAGCCCCGCTATTTGATGGGCGTAGGTACGCCTGAGAACTTGCTCAATGCCATTGCCTTGGGCGTAGATATGTTCGATTGTGTGATGCCTACGCGAAACGGTAGGAACGGCAACGTTTTCACCACCGAAGGCATTATCAACATCAAAAATAAGCAGTGGTCGGAAGATTTTTCTGCCCTCGATTCGCTGTTGACCCCCGAGTATAGCAAGGCCTATGTGCGTCACCTGTTTCAATCCAATGAAATGATGGGGCCCATTATCGCGAGCATTCAAAATTTGCGCTTCTATCTGTGGTTGGTGCGTCAAGCCCGCGAAAGAATCCTTCAAGGCGATTTCCACAACTGGAAACAAAGCATACTGAAAACTGTATCGCGCAAATTGTCGTAGATTGCCATTCTCTTCGCCATCCCCATGAAATTGAAAAAGTTAGACTGGTACATTTCCAAGAAATTTTTGGAAACGTTCTTTGTAACGGTGGGGTTGTTCATCATCATTATCATGGTGTTTGATGTAGCCGAAAAGCTCGATGATTTCTTGGCAAAATCGGCCCCGGTGAATGAGATTTTTAGCGTGTATTACCTCAACTTCGTGCCGAGTTTGCTCAATACGTTCTCGCCGATATTTATTTTTATCTCAGTCTTGTACATGACCTCTCGGTTGGCCTCCCGTACGGAGATCATTTCCATGTTGGCCGGTGGGATGTCGCTCAAACGCATTCTGTTGCCCTACATGGCCACGGCAGCGTTGCTGGCCGTGGGCAGTTATGTCTTGAATGCTTGGGTGATTCCGATTACCGACAAAGCCCGTGTGCGTTTCGAGAATGCCTACATGCGTGATTATTACTCTCAAGCCAAATCAACCATTTTCAGGCAGATCAAGCCCGGCGTGATTTTATACATGGAGTATTTCAACAACAACGACAGTTCCGGTGTTGGAATCACGGTAGAGGAGTACAAAGGACAGCAATTGAAGAGTTCCTTGTTTGGCCGGTTCATTCGATGGTCGCCGGAAGCCAAGAAATGGCGATTGGAAATGGTTTGGCAGCGCAAGTTTTTATCCAACGGCAATCAAGATATTCAATACCACGCCACGCTGGATACGATGATTCCATTCAATCCAGAAGATTTCTTTTTTCGGTTGGAGGATGTTCAAAGCCTCAATCAGAACGAGTTGCGCAGCATGATTGCCAAGGAGAAAATGCGGGGGTCGAGCAACGTGGAATTGTTGCAAACGGAATTGAACCGACGGTATGCCTCCCCATTCAGCACCTTTATTTTGGTGTTGATTGCGGTGAGTGTGGCGGGAAGAAAAACGCGGGGCGGACTGGGATTCTCCCTGGCGGTTGGAATCTTTGTTATCTTATTTTTCTTGTTTTTTAGCAAGTATTTTATCTCACTGGGGAATTCAGGGGTGGTCTGGCCTTGGCTCTCGGTTTGGTTGCCTAATTTGCTTTTTGTGCCAGTGGCGTATTTGTTTTATCGATTTGCGCAACAATAGGGCTTCGGTAACTGTTGCAGCGCAATACTTATTCAACCTGAATAACCAATCCTTTGAGATAATGTCCTTCCGGGTGATACAAATTCACCGGATGGTCTGCGCCTTGTCCCAATCGGTAGAGGATTCTGCAGTTTCTGCCGGCCTCGATGCCTGCCGCGGTTACGGTGTTGGCAAATAAGACATCATCTACCACCTGGGAGCAACTGAAAGTAAACAACAACCCACCGGGTGCCACGCGTTTCATGCCCATGGCATTGAGTCGCTTGTAGCCCATCACCGCTTTGTGCTTTTTGGATAAACTCTTTGCAAAAGCCGGTGGGTCTAGTACCACAATGTCGAATTGTCTGTCTATGTCACCCAAGTGTTTCATGACATCCACCACCATTCCTTCGTGGGTTTGGCCGGTCTGCAATTGCATGAGCGACACATTGTTGTTGGCTAGGTCGATGGCTGTTTGACTGATATCAGCACTGATCACTTGTGTGGCGCCGCCCGCCAGGGCGGCCACGGAAAATCCACCGGTATAACAGAAGGTGTTAAGGACCGTTTTGTCTTTGGCAAAGCGTCTGAGCAAGTCTCGGTTGTCGCGCTGATCCAAGAAAAAGCCTGTTTTTTGTCCGGTTACCCAATTCACAGTAAAGGCCAAGCCGTTCTCGTGGGCCACCGTCTCTGGGGTATCGCCGAGCAAAAATCCATCGGGATCAACGGTGCCGTGCATGGCAGCAAAGCTCTTGTTGTAAATGGTTTTGAGTTTGAGGTCTTTGAGGTTTTCGAGGGCCTCTGCAATGTGGTTGATGCTGTTGTACATCCCCAAACTGTGGGCTTGTATCACAGCGCAATCGTTATAGATATCTAGGATGAGTCCGGGTAAATTATCGCCTTCGCCATGAACCAAGCGATAGGCCGTAGTGGGTGTGTGGATTCCAAACCCCAATTGTTGTCGCAGCCTCAAGCAATTCAATAGTTTCGATTGCCAAAACGCGGTGTTCGGTTCAATGGCCTCAAAGGCCACCATTCTAATGGCAATACTTCCGTCGCCCACCTGTCCGGTCCCCAGCAATCGCCCTTTGTGGTCAAATACTTGCACCCAATCGCCGATGTATACTTCTTCGATTTCTTGTATGGCGCCGGAGAACACCCAGGGGTGTTTTCGGAGTAGGCTGACTTCTTTGCCGGGCTTTAGGACTGCTTTTTTCACGGAGTGGTGCAAAGTTGGGGGAATTCCTTGAAATTTGAATCATGATGTTGCGAATCCATGAAATCATGTCGGCATTTGAGCAAATCGCGCCATTGCGTTTGCAGGAGTCTTATGATAATTCCGGACTCATTGTGGGGGATCCGCAGCGAGAGGTAAAGAAGGCCCTGCTGTGTTTGGACAGCACGGAAGCGGTGGTGGACGAAGCCATCGCCAAGGGGTGTGATATCATCATTGCGCATCATCCCATTGTTTTTGGCGGGTTGAAGCGATTTACGGGGGCCAATTATGTGCAACGCGCTGTTGTGAAGGCCATTCGATATGACATCGCCATCTATGCGTGTCACACCAACCTCGACAATGTGTTGCGTGGGGGCGTCAACGAGCGCATCGCACAACAGTTGGGGGTAGAGGTTACGGGCGTTTTACGTCCGATGGAATCTGCCTTGATGAAGCTGGGGGTGTATGTGCCTTTAACGCATGCCGAGCGGTTGAAAGAGGCTTTGTTTGCTGCGGGTGCTGGCCACATCGGGTTGTACGATGAGTGCTCTTTTTCGGTGGAAGGACAGGGTAGTTTTCGTCCGATCGAAGGCGCCAATCCAACCCTGGGATCGGTAGGGACGAGGGAAACTGTTGAGGAGGCTAGAATTGAAGTTTTGGTGCCCGTGTGGCTGAAAGGGGCTGTGTCAAAAGCCATGGTTGAGGCACATCCTTACGAGGAAGTGGCCCACGATTGGGTGGTACTCAATAACGTGAGTCGGGAATTTGGCGCTGGCGTAGTAGGGGAATTGCCGGTGGCCATGGACAAGGCAGCGTTTTTACAGCAGCTGAAATCGCGGATGGGATTGGATGTGGTGAAGCATACCAAGTGCGATGTAACGCAAGTGCGTAGGGTGGCCATTTGTGGGGGCGCGGGGAGTTTTTTGATTGGCGATGCCTTGCGGGCTGGCGTAGATGCGTTTGTTACATCCGATGTAAAGTATCACGAGTTTTTCGATGCCGAGGAGAAATTGTTGCTGTGCGACATCGGACATTATGAAAGCGAGAAATATACAATTGATTTGTTTTCTTCGCTATTGTCGTCGAAATTCCCTAAATTTGCAACCATTTTTGCGGAAACTATCACCAACCCTATTGATTATTTAAGATAACATGGACGTAACCATCGATAAAAAACTCAAGGATCTGTGGAAATTGCAGCAGATCGATTCACGCCTGGATAACCTTCGTGCCGTATTGGGCGAATTGCCCATGGAAGTTGCCGATTTGGAAGACGACATCGCAGGTTTGGAAACCCGTGTATCCCACATCACTGAGGAGATTGCGGAGTTTAACCATGAAATCAGCAACAAGAAGAACGCCATCAAAGATTTTCAGCGATTGATTGAAAAGTACGATGAGCAGTTGAACAATATTAAAAACAGCCGCGAGTACGACGCCATCAACAAGGAAAAGGAAATCGCCGGTTTGGAGATTTTGTCTGCTGAGAAGCGCATTCGTGAATTCGGCCGTCAGATTGAAATGAAGGAAGAGTTGTTGGGCAACACCCAGAATGCTTTGGCTTCACGCAAACAGGATTTGGAGTTCAAGAAAGCGGAATTGACTGAAATCGAAAAGGAAAACGCGGAAGAGATTGAGAAGATCATGGTTGAGCGTGCTGCTGCGGATGCCAAGTTGGATCCCCGCATGCACCGTGCTTACCACAGAATTCGTGGCAACGTGCGCAACGGGATTGCTGTAGCATCGATCATGCGTAGCTCTTGCGGTGGATGTTTCAGCAAGATTCCTTCACAGCGTCACAGCGAAATTCGTGCCCACTACCGCATCATTGATTGTGAGAACTGCGGACGTATTTTGGTGGATCAATCGATCACGGGTATTGCAGCGATGGAAGAGGAGAAGGTTGAAAAGACCACCCGTCGCAAAATGCGTTTGACCACCAAGTAAGAAAATTTATTGGATATAAAAAAAGGCGGCCTGCGGCCGCCTTTTTTTGTGAATCTATTTTACCAAGACCACCTGTAAATCGGGCATAATCTGCGCAATTTTTTCTGGTGGCAAATTGGTGATGTCAATAAAATGAATGGTTTTGCCTTCGTCGAGCGACTGTCCACCCATCCATTTGATATCCTGCATCGTTTTACCTGCCTCGGTGCGGAACATTCTCACCGGAAGTAAACAATACCATCCCTGTAAATATCCCTGGTCGTCGAGCTTGGCTTTGGTGCGTTGCAAGGGGCCCGACAATACCTTGAAGTAAGAGGGCGTTCCGGGATCCTGAAATACCATGGCTAATTTTTGTCGGTAAGCCACATCCCCGCCATTGGCTTTGATAATGGAGGGGAGGGTGTATTTGGCGTAGGTCGCGGCATCTTTGTTCAGGTAAGCACCACTGAGTTCGTTGGCCGCCAACTGGAAAGCCACGTGCATTTTTAGGCTGTCTTTGGCCATCGGGTCGTTGAGGCTTGCCGTATCTTCAATATTTGGCGGAGCGATGCCTGCCGCGGTCTCTGTCCCCGGACTGGCATTTTTATAAGGGTCGGTGACCATGCTGTCCGTTGTTTGCGGTTGCTCGCTTTCCTTTTGATTGCAACCCAGCAAGGCGAAACCCATCACCAATCCCACCATTGCGGTGAATTTGGCCTTTTGTTGTAATCCCGTCGTCATTGTAGGTTCAAAAATAACACAAAGGGTGTCCCGTTGGGACACCCTTCATGCATTCACTAACTATAACAAATGAGAAACTTATTTTACTTCTTCGAAGTCCACGTCTTGAACTTGGTCTCCGGCGCCGGCGCCGGCACCGGCGCCTGCACCAGCACCAGGCTCGCCCCCTTCAGGGTTTCCGCCGGTGGCATTGTACATGTCTTGGCTGGCTGCCTGCCATGCTGCATTCAAGGCAGCGCTCGCGGTTTCCATCGCCGCGAAGTTTTTCTCGCCCAATGCGGTTTTCAATTCGCCCAACGCGCTTTCAATGGTGGCCTTTTTCTCGGCAGGAATTTTATCGCCATACTCGGTCAACTGTTTTTCAGTGCTGAATACCAAGGCATCCGCGGCGTTTACTTTGTCGGCCTCTTCCTTGCGCTTGGCATCGGCTTCGGCATTCATTTCCGCGTCTTTCTTCATCTTTTCGATGTCTTCCTTGCTCAATCCACTAGAGGCTTCAATGCGAATCTTTTGCTCTTTTCCAGTGGCTTTGTCCTTAGCGTGTACACTCAAAATACCATTGGCATCAATGTCAAAGGTTACCTCAATCTGTGGCACACCGCGGGGTGCTGGAGGAATGCTATCCAAAATGAATCGACCGATGGTCTTGTTGTCGCCGGCCATAGGACGTTCCCCTTGCAAGATGTGGATTTCCACAGAAGGCTGATTGTCCATCGCTGTTGAGAAGGTCTCAGTCTTTTTGGTTGGGATGGTGGTGTTAGACTCAATCATTTTGGTCATCACACCGCCCATGGTTTCAATTCCCATGCTCAGTGGCGTTACATCCAACAATACCACGTCTTTCACTTCCCCGGTCAATACTCCGCCCTGTACGGCAGCACCAACAGCCACGGCTTCGTCGGGGTTAACGCCTTTACTTGGGGCTTTTCCGAAGAACTCTTGTACCAACTGCTGAATCGCTGGAATACGGGTAGAACCACCCACCAAGATAACCTCATCGATATCGCTGGCAGTCATGTTTGCATCTTTCAAGGCTTGTTTGCAAGGCTCCAAGGTGCGCTGGATGAGGCTCGCGGCCAATTGCTCAAACTTGCTGCGGCTCATCTTCATCACCAAGTGTTTTGGAACACCGTCTACCGCTGTGATATAGGGTAAGTTGATGTCGGTTTCGGTGCTGGCCGACAATTCAATTTTGGTTTTCTCAGCGGCTTCTTTCAAACGCTGCAATGCCATAGGGTCTTTGCGCAAGTCGATATTCTCCTGCTGCTTGAACTCATCGGCCAAGAAGTCGATGATGACTTGGTCGAAATCGTCACCACCCAAATGCGTGTCACCGTTGGTGCTCTTCACTTCGAAGATGCCATCGCCCAATTCCAGTACGGAAACGTCGAAGGTTCCACCACCCAAATCATATACCGCAATTTTGATGTCGCGATCGATTTTGTCTAAGCCATAGGCCAAGGCCGCCGCGGTAGGCTCGTTGATGATACGCTCAACCACCAAGCCTGCGATTTCTCCGGCTTCTTTGGTGGCCTGACGTTGTGCGTCGTTGAAGTAAGCTGGAACGGTGATGACCGCGCGGGTTACTTCCTGACCCAAATAGTCTTCAGCGGTTTTCTTCATTTTTTGAAGTACCATGGCGCTGATTTCTTGGGGGGTATAGTTGCGATCGCCAATTTTAACACGGGGGGTGTCGTTGTCGCCTTTCACAACTTCATAAGGTACACGACCGATTTCGGTGGTCATGTTTGAATATTTTTCACCCATGAATCGCTTGATGGATTGGATGGTGTGCTGGGGGTTGGTGATGGCTTGACGTTTGGCTGAATCACCCACTTTGCGCTCGCCATTGCCATTGTCCATAAATGCCACAATAGAGGGAGTGGTTCTGCGACCTTCACTGTTGGCAATTACAACGGGTTCGTTACCTTCCAAAACGGCTACACAGCTGTTGGTGGTACCTAAGTCAATTCCAATTATTTTACTCATGATTTTTGATGTCTATTTGCCTTGATTTAGCAATCGTTGTACCACAGCCCAAAACACCCATTGGGGGTGTCGTAATGGCAGAAATGCTGACAAAAAGTAAGAGTGTGCCGATTTCTTTCCGAAGATGTCTGTCGTTTTTACTGATTTAGCGCACGAAATTCAGCGCTTTGGTCAGTTCGTGTTTTTGCAAATACACAATGGAAGACGCATCGATGGGAATGCCCCAAACTTTTAAGGTAGAGCGGGAGGCGAAAAGGCCGTATCCTCCGGTGATGTTGGTATACTCGGCTTGTTTCTGTACGATGCCAATGCTGGGCTCGTTCACAGAGATATAATCGACCAGGGTTTGATTTCCCGCGTACAAACTCACACCCACCCATTTGATGCGGTGCTTCAGGTTGGGCGATGCGGTGATGTTTGATTGCAAAAACTGCAGAAAACTCAGGCGGGGTACCTGTCGCATGGGCGAAGAGTTGTTGCCTACCAAGAAGTTGTTGACAACGCGCCAAACGGCCGTTTTGGTGACTTTTTTGCTCGTGTCGGCGATGTCCATTTCTTCATAATTGACCAAAAAGCGGGCATCGTAGGCATAGGCATTGGGTGCCGCCACATATGAAATGGTGAGGTATTCGGGGCCCACACTGAATACATTGGTCTGGTCAATGAAGGGAGATCGGATTTTCGTTACACCCACCGTTTTCGTTACTGAAACCGCTTTGGATTTGGTGAGGGGGTTGCTCACCGTGATTTCGTATTCTTCGTTGGGGTAGATTTTTTCACGGGTAACCCACAAGATATTTTTGTCGTTGGCGAAAATCCCTGATTCTTTGGTGGGACCTTCTTCTGCCGTACATAGGATAATTTGTCCGGTCGATAAGCGTTTTAATTCAACCCGCGTAGAGTCGAGGTAAAGACTGTCGGAAATTTTGGCTGCTTCCAATGCGCCGATGCTTTCATTGAGATAGGCTTTGTTGACTTTGATGTATTGGATACTGTCTTGTGGATCCAGTAATCCGTACACTACGATGGTCTCTTTGTAGTCGGCGTTGATATAAACTTCATTTTCACAGGCAGTAAAAAGGGTGATAAAAGTCAAGGCGAGAGAAAGGATACGGTAGTTGTACTGCTGCAATTGCTGTTTCATTTGGAAATAATCCTACTTTTGTTTTCGAATTCTTACAAAGATGGTTCTTTTGCGGGGAAATTTGAACAATCCCGCAGTGATTTCATCGAAAGGGAGGATGGATATCGACCATGAGCATACATAAGAAAGAAGAAAAAAAGGTTACCACCCACGTGCTTCACGAGATGAAGGCCCGCGGTGAAAAAATCTCCATGTTAACGGCTTACGACTTTTCAATGGCCCGGGTGGTAGATCAAGCGGGTATCGATGTGATCTTGGTGGGTGATAGTGCTTCCAATGTAATGGCGGGACATGAAACCACGTTGCCCATCACCTTGGATCAGATGATCTATCATGCCAGTTCTGTGGTCCGGGGTGTGAATCGTGCGTTGGTGGTGGTGGATTTGCCTTTTGGTAGTTACCAAGGTAACAGCAAAGAGGCCCTGGCATCGACCATCAGAATTATGAAAGAAAGCGGGGCCCATGCCATTAAAATGGAGGGTGGAGAAGAGATTTTGGAGAGTATCAAACGAATCCTGACAGCGGGTGTGCCGGTGATGGGACATTTGGGCTTGACCCCCCAGAGTATTTATAAATTTGGAACGTATACCGTGCGGGCCACGGAGGATGCCGAGGCTGATAAACTCATACGCGACAGTAAAATGTTAGAAGAAGCGGGTTGCTTCGCCATCGTGTTGGAGAAAATTCCAGCTAATTTGGCCAAGCGCGTGGCTGAAAACCTCACCATTCCAGTCATCGGTATTGGGGCGGGCAGTGGGGTTGACGGACAGGTATTGGTGGTGCACGACATGTTGGGTATTAACAATGAGTTTTCCCCTCGTTTCTTGCGTAGGTACGCCAATTTGTATGAGGTAATGAAAGGCGCCGTTGAAAATTACATCAGCGATGTAAAATCGGTGGATTTTCCCAATAACAAGGAGCAATATTAATGGTTGGGGGCATGGCGGTATGACATCCATTCCCTTTTACTTAAGCCATTTGGTTGCCGAAGATTATCCTTCGGTGGCGGCTATTTTTGAGCAGGGCATTGCGGGTGGTAATGCCACTTACGATACGGCGGCTGCTTCTTGGGACGATTGGGATGATAAACACCTCGCGGTTTGTAGGTGGGTGGCGAAATCTCATCAAGAGAATCGGGTGATAGGTTGGGCGGCACTCAGTCCGGTGAGTTCGAGACACGTTTTTCGCGGCGTGGCGGAGCTCAGTATTTACGTGGATAACGAAGCCAAGGGGATGGGTGTTGGCAATTCATTGATGCAGGCAATCATTGGAGAGGCGGAAGAGCAAGGATTTTGGACATTGCAATCCGGTATATTTCCTGAAAATGTAGCGAGTGTGAGGCTTCACGAAAAGTTTGGTTTTCGCACCGTGGGAGTACGTGAAAAAATCGGACAGATGAGCAATGGTGCTTGGCGCGACATCATACTGATGGAGCGACGCAGCCAAACGGTGGGGAAGTAAGGGGTTAAATTGATTTTTTTCGCTTGAATGGCGCGATCATCCCTTCTACCTGGTTGATGATATTTTCACACTGAGCCACGATTTCTTTGCCTTTTTCAGTGACGGTGATAGGCAATGTGCTTCGATCGAAGATTGGGGTGTTCATGCGGTCCTCGAAAGTTTTAATTTGTTGACTTACTGTGCTTTGGTCGGCAGCACATTCGTCGGCCGCTTTCGAAAAACTACCATGTTTCGCCACGGAAACCACATATTGCATCTGTCTGAGTGTGATAATCATAAAAAGTCAACAAAGATTGTTTAACAAAGTTTGTATCGAGTGATAAAAATCTTCAACAAATGTATAGCGCGGTTGGATGAGAAAAAATAAGGCCGGAGTGAAACTCCGGCCTTATGGATTTTATCAATACGTAGTTGGGTTACTTGTTGCCCTTGGCATGGTCGGCCAAGAACTGAGCCAAACCGATATCGGTGAGTGGGTGTTTCAGCAAACCCAAGATGGCGCTGAGTGGACAAGTAACAACATCGGCACCGTGCTGTGCGCACTGAACAATGTGTAAAGAGGTGCGTACGCTGGCCGCCAATATTTCAGTTTCATAGCCCTGAACGGCATAGATCTCGGCGATTTGCTTGATTAAGTCCATTCCTTCCCAGTTTTGATCGTCGATGCGACCTACAAACGGCGACAAATACGTAGCGCCGGCTTTTGCTGCCAAGATGGCCTGTCCAGCGCTGAATACCAATGTGCAATTGGTGCGGATGCCACGGTCTGAAAAGTATTTGATGGCCTTGATGCCTTCTTTGATCATCGGGACCTTCACCACGATATTTGGGTGTAAAGCCGCCAGTTTTTCACCTTCTGCCACCATGCCTTCAAAATCAGTGCTAATAACCTCCGCACTTACATCGCCATCTACCATTTCGCAGATGGTTTTGTAATGGTTCAATACGGCTTCTTCGGTGAAGATGCCTTCTTTGGCCATCAAGCTGGGGTTGGTAGTAACGCCATCCAAAATTCCGAGGTCGTTTGCTTCTTTAATTTGTGCCAAGTTGGCGGTGTCGATGAAAAATTTCATGCTGCGAAGTTAGCCATCCTTTGGGCTTGTTTCGTGGTCTTCGTTCCACATTTTTTACACCTTTTGAAAGAAATTCGAGCCATGTAAGGGGATTGTAGTAGTAATTTAGAAATTGAAAATCAAACAATTATGATTTTGGTGGGTTTGTTTGGGGATTGTTGTGCCAAAAAATTACAGCTATATCATTCAAGGAGCGGGTGCCTCAGGGCTGTGGCTCGCCTATTGGATGGAACGCGAAGGGCTGCTTGCCAACAAGACCTTGTTGATCATCGAAGGGGTAACCAACAAGCACAACGATCGTACTTGGTGCTTTTGGACCGATGAACCGAGTCAGGCGTTTCCATTTGTTGATAAACATTGGACATCGCTGTGGGTGCAAGGTCGTGCGCAAGCGATTGCGCCCTACAGATACTGCCACGCCAGAAGTTCGGATTTTTACACTTGGATTAAATCGCAATTACAGCTCAATGCAAACATACATTGGCTTACAGATTGGGTTAAACAAGTGGATCACGTGGGCGATGCCGTGTTTGTCCAAACGGAAACGGCCTCGTTCAAGTCTGATTTTGTGTTTTACAGCGGAGGATTGCATGGCGATTCTGTTCCTACATCCATTTCACTATGGCAATCTTTCGTGGGTTGGCGGGTGAAATTGCTCCAAGGCAGTTGGCAGGGGGATGCGGCAACCTTAATGGATTTTGGTATCGCACAAGAGGGAACTACGCGTTTTGTTTATATACTTCCGATTTCTGATAAAGAGGGACTTGTGGAGATCACCCAATTTCATGGCGAGCGATTGGATCGTGCCTATGGAGAGGCGCTGCTGAAGCAATTGTGTGCGGCGCGCGGATGGCAAGTGGAGGTGTTGGAAGTAGAGTGCGATGCGATTCCGATGAGTTCGATGTTCAATCAACGGCAATCTCATCATGTCAAGCAGGATCGCATCATTGCACTCGGTGTGCAGGCCGGGGCCTTGAAACCGACGACCGGTTATGGGTTTTTGTCGATGCGCGACCATGGAAGAAAACTGGCACAGGCCCTGAAACAAAATAACAACCTCCCAAAAATTCATCGTCCTTGGCGGTTTCGGTTTTATGACGCCTTGTTGTTGCAGATGTTGGCGCAAACCCCAAATCGCGGTGCGGCGATATTTGAACGGCTATTTTCGCGTCAGCCAGCGCATCAAATTCTGAAATTCCTCAATGAAAACACCTCAGTTTGGGAAGAGGTTCGCTTATTCTCTCGACTTCAAGTACCTTGGTTCCTCAAAGCGTTGTGGAAATATGTTAGGCAGTAAATGGTCGTTGAAATCGGTGAATCACCGGTTTTTCTGGGGACAGTCCGTTGTTCAGGTTCTGTTGATCATCTTGGCTGCGGCGAATGTGGGAATGGCTGTTTTGTTGGCTTTTGCGCTGGTGGCTTTGATTTTTGTGGGGATTCCCCACGGGGGCAATGACTATTTTTATCGTCCCGATAAAACGGGTTGGGGTAGCATCCGATTTCTACTGTACTATTTGGGAAGCATGGCTTTGTACGCGGGATTGTGGTATGCGCTGCCATTGGCGGCCTTAGTGATTTTTTTAGGCATTTCGATGCATCATTTCGGCCAATCGAATTTTCTATCTTCCCGATGGACGGATCCTGAATCATTGCTATGGGGGGGATGGTTGTTGGTGTTTCCCATTTTGTTGCATTTGCCGGAAGCGATGGGGGTTTTTGGTCGCATGATGGGTTACTGCGGAGCCGGAGATTGGCTTGGGGCAACCGTAGATCAAAGCGTGATGGTTGTGGTGACGGGCGCCTTTTTCGGACTCTACGCTTGGGTGCTATGGCGCAGAAAGGTGGAGCACCGGGGGCAGTACTTGCTTCAATGGGGCGTGGTCACCCTGTGGTATATGGTATCGCCGTTGATTTTGGGTTTCATTGTGGTGTTTTGCTTGTGGCATGCAGGGCAGTCGATGCGATATCAGGTGATTTACATATTGCAGCGACACAACAAATCATTGGCGAGGGTGTTGTTGGAATTTATGCCTTTGGGTTTTTTGGCGTTGTTGGGATGGGGGATATTGTGGATCGGAAAGACAGAAGATTGGGCTTTACTGCTGAACAGTGCTTCCATTTCGGAGGCGATGCCCATGGGCTTTGTGTTGCTATCGTTGGTGACTTTGCCACACGTGGTGGTGATGGACGGGATCTATCGCACCGAGAGCCATCGTTGATAGAGGGGCTTGCGCAACAGAAACATCATCGCAATGGGCAGGCACAGCAGATAAGTATACAGCGTGTTTTTACCAGAGAATTTGATGCGGTCAATGATCAGGGTGTCTTGATTTGAAGATTTCAGGGCATGGGTATGTTGCCAAGTTTTCAGCGGATGGGGTAGGCTGATGCCTTCGTCGCGAAACAGCCAATGCTGCTGCGTGTATCGGTGTTGCGTGATGGCTCCGTGCCATTTTTGAGTAAACTTTCCAAAACCCACGGCAAAAGCCAGTTCATCGCCGCGATATTGTCCATCATAGCGCAGCAGCTGCATGGTGACCAATGGCGGCTTGAGTTTGAGCAGCAGGTCTTGATTGAACTGGTCGGCTACCTGATCGCGTTTGGCTGAAACCCGAGTGACAAATGTAAATTGCATCATAGATTTGTAGAATAAACAAACCATTTTCGATTTGTTTGGTTTAACTATCACTTCTAAGGATAATTATATGTCGCACCGCGTAGCCGTTTACAGAACCGCCCACTTCAATGCCGCCCATCGTTTGCATGTGCCGAGTTGGAGTGATGAACAAAACCAGCAGTTCTTTGGACTCTGCAACAACGCCCATTACCATGGCCACAACTACGATTTGGAGGTGCGTGTGGAAGGGGAGGTTGACAGTGTAACAGGTTATCTGATTGATATGAAGTTAGTCAAGCAGTACATCGACGAGGAAGTGATTGAGCGATTTGATCACAAAAATTTAAATTTAGACACGGAGGAGTTTCGCGAATTGAACCCAACGGCCGAAAACATCGTATGGGTGATTTGGCAGAAGTTGCGTGCCCGCGTTCCAATGGAAATGAGTTTGAGTGTGCGATTGTACGAAACACCCCGTAATTTTGTAGAATTCAATGGATAAAAAACTAGCGAACGGACTGCTGAAGCAGTGGGAGGAGATGGGCGATTCGCACATTTCTGTGAAGCAAGAGACGCCCTTGCGTGAGGATGCTTTTGTGATGGACGATGCCTTGAAAATTGAGTTGATTGCCAAGCATTTCAAGGAAATCATGCATGTGTTGGGTCTGGATTTAACAGACGAGAGTTTGCAGGGGACGCCGTTGCGTGTGGCGAAGATGTACGTAAACGAGCATTTCAAGGGCTTGGACCCGAAGAACCGTCCTGAACCCACGTTGTTTGAGAATACGTATAAGTATTCCGAAATGTTGGTGGAGAAGAACATTCATTTCCATAGCACTTGTGAGCATCATTTTGTGCCGATTCATGGTTTTGCGCACGTGGCTTACATCAGCGGTGGCAAGGTGATAGGCTTGAGCAAGCTGAATCGGATTGTGGATTACTATGCCAAACGTCCTCAAGTTCAGGAGCGTATGACGGTGCAGATTGCGCAGGAATTGAAGAAGGTGTTGGGCACGGAAGATGTGGCAGTGATCATCGATGCGAAGCACATGTGTGTGGCAAGTCGGGGTATCAAAGACACAAGCAGCAGTACTGTGACGAGCAGTTTTCACGGTAAGTTTTCGGATGCGGCTACGCGCGCCGAGTTGCTAAAGTACATTGGGTAAGCGGCGTTTTTTGTAGAGCCGCGCCTAGTGTTGCCTCGCAGGCCAATAGATAAAACAAAAAAGCAGCGAAACCGCTGCTTTTTTTGTTTTGGAGGGCGATTAACCGGGCTCGAACCGGCGACCCCTAGCGCCACAAGCTAGTGCTCTAACCAACTGAGCTATAACCGCCATTTTGTGGGCTGCAAAGATAGTTATTTTTTGAATATTTTTCAATTTCATGCAGAACCTTTGCAAAAATTGCCAATAATTTGATGCGACGCTTTGGGCTGTGTACTTTTGTTTCGTGGGCGATAGCAAAACGATATGGTGGTTGGCTGGTTGGTTTCCAAGTAGTTTGGATGTTCAGGCGGGCAATTTTGTGGCCAGGCATGCGATGGCGGTGTCCAGTAGTCAGCGGGCGCAGCCCGCTGACTACTGGATTCGACTTTTCCATTTTCCGGTATATCGTTGGTTGAAAGATTCGGTCCCTGTGAACATTGTGGACATTCCTGGGGTGCAAATTGATTGTCAACCGGTTCCGCAACTGCCATGGGGAGGTCTGGTTTTTCGGGCCTTGAATTATGGCATTTACCGTTGGGTTGTAGGTCGTACACTGAGGGTTGCTGCCCGCAACGGTGGTATTCCGGAAGGGGTTCATGTGCATGCGGGCGACAAAGTAGCTCGGGTAATTCCGGGGCTATATCGGTTGTTTCGAAAATGGGGGAAAGGGGCTGTTCCACTTTGGTACACAGAGCATTGGGCTATCTTTAACGAGGTGGTTTCTGATGGGTTTGGCAAACGGGGAAAGGTTTTTCAACGGGATTTTTTGAGGCTTTGGGAAAAAGTGACCGTTGCAGCGCCCGTGAGTTTGGCGTCTCAACGCAGCATGCATGCTTACCTGGGTGGTGCTAAGCCGTTTGTTTTGTTCCGCAATGTGGTGGACACAGGTGTATTCAAGCCCCGTGGGATGGAGCCTGTAGAAGACGATAACAAACTCCCATTCGCGTTTCTGCACGTTTCATCATTGGAACCCAGAAAAAATGTATTGGGTATGCTAAGGGCATTTGCTACACTCAAACATAAGCACCCCGATTGGTCTATGCAGTTCCGTATTGTGGGTGGCAGCAATGAATTGTATTTGAGTCAAGCCCGCACAGCGGCCCTGGGATTGGGGCTGTTGCATATATTCCAACCCAGTGTGGCGTTTTTTGGCCCGAGAGACGCAGCGGATGTCGCTTTTCAAATGCAATGCGCCAATGCATTTGTGTTGTTTTCAGACATGGAAAATGCACCGTGTGTGATTTCAGAGGCCCATTGTTGTGGTTTGCCAGTCATCGCAACGGCGGTATCGGGCATTCCTGAAATGATACTGGAGAAAAATGGGTTGCTGGTGGAAGCTGGCGATGAAGCGGCCTTGGTTGCGGCCATGGAGAGAGCCTATTTGGAAAGAGAATCATGGAATTCTCAAGAAATTGCTAACGAGGCTGCTGCCAAATACAATGCCGCCGCCGTAGCGGCGGCAATCGGGAAGTCTTATTCTAATCTCATCGACCCATGTGTGGAATAGCCGGATGGATCGGTGCAACGGGCAAGTCTAAATCTGATTTGCAACAGATAGGGACGCTGTTCTCAGAACTGCTTGCGCACCGAGGTCCCGATGGGTTTGGCGTAGAAGTTTTTGAACAGCGCGATGGATCTGTGAGCCCCGAAACGGGAAAAGCCATGTTGGTGCATCGCCGACTTTCTATCTTGGGTTTGGGAGATGCTGGTGCTCAGCCCATGGTGAGTAAGTCTGGTCGGTTTGCCATCTCGTTCAATGGGGAAATATATAATTACATCGAACTGGCGCAAAAATATGAAGTAGACTATCCTTCATCCACGGACACAGAGGTGCTGTTGCAATTGTGGGAGCGGTTTGGCAGTAGCATATTGTCGGAGCTCGACGGATTTTTTGCTTTTGCGGTATGGGACGGTGAAGAAGAAACGATCACTTTGGTGCGCGACAGGACCGGTGTAAAGCCCTTATACTACGTGGAGTATGGTCAATCCTTGTGGTTTGCCTCGGAAGATTATGCCTTGTCGGCCGTGTTGCATGAGCAAGGAATGGAGATGGCGGTGGATAAGGAGGCATTATTGTCGCATTTGAATCGGTCTGATAGCGATTCCGGAAATTTATTTCACCCCCTGAAAACATTGGAAGCTGGATGCCAGTTGGTGTGGGGGCATGGGCAACTGATAGAAAACAGGACTTGGCATGATGGGGCGTATATACAGCTTCACGACGAACCCGCTTGGGTATCGCGAATGGGCTTGAAGCAATCACCCGAAACTTATAGTGATTTGTTGCGCGAGCAATTGAAGTTTAGCATGAAACGCCGATTGCGCAGCGATGTTCCACTGGGGTTTGCCGTGAGTGGCGGTGTCGACAGTGCCGCATTGGTTACCATAGCTAGGGAATTGATGGGAAAGGAAGCCCATTTGCATGTCTTTTCGGTAGTTTCTCCCGGTAGCGCGGCCGACGAAAGTGAGTATCAACGATTGGTGGTGGAGTCGGTTGGTGGCATATGGCATAAAATTGATGTATCGGAGTTGGATGCGCATGATTTAGAACGCTATGTTCGTGCAACGCACCGGATACCAGTGGCTTGGAATAATTTGGCTCATTTTGCCTTGTGCGAGAAGGTGAGCGCCACGGGAGTGAAGGTGTTGTTCAATGGTCAGGGCGCGGATGAGATATTTGGGGGCTACCCGCATTATTACAAAGCGGCTTTTTGGTCGGAAAGAGGTCGTCTGTGGCCTTTACGTGATCGCTGGCCGATCGCTTTTTCACAGGCAGGAAAGCAGTGGTTGAAGTCCTTGTTGGGGGTGTTTCGAGGCAAGTGCCCCGAGGATTGTGTCGATAAGCTGATGCGTGCCGATTATTATGGGCCGCGATTGAACCAATTGTTGCGTTTTGAGGACCGAAATGGGATGGCTTGTGGTTTGGAGTCGCGCAATCCGTTTGCGGACGATGGGGTGCTCGCGGATGCTTGGCTCAATGCTTGGGCCGACGATACTTGGAGTTTGGAAGGTTCGTTGTCTTCAAAGTTGGTGGATGGTTATTCCAAGGGCTATTTGAGAAAAGCCATGCAGGGGTTGGTGCCGGAGGCGGTCTTATGGCGCACGGATAAAAAAGGATTTACGGTTCCGTCGGGGCGGCTGACGTTGATGTCGTTGGATGTATGGGAAAAATGGGTGTTGTCTGAGCGGTTAGATCCGTTGGTGAGGCGCGGGCAGCGCCTATCGGCGCTGGCCCGCGCCCGGAAAATCGCAAGCGCATTAAAAGAAAAAGAGGCAAACGGTGAACTTGCGAACCCCACAATTCAACAAGAGGACTTGTTGTCGCAGATTTTCCGGTGGGCTGCCGTGGCCTGTTTTTTAGAAACCTTTCAACTTCAAACCCATCCCTGATGAAAGTACAAGACGGTGGACCCATTAAAACTTTTGGTTGGCAGCTGGCCAAAGCGGTTGTGGCCGCCATTGTGGTCGTTGTGTATTCCCGGAGTATGGGTGCTTACGGTCGTGGAGCGCTTTCCATTCTCCTGCTCAATCTGCAACTGGTGCTCATGGTGAGCGAATTGTTTGCAGGGGGTGCATTGGCAAATTTGTTGTCGACCTACCCACCCAAACGGATTTTACCCAGCGCTTGGCTCTTTCTGTTGCTGGTACTTGTTTTGGGATATGTGATAGGATGGTTTGGGTATGTGCTGCCCAACCAAGGCAACTTGCCGCTGGATTTTGATCATCCCAATATAATCAACCTCAATTTATTGTTCTTTCAGGGTTTGTTCCTCGGTTCCTTGGGAATTCAATACAATCTATACCAAGTGAACGGCTGGATACAACAGCGCAACAAACTGCAATTGACCCTAGAAGTGCTCAAGCTATTGGGTATAGCCCTGTGTTTTGAGGCCATGTACGGTTTTCTCTTTCCCAGGATGGATGCGGTAGAACTGTCGCGTCAATCGGCCATTCCAATTCCAGCAGATCAAACCCAGCATTACGTGAGTGGATTTAACGAAACAGCGGTGCTATGGATTTTGGTATACGCCTCCGGTTTGGTGTGTTTGATTTCACTGGGTGTCATTTTGAAACAAAGGGGTGCCGCGATGAATGCCCATAACAACAACTTCGCCGAGAATAACAACCTCGCCGACAACCATCATCTTGCCGATAACAATTCCATCTGGCCGCCCAAGGAACTATTTACCAGCGGTTTTATGTCTCAAATAGGCCATATTCTGTTGTTTTTGCTGTATCGCTTGCCCTTGTGGTGGATGGCTGCTGAGTTTGGCAATGCGGAAGCTGGGGTTTTGGCCAATGCGTTGCTTATGGCCGACACCCTTTGGATTTTTGGCAACTCATTCGGTACCATTTTGCATTCCCGCATGTTGAGATGGGGTCCCCGCAAAGCGAAATTTGGGAAATTGCTGTCGCTGTATGTTTTGTTTTCGGGCTTGGGGACGTTATTCGCCCTTGTTGTGGCCTGGCTCGTTCCTACATCCGTATATGTTTGGGTGTTTGGGAGTACGTTCACAAATTTGAAAGAGACCTTTGCGTTGATTTCACCCGCCGTTTTGTTTTTGGGGCTCTCGGCGCCCATCGGACATTTTTTACACGCCCAGAATCGATTTATATCGCTGATATTCACCTACGGAATCGCATTGCTCGTATTGCTCGTCGGTTGGAAAGCCATCGATCAATATTTGTTCTATTGCACTAACCCTCAAGATTTGATGTCGCGAATTATGTGCTACGTCCAAAGCTACCTTGGCAAATTAATGATGGTGAATTTGGCGTTTTTTGTCCTCTTCTTGTGCAATTACCTGCAGGTTAGAAAGGAAATAAAATGGGAGGGGATTTCGCTGTTGGTGAGGCGTTTGCTGAAGAGGACATTGGCAAAATAACCGATACTTCTTGTATACTATTTGGAACATTGCCCCTAGGTGTTGAGTGAACTAAAAGGATAAGTCCTATTTTTGCCTCACTTTACGTAATCACATATACATTATGTCAGCCCCTAACAACGGTGGAACTCCAAGATACAATCCGCTTGAGAGCATGCAGAGACGCTTCGATGAGGCGAAAGAGAAATTAGGATTGGACGATCAATTTGCTAACGTATTGCGTGTGCCCGACAAAGTGGTGGCTGCTAATATTCCCGTGACGATGGACGATGGTACCATCCGCGTGTTTGAAGCCTATCGCGTGGTACACAGTGTGCATTTGGGTCCTTCAAAGGGAGGAATCCGTTACAGCATGGATGTTCATTTGGACGAGGTAAAAGCCTTGGCCGCTTGGATGACATGGAAATGTGCGGTAGTAAACGTGCCTTACGGAGGTGCAAAAGGAGGTATCAAGTGTGATCCTCGCAGTATGAGTAAAGGTGAATTGGAGCGTTTGACCCGTGGATATACCTTGGCGATGCGCAACGTTTTTGGTCCGGATAAGGACATTCCAGCGCCAGATATGGGCACCAGTGCTCAAGAAATGGCTTGGATTGTGGATGAGTTTTCAAAAATTTCTGGACACAATGCCTACGCCGTAGTTACCGGTAAACCCTTGGTTTTGGGTGGTAGCTTGGGTCGAGTTGAAGCAACCGGTCGCGGTGTGATGGTGAGTACCCGTAGCGCCATGGCCAAATTGGGTTTAAATCCTACCCAAACTACTTGTGTGGTACAAGGGTTTGGAAACGTGGGAAGTATCTCTGCCAAATTGATCGCCCAGTTGGGTGTGAAAATCGTGGCGATCTCCGATGTGACGGGCGGATACTACAATCCTGACGGCATCGATGTAGCGGCTGCCATGGCCTATGTTGCCAACAGTGCTACCCGCAGTTTGGATGGTTATACCGGTGGGACCAAAGTAACCAACGCCGAGTTGTTGGAATTGCCTTGCGATATTTTGGTGCCTGCCGCCATGGAAGATCAGATTACGCCAGAAAATGCGGCGCGCATCAAAGCGAAAATGATTGTTGAAGGGGCCAACGGACCAACTACGGCTGAAGCCGATTCCATCTTGAACGAAAAAGGCATCTTGGTGGTGCCCGATATTTTGGCCAATGCCGGTGGTGTAACTGTATCGTATTTTGAGTGGGTGCAGAACCGTTTGGGTTACTATTGGACAGAAGAGCGTGTGAACCGTCGTGCAGACCGCGCCATGAAGCAAGCATTCGACAATGTCTATGCAACGGCTGAGAAATATGGTGTGAACATGCGTATTGCCGCCTATATCGTAGCGTTGGATAAGGTAGCGAGCACCTTGAAATTGAGAGGTTCTTTCTAATATGAGACTACACAGAGAAGGTTACACTATCATTTTTATAACCACGTTGGTGTTGGTTGTGTTGAATGTAGGCATTCAATGGCTGCTCGGCGAAGGGTTGGTGTCGCAAATCATTTTGGGTTTGTCGCTCCTGTTCTTCATCATGGTGATACAATTTTTTCGCAACCCATCCAGAAACACACCGCAAGGTGAGGGTTTGATCATTGCCCCTGCTGATGGCAAGGTGGTTGTAATTGAGAATGTGGAAGAAGGCGAATACTTCAAAGACCAACGCAAACAAATTTCGATTTTCATGTCTCCCGTTAACGTGCACGTGAACCGTGCGCCTGTCACTGGAAAGGTGTTATACCAAAAGTATTTTCCTGGAAAATATCTGGTAGCTTGGCATCCAAAAAGTAGCACGGAAAACGAGAGAACTACAGTTGTGATGGAGGAAAACGGCAAGCAGATTCTGTTCAGACAGATTGCGGGGGCCTTGGCTCGACGTATTGTTTGTTATGCCAAACCCGGTCAATCGTATACAAAAGGTGATGAATACGGATTTATCAAATTTGGTTCCCGTATTGATTTGTATTTGCCTTTGGATGCTGAAATTTTGGTCTCTTTGGATCAAAAAACAGTGGGCGGGGAGACGGTTATTGCCAAGTGGTAAAATTGGAATCTGTGTTGTATCTTTGTGTAAATAGACAAAATTATATGAAAAAAATCATCGCTTTTGGATTGTTGGTTGCCGGATTTGCAATCACTTCTCAGGCCCAAACTGCGGGCGAAACCCAAAATAGTACGCCTGCCATTGAAGTGGCTCAAGTAGCGCCAGCGGCGGCAGTAGCCCCTACCAAGGCTTGTTGCAAAAAAGAAGGTTCTGCTGCAGGTTGTAGCAAGGCCGGTGCTGCCAACGGTGAAGTAAAAGCTTGCTGCAAGAAGGAAGGTTCTGCGGCGTCTGCTTCAGCGGCACCTGCAATGGCTCCCAAAGCGGCTTGTGGTGGATCTGCTGAACACAAATGTGGCGGTCACGGTGATGCCTCTGCTTCTGCGGCTGCTCCAGCAGCGGTTGCTGCCCCCATCGCGGCTCCAGGTGCGGCTCCTGTAAAGAAGGCTTGTTCTGCGGGTGCAGAAGGAAAGCCTTGCTGCAAGAAGTAATCTTCTTCTCTTATTAAAATTTCCTGATTTGGGTGTTTACCAGTGCGGTAGACACCCAAATTTATTTTTGGGGAATCTGTGAATATTCTCACGGATTTGACATCTGTATTGTTCCTTTGTAGTTGTGATCGACAAAGGATTTCGAAGGATAGCGTTTACCATCATGGGGCTAACGGCGCTTACGGTGCTTTCTGTTGGGATTTATCTGTGGTACAACTTCAATGCACGGAGTCGATTGGTGCTGGTAGTGCCGTCCTCGGCGCAGTGGTTTTTGCATGTACAGACCAAGTTGTTGCGGTCCGATTTTTCACAAACGGCAACGCCGCCAGAAGGGGTGGAGTTGTTGCGCAAGACGGTGTCTTCTCTCCCCATTTTCTCTAAAATTAAAGATGCAGGCGAGCCAGGGTTGGCTTTGTACTCCGATGTGGTGGCCTTTGGTTTGAAAGAGGGTGATTTTTTGGCGTTGTCGCTGACTTCGGAAGAGCGATTCAAAACCTTTTTACAATCGCTGAAGAAGCGAAATTTGATCAAAGGGGGGATCGATAAAGGACGTTATTTCTATGCGGAGTTTTTGAACGGCAAAGCGTATGTGGCATTTAAATACAAGGCGATGGTCATTTTCAAGCCTTCGGATAGTACTGCTGATTATACCCTTGCCGAAAAGGCTTTCGATCAGGTATTTGCGGAAAAAACCCATACGCTGATGCAAAAGGAGGAAATACAGGCGTTGTATACAGATGAACCCGAGGTCGTGTATTATGCCACTGAAGCTGCTTTTGGACTGTCGCAATCCATTGATTTCCCCGAGTTAGGCACGGGGGATGCCAATCAACAATTCGTAAAATTCTCCTATCCCCAAAAAACGTCTGACGCTCCTGTATCGCCCTTGATGTTGGTGGCGAAGGCGAAATACCCTGCTCAACTGGAGGACTGCATCGATACGAAAAATCGCATGTCGGCCCACACGGCCTTGGATTTGATGTCGCGCATCCTCAATCAAAATATAAGTATCCTTACAAAATGAAAATACAAGACCATCTGCGTGAGCGGATTATGATCATCGACGGTGCCATGGGCACAATGATTCAAAAACACAAGTTGTCGGAGTCGGATTACCGCGGTGCTCGTTTTGCGGATTTCCCCCACGCGTTGCAGGGGAATAATGATTTGCTGGTGCTTACGCAGCCACAAATTATTTTGGATATTCACAAGCAATTTTTGTCGGCCGGGGCCGATATCATTGAGACGAATACGTTCAATGCCAATGCCATTTCGATGTTGGATTACCACATGGTTGATTTGGTGGAGGAGTTGAATTCGGCGGCGGCAGCGCTTGCGCTGGCCGCCGCCGCCGAATACACCGCCCAAAATCCCTCAAAACCGAGGTATGTGGCGGGATCCATCGGACCTACAAACAAAACTGCCAGTTTATCGCCCGATGTAAACAATCCGGGCTTTCGTGCTGTGTCGTTTGATGAGCTGGTAAACTGCTACACGCAACAAGTCAATGCATTGATCGATGCCGGCGTGCATTTGCTGCTGGTGGAAACCGTTTTTGATACCCTCAATTGCAAAGCCGCCTTGTTTGCCATCAATACCATCAAAGAGACAAGAGGACTTGATATCCCCGTGATGGTGAGTGGTACCATTACTGATAATTCAGGAAGGACATTGAGTGGACAAACCGCGGAAGCCTTCTGGATTTCCATATCTCACGGCAACCTGCTCAGCGTGGGGTTGAACTGTGCTTTGGGAGCCCCGCAAATGCGTCCCTTTATCGAAGAGATGGCCCGTGTGGCTTGGGTTCCCATTAGCTGTTATCCCAATGCGGGACTGCCCAACGAATTTGGGGAATATGATGATACACCCGAGGGGATGGCTGCGGTACTTGAAGAGTGGTGTAAGAACGGTTGGGTGAACATTGTAGGGGGCTGTTGCGGTACCACGCCAGACCACATTCGCGCCATCGCCGAGGTCGCGGCCAAATATCCGCCAAGGCCCATTCCGTCTCAATCTTAAGTGTCTGATTGACACTTCTAAAAACAATTTTTTTATCCCAAATCTCCGTATCTTTGCACCCATAATCATGGCTGACGTTCAAACTCAGAATTTGCCTGCAACATCATTTGATTTATTTGCTGGCTTGGAATCTACAAATCACGAGCAAATCGTATTTTGTCAAGATCACGCTACTGGACTTAAGGCAATTATTGCCATTCACAACACCGTTTTGGGCCCCGGTTTGGGAGGTACCCGATTCTGGCATTACACCCACGAGAAAGACGCCATCCGCGATGCGATGCGTTTGTCGCGCGGTATGACCTACAAAGCCTCTGTGGCCGGGTTGAACTTAGGGGGTGCAAAAGCCGTTATCATTGGCGACCCAAAGACCATGAAGTCTGAAGCCCTGATGCGTAAATTCGGTCGTTTTGTAGAAAACCTCAACGGGAAATACATCACTGCGGAAGATGTGGGAACAACCACGCGCGACATGGAATATGTGAACATGGAAACCGACCACGTAGTGGGTTTGCCTGAGAGCATGGGTGGAGGAGGAGATCCATCGCCTGTAACTGCTTACGGTACTTACATGGGTATCAAAGCCTCTGCAAAACAAGTTTGGGGTAATGATAGCTTGGCTGGTCGTTCAGCGGCCGTAATGGGTATTGGTAAAGTGGGCATGCACTTGTTGGAATACCTGCACAAAGAAGGTGTGAAATTGTACGTGGCCGATATCAATGATTCTGCGTTACAAGCGGCTGCTACCAATTTTGGTGCAACCATCGTAAGCGGTGAAGACATGGTAGGTTTGGACGTTGATATTTTCGCTCCCTGTGCTTTGGGTGGTATCATCAACGATGTTACTTTGCCCAAATTGAAGTGTGCGATTGTTGCCGGTGCTGCGAACAACCAGTTGGAAGATGAGAAAATCCATGGCGATGCATTGAAAGCCAAAGGCATCATCTACGCCCCTGATTTTGTAATCAATGCCGGCGGTTTGATTAACGTATACTCTGAATACAATGGCTATGTTCGCGAGAACGCCATGTCGCAAACAGAGAATATTTACAACACCATTTTGGAAATTTACAAGAAGTCTGAGCGTGAAAACGTGAACAACCAACAAGCCGCTATCTTGCATGCCGAAAAACGCATTCACGATATGATGTTGGTGCATAGCACGTATTAATCTTTTATGTCCTGCCGATGCAGGCAATATCCCAGGGGCGGCAATCGTGAGATTGCCGCCCCTTTTTATTAACTTCGCCACATGTCGGCCCGCAATCCTCGGTTTTCCATCGAATGGAATCGCAATTCCAGCGCGGCCGCTATGGCCATGGCCTTGGTCGCCGTTGTCAACGTGTACGTGGCCTTCGTAACGCCGGTGCCTGCGGGCGGACAAGATTCGTGGAATCATTATCTGTATGCCAGGTGGGCGGTGCAGCATCCTGCGCTGTTGTTGGATCAGTGGGGAAAGCCCTTTTTTACGCTTTTGGCATTGCCCTTTGCCCAGCTGGGAATCGGAGCAGTTTTATTGCTGAACCACCTGTGTGTTTTGGGAACGGCTTGGTTGTCCTACCTCACCGCCCGTAAGTTGGGGATGAAGAATCCCTGGATGGTGATTTTCTTGTTTGCTTGGCAACCCATCGTGCTGGCCAATGTGCATTCTGCGCTTACCGAGCCTTCCAATGCCTTGGTGTTGGTTTGGATTTGTTATTTGTTTGCCGGAAATCGCTGGAAGACGGCCACCATTGTCGCTTCGTTTCTGCCCGTAATTCGCTCCGAAGGGTTTGTGTTGTTGGGGGCTATTGGGGTGTTTTTGGTATTGCGAAACCGTTGGAAATATTTGCCTTGGGCCTCTGTGGGTGTGTTAACCTATGGGGTAGTAGGGGCCATCGTGAGCAAACAATGGAATTGGCTCATTGTGAAAAATCCTTATGTGCGACAAGAGGTCGATGGCGGGTTTGATGCCGGTCATGGCAGCTTTTGGCATTATGCATCGCATCAAAAAGAGATTTCAGGGATCATCGTGTCTGTTTTGTGTATAGTGTCGTTGTTTATGGTCTTGGCCTATGTGGCAAAAAGATTGAAGCGCAAAACCCCTGCACAGAATAGCCAAATGGCGCTGTGGTTGTGGTGGCCCTTGCTGGGATTCTTCTTTCTTGCCCACAGCCTACTGTGGTGGAAAGGCGCGATGGGATCGCATGGACTTGTCCGTGTATTTGTTACGGTGTCGCCAATCATGGCCTTGCTCTCCATGTACAGTTTGGATCGCATTATGCGCGTAGAAATCCGACAACTAAACCGGGCACTCAAAGCGTTGATGTCGGCCGGTATGTTTTTGGTGGCCTTTCCGGGGGCGGGTTTGCCCTATCCTTGGCAAGCGGTGTTGCATCAGGATGTGATTTACAATGGGCGCGATGAAAGTCAACCCGTTGCCCAAGCACTGCGATGGATTGCCTCATCGAAGGAGTATAGCCAAGGGGTTTTGGTTCATCAAATTCCAGCCATCAATGTGTTCAAGCATTTGGATCCTTGGGGCGCTGAGTCTCAATTGCATCCGCCATCGCCCAACGGAGAATGGGTGGAAGCAAAGCCGGTACAGCAATGGCCAAAAGCCAGTAAAACCCTGTCGATTTGGTCCGTGGATACCCGAGACAGCGGAGCTCATGACTGGTTGCCCGTGGGTTCGGTGGTATTGTGGGATAATTTTCACGCTCGGCGCGACGGCAACATGCATCGCTCGGCACTGTTGTCTTTGAAACATTATCAAACGGTATTCACCGCAGGAATGACGGATGCCGATACCACCAACGACGTCATTGTACGGGTCAAAATCAAATAATAGCCACCCTGGTTTGAGGTGGGTATGGGTAGAAATTATTTCTGGGGTTCCAAATGGGGAATCAAATCGATACAAATGGCGGTCAGCGCTTTGTTCAATGCAATGCAATCGGCCGCGCTGCTGCTGAGGTGTGGCGTGACCCGAACCCCCCGAATCACTGGATGTTCAATTCCCACGGTGAATAGGCCAAATTTGTTCATCAACGTGGTGGCCAATTCGGTGGGTGTGTAGCCGTTGATATTGACTGTGGCGATGGCACCACCGCGGTTGAAAGGCAACAAAGGCGACTGCAATTTAAAGGCATCCATGTTCATCAGGTCGGTCACTGCATTCATGTTGGCCTGATATTGGGGGTCGTTCAGAATGCCCAATCCTTTGCCAAAATTTTCTAGGGCTTGTTTGTTGCCGATCCACAAAAGCTTGAGATAGGTGAGGCGATTGTATTTGCTCACGCTGCCCAAAAGTCGGTGAAATTCAATGGCTTTGGGGATGGTTTGCAGTGAGTGGATCGGACGTGTGCCCTGGTGCTCAAACTTGCGAATGTCTGTTCTTTCGGCACTGATATCGCCCATCAAAGGCCAAACGTCTCTGATGTGTTTTTGTTTCATGAATAAGAAACCAACGCCAATGGGATTGCAAAGCCATTTGTGCAAACTTCCGCCGATGGCATCTACGCCGGCATTGCGCAATTCCAACATTTCGATGGGCGTGTGCGCCAAGCTATGAGCGGCGTCTACCACTACAAAGATGTTGGGGTTGATTTTTTTGGCCTCTCTTGTGATGCTCACCACCGGAATCAACTGTCCACTGAGGTTGATCATGTGGGTGAGGTGCAGCATTTTGGTGCGTGGGGTGATGAGTGAGGTGTAGGCTTTTACGATTTCGGCATCGCTGTGGGGTTGAACGGGGACTTCGGCGACGTTGAGACGGATCGACCATCGGGCTACGGCTTGTTGGAAGGCTTCCACCATCGAGCCATAATCTTGATCGCCGATGATGACTTCATCACCGGGCTGCCATTGGGTTCCCATGATGACGATGTTGAGGCTTTCCGTGGTGTTGCGTGTGAAAGCGACTTCGCTGGGCAACAGGCCTTGGAATTCGGCAAAGGCAGTACGTGCCGCCTCGATTTCTGTCTGTTGTGCCGTGCGCATAAAGTGGCTGGTTTGGGTGTTGATGTGTGTCTCGGCGGCGATGTGACGCATCAATGTGCCCTGAGGTTGATGGCTGAAGTATCCATTTTCCAAGTTGATGAACCCTTGACTGCGTTTAAAGTTGGAGGCCACAACGCCCCAGTAGGCTTCGTTGTGCGGGTGCGCGGGAATGCCGGCTTTGGGTAAGATATAGTCAGGCTGCGGTGCTTTTGCGTCCTTCTTTTTGTCTTTGAGGGCCTCGGCCGATAGGCTTGCTGGCACCAGGAGTGAGCCCGCTGCTGTGGCGCTGAGCGATTGGATGAAATGTTTACGCTTCACCCTAGCAAGATAAGAAATTCTGTGTTAATTGGTTTTGATGTCTTGCAAACGCAGTTGCAAATTGGTGCGACCATTGTAGGTGTTCTCTTCGATGCAATAGCACGCATGGAAAATTTGACTATCGGTAACGGAGGGCCAGTGCTCAGCCAAGCCAAATCCGATCGAGTCCATGGGTCCGTTGGGTGTTTGGACTTGCATTTTGAGGTGGCGATCTTTGAGGATTTTGGCTGTTTGGTTGGCTTTGAGGTTGTTGCTGCGGAAGACGGGAATGGAATTGCCCGGACCAAATGGCGATAACTGTTTGAGGATTTTCATCATCCCGGGGGTGATCATTGTGGTGTCCATTTCTAGGTCGTATTCCACCACGGGGACCAGGTCTTCTTCGGTTACGGTTTCTCTGACGATGGCTTCGAAGCGATCGGCAAATGCATCGAAGTTTTCCACTTTGATGCTGAGCCCGGCCGCGTATTTGTGTCCGCCGAATTGTTCCACTAAGTCGCCACAAGCGCCGATGGCTTCGTGAATATCAAAAGTTTTGATGCTGCGCGCACTGCCGGTGAGCATGCCATCGTTCAGTGAAAAGACGATGGTGGGTTTGTAGAATTGCTCAACCATGCGCGACGCCACAATGCCAATGACCCCTTTGGACCAGCCTTCACCCTGCAATACCATGGAGTATTTGCTCAGGAGTCTGGGGCTGTTTTGCACCATGTCGATGGCGTCCCGGGTGATGTCGGAGTCCAACTCCTTGCGCTCATGATTGCGCTCAGAAAGTACTTTGGCGTATTTTTTTGCTGTGTGATAGTCTTTTTCGATCAACACCTTTACGGCCGCTTTGGCATCGGCAATTCTGCCCGCCGCGTTGATTCGGGGACCGATGCCGAAGATGATGTCGGAGATGTTGTACTGTTCCTTTTTGGGACAATCATCGAGCAAGGTTTGCAGTCCGATGCTTGGGTTTTCGTTGAGCTTTTTCAATCCATAAAACGAAAGCACGCGATTTTCGCCGCGAATATCAACCAGATCTGATGCGATACTCACCGCCACCATATCGAGGTAGTCATAAACCATCTCGGTGGGCATGCCCTGTTTTTCGTTGTAGGCTTGAATGAGTTTGAAGCCGATGCCGGCACCGGATAATTCTTTGTAAGGGTAGGTGCAGTCGCTGCGTTTGGGATTGAGGATGGCCGCCGCTTTGGGTAGTGTTTCACCGGGTAGGTGGTGGTCACAAATGATGATGTCTAGGCCCAGTTGATTGCCGTAATCGACCAATTCGTTGGAGCGAATACCGCAGTCCAGTGCGATCACCAAAGTGAATCCATGGGCAGCAGCGTATTCCAAACCGGTTCTACTAATGCCGTAGCCTTCTTTGTATCGATCCGGAATGTAGTATTCGATGTTTTGGTTGAAGGACTTGAAGTAGGAATAGACGATACTCACCGCGGTGGTGCCATCCACATCGTAGTCACCGTACACCATGATGCCTTCTTGGTTGCTTACAGCCGTTTGGATGCGACGAATGGCCACGTCCATGTCCTTCATTTCAAAGGGGTTGTGTAGGTCGTCGAGTTTGGGACGGAAGAATTTCTCGGCTTTTTCGTAGGTGTCGATACCGCGCTGAACGAGAATGGTAGAAATGTATGGGTTGACGCGAATGCTCTCGGAGAGTTGCAATACCTGTTCCTGATTGGGTAGAGGTTTTGCGCGCCAACGATATTCCATAACTTTTGCAAAAATCGGCTTTTTGACGCAGATTAACAACCCAAAGTTCACTTAGAATTGTATATTTGTTTATGATGAAATCATTGATTTTTTTCGTCGTTTCGCTTTTTGCGATAGACCTATTGGCTCAGCCTACCATTACCTCAAGTCAGATGCCCAAATCGGGTGATACCTTGCGATATTCCAATGCTTTGCCCACGGAGTTGCCATCGAATTTTGAGACGGGCGGGGCCAACATGAGTTGGGATTTTAGTGCGATGACACCCCAAAGGCAGCAGTTGTTGAATTATTACAGCGCAACAAAAACGCCGTATTCGTTTTACTTTTTCGGTCAGATCGGACAAAAAACGGCCGATACAATTGGCGCGGGCCCAATTACTTTGACCAATGTATATTCGTTTTACACCAACAGTTCCAAGGTGTTTAAGGCGGAAGGGATTGGGTATCAATATTCGGGTTTCCCATTGGCATCGATGTACAAAGATGAGGACGAGATTTATCAGTTTCCGTTGAATTACGGCGACAAGGATACATCCACTTTCAACTTTAAATTCAGTATTCCTGGAGATTTGTTTGCTTTGGTGCAAGCTGGAATCAGGTACAATGATGCCGATGGTTGGGGAACGATTAAAACGCCGTATAAAGAGTATACGAATGTGTTGCGTTTGCGCACTTACGTTGACGAAATCGATACGGTGACATCGCAATTTGGCAAGTTTCCTTTGCCGAGAAAAACGGTGAGTTATAAATGGTTGTCGTTGAGTGAGCGCATCCCCGTGATGGAAGTGAGCGGGACCGTGAATCCGTTGACAGGGGCGTTTACACCCAATCAAGTGCGGTATCGCGATGCCTACATCCCCAGTTTGGATGCCAAGGATGCGGAAGGGGTGATGCCCGCTGCGGGGTTGTCGGTCTACCCCAATCCCGTGACTGATATTCTGCAAATAGAGCAACTCAACGGCAATGAGCGTTGGCGGGCCACGGACTTGGCTGGTGCAAGCATGCCCATTTCTTGGTTGGCACCGGGAATCATGGATGTTCGCAGTTGGACCCCCGGGGTGTATACGTTGTCGGATGGACGTAGAATGGTCAAGATTTGTAAATTGTAAATATTGCGCGGATCGCGGAAAAAGAGGGGCGGGAAGCCCCTTTTTTTTGTGTATATTCGCTTCAAAATCTAATTAACGATTGTGAAAATAGCCGTCTTAAAAGAGACCCGTGCTGGAGAGAACCGAGTAGCCATTACACCACAGGTTGCCAAGAGTTTGATTCAAATGGGCAATGAAGTTTTGGTAGAGGCGGGCGCTGGTTTGGGCTCGCATTTTTCAGATGATTTGTACAAGGAAGCGGGGGCACTCGTGGTAGACCGTGGTGCGATGAGCGAGGCGGCGATGTACGTGCAAATCAACATGCCGGAGGCGTCCACGGCCAAAGGCTTAGCCAAAGGCAGCCTTTGGGTGAGTTTGATGTACCACCGCAGCAACGCGGAGCTTGTTTCGGCGTTCAATTCGGAAGGGGTTTCGGTGTTGAGCTTGGATGCCATTCCTCGTATTTCGCGTGCCCAGAGCATGGATGTGTTGAGTTCACAAGCCAACTTGGCCGGGTACCGTGCTGTGATTGAAGGTGCTTACCATTTGGATAAAATATTCCCGATGTTGATGACGGCGGCGGGTACTGTAACGCCGGCCAAAGTATTGATTTTTGGTGTTGGGGTTGCTGGATTGCAAGCCATTGCCACGGCCAAGCGATTGGGGGCGGTAGTGGAAGCCACCGATGTGCGTCCCGAAACCAAGGAGCAAGTACAATCGTTGGGGGGTAAGTTTATCGAGGTTAAGGGGGTAGAAGTGGGTTCGGAAGGAGGCTATGCCAAAGAGGCAACGGAAGAATATCGCGCAGCCCAAAGAGAAGCGGTGAATAAGAGTTTGGCACAAGCTGATTTGGTTATTACAACGGCTTTGGTACCGGGTAGAAAAGCGCCTGTTTTGGTTGATGATGAACAATTGGGCTTGATGAAATCGGGTGCAGTGTTGATAGATATGGCGGCTGAACAGGGCGGGAACTGTACTCAAACCGAGGCTGGCAAAGTCAAGGTTGTCGGTGGTGTGAAGCTTGTAGGGGCTGTTAACATGCCTTCTGAGCTAAGTGCTAACGCCTCTGAGTTGTTTGCCCGGAATATTTGGGAGTTGTTGAAGCTCATCGCGCCCAAAGGGGAATTGGTGTTAGACAGAAACGATGAAATTGTACAAGGCTGTTTGATTTGTTCGAACGGTGAAATTTATCACAACGCATAATTGAAGAAACATGGAAGCATTTTTTGAAGGTATTGGGAGATTGATCGCGCAATACGAACAGCAAAATATTTTGAACCTCATCTACTTGGTCATTTTGATGATTTTCGTGGGTGTGGAATTGATTTCACACGTACCAAGTGTGTTGCATACGCCGTTGATGAGTGGTGCAAATGCCATTCACGGGGTGGTTTTGATCGGTGCCATTATCGTGATGGGCAATGCCTCACCTGATGATACTTTGTCGTTGGTGTTTGGTACCCTCGCGGTATTCGTGGGGACTTTGAACGTCATTGGCGGATTCGTGGTTACCGACCGCATGTTAGAAATGTTTAAAAAGAAACCGAAAGGAGAAAAAGCGTCATGATGCCCTATATGGAAATTGGCTACCTCATAGGCTCTGTGAGCTTTGTGGTTGGTTTGAAAATGATGGGTCAGCCCGATTCTGCCCGTAAGGGGAATTTGGTGGCCGCCTTTGGTATGGCGATGGCCGTGATTGCAGCGTTGTTCTTCAATAGTCAAGGTTATCACGTGATCAATAATTTGTCGTATATCCTCATCGCGATTGTTGCAGGAACAGTGATTGGTACGTTGATGGCCAAGCGCGTTCAGATGACAGCGATGCCAGAAATGGTGAGTTTGTTCAATGGTATGGGTGGGTTGAGTGCTGCGTTGATTTCAATCATTGAATGGCGTCACCTATTACACGAGGCGGTGAATCCGGAGAGAATGTCGAACATGCCCGTGGTTACTGTGGGAATGTACATTCCGGTGATTGCGGGTTTGATCATCGGTACAATCTCTTTCGTAGGTTCTATTGTAGCTTGGGGTAAACTCAATGGCAAAATTGGGGATTTCCGTTTTCCCTCTCAACAGATCATCAACGCCGTGGTGTTGGTGGCCATTTTGGGTGTTGCCTATTTGAATTACGGTGAATTTAATGCCACACAATCGTCGTTGTATTTCTACCTAACGATTGGGTTGGCTGTGGTATATGGGTTGTTGTTTGTGTTCCCCATTGGTGGGGCCGACATGCCCGTTGTAATCTCTTTGTTGAACTCTTTCACCGGGGTGGCTGCCGCCTGTGGTGGATTCTTGTACGAGAACAAGGTAATGTTGATGGGGGGCGTGCTTGTAGGTTCTGCAGGTACCATTCTCACAGTTGTGATGTGTAAAGCCATGAATCGCTCTTTGATGAATGTATTGATTGGCATGGCTGGCGGAAATGGTGGTGGCAGTAGCAGCAGTGCTTCTGGAGGTTCAGTTAGAGAAGTTCAGGGTACGGATGTAGCCATCATGATGAAATATGCATCGAAGGTGATCATCGTTCCTGGCTATGGATTGGCCGTAGCGCAAGCACAGCACGTTTGTCACGAGTTGGAGAACTTGTTGGAGGCTGAGGGTGTGGACGTGAAATATGCCATTCACCCCGTTGCCGGTCGTATGCCTGGACACATGAACGTGTTGTTGGCAGAATCCAATGTGGAATACGATAAACTGATCGAAATGGAACACATCAACCCCGAATTTGCCACAACCGATGTGGTCCTGGTAGTTGGTGCAAATGATGTGGTGAACCCTGCAGCGAAAACAGATCCTGCCAGTCCCATTTACGGAATGCCCATTTTGGACGTAGATCAAGCCAAACAAATTGTGGTGTTGAAGCGAAGCATGAAAGCCGGTTACGCGGGTATCGAGAACGAATTGTTCTTCCATCCCAAGTGCGGAATGCTCTTCGGCGACGCCAAAGCCAGTTTGCAAAAATTGGTCAATGAAGTAAAGGCCCTGTAAGCTTTGCTCAATATTTCTTTGAAGTTTTCAAAATAATGTCCAAAAACAAACGGAAAATTACCCTGCTATCAGGGCTGATATTGGTGGCATCTGCCTCCGCCCAAAACGCGTATCACATCGCAGAGATCAAAGCCAATGCCCTTGGGAAAAATGGCGTAAACCCTCGTTTTTTAAATGTGGAACGTGATGACCTAGCCGAAGGGAACGGTTGGCGCTCACTGCCCTGGGATAGCAGTACCAACGGATATTCCGTGTTGGGCTCAGTGCCGTTTGATTTTAAATTCAATGGGTCGATTAGTCGGAAATTTCGTGCCACCAAAAACGGGGTTCTAACCTTTGGCGGCGCTACCACACCGGCGGCCAATTTCGTGATTGAAAGTTTGCCCGATCCCCGCGTGCCCAACAATTCTGTGGTGGTTGGAGGCATTATCGCAAGTGGTCCCAACGATCGCGTGTTGGTGAAATCGTTTGGCAGTGCGCCGAACCGACAGTTTTGGATAAAGTTTCAATCGTTCAGTTTAGGAAAAGATACCGCCAACAAATACGGATCTTTCGTATATAGCGCCATCGTACTGGAAGAAAAAAGTCAGGCGATTCACATCGTGCGAATGGGTTGGGGCTCTGAATTATCTTGGTATGCGAATGGGTTGCCGATTAAAAATGAGCAAGCCAACGGAATTCAAGTAGGACCCTTTGAATCTTATCCTTTGGCTGGGGTGAGTGCATTGTTGAACGATATCCCACAACAGGGTAAGGGATTTCAGGATAATTCGTACATTTCGTTTTATCCAGGCAAGCAAAAGGACAGTGATGCTTCCTTTGCAAAGGGATTTAGCAACAGACCTGCTGGAACGAGTTACGTGATTGCGGGTAACAATGTACCGCTGGAAATTGCTGGTGTGTTCACCTTGCATGGGACGAGTCAGAATACCAATTATAACCTTCAAATTCAAGTAAACAATGAGCCGGTAGTTTCAACCCCCTTGTCGTTTGTGAATTTTATCGATTATCGGAGTGCCAATGTGAACCATACGGTTTACAGAACGATGCAACCTGGAGATCGTGCCCGCATCAAAGCATGGATTTCATTGAATGGGGGTGGGAGCGACGATGATGTGACAAACGATACGTTGCCGTTGGTTTTTGATTTTGTAGCACAGCAAGGAAATGGGTCCAATGTCAACAAGGTGCTCGTTGAGTCCTATACCGCTACCTGGTGTAGTCAGTGTCCGGCTGTGAATGTAGCCCTGGATTCGTTGGAGTCTAAGTTTGGTCAAACCGCCGACTTTGTTTCTCATCACATCAACGACAATATGAATAACAAATGGGCGCCGATGTCGGTTGATTCCCTGCCTTTGGTGGTCTTGAATCGTGAAACCCGCGTAACAAAGGCGGCTGATTTGAATGCAGCAATAACAGCAGCGGTGGCATCTGCACCCAAAGGGGTGACGTTGTCGTGGCAAAATTTGGAATTCAACCAATCCAAAAAACAAGTTACCGGTGTTTTACAATTAACGGCACAAGACGCTTGGGTAAAACAAGGATTGCGCTTTGGGGTGATGTTGCGAGAGCGGGGGGTCAGAGGATTGGGCGCAGGTTGGGATCAAAAGGTAGATTTCCAGTTGACCAAAGACAGCCAAAGTGTCTTTTTTGGTAAAAACAAGACGTTGGTGGGGTATCCTCATCAGCGCGTAATTTGGAGTGTATTTGGTGGGAAAGCGGGTACGGGTGCTTCATCAGGCGCCGACATTTTGCTTTCTGGCGATAAATTGGATATTCCATTTACACTTTCGATTCCTGATACCATGTTATCGGTAGGTATTCCAAATTCGGCGGATTTTGGACCAACGGGTGCGATTTATTCTCGCTTCAAGCCGGCTGATTTATCGGTTGTAGGTTTTGTTGCGAGCGATTTTGGGGCGGGTATTTCTGAATCAGCCAATTTGGGAGATTATTCTGCACCCATATTGGCTTCAGTGGCTCAGCCATTGTGGGATATGAAAAATGGTTTGGATCGCTTGAATGCGCAGCAGCGGTTGAATTTGTATCCCAACCCAGCCACAGGATGGGTTTCTTTGGGTATTGAGGGAAAAATTACCGAGGTGCAAGTGTTGGATGTTTCTGGTAGGGCCGTTTCGGGACTTTCTACCGTAGAAAACCGATTGAATTTACAGGGATTAACCCCGGGCTTGTATTTTGTGCGCGTTAAAACCCAATTGGGTTCGGGCTCAGCGAGGCTGTTGGTGCATTGATTTTGCTCAAGGCGTTGCACTGTTTCTCAACGCCCCGTGTTGTCTAATGGAGCATGCACGCGCGTAATGACGCATCCTGTGTGTATTAGCTAATGGCGTATGATACGGTCTCAAATTGGGGATAGGGTGAAAGAGTTTTTTTATCAGCAGCCAAGCGGGAAATATAAACAACAACTGCAGCACACCTATAACGGGTGAAACCAATGGCTACAACCATGTCGGTATAAAAAAAGGGGCCAGCGCGCAAGCGCTGGCCCCCGAACCAAAAACCATATACTGTGAAAATATGGATCTTATTTCTGTACGGTGATCTTCTTGGTCACTTGTTTGTCGCCTGACATCACCTGTACCAAGTATACTCCGTTGCTCAAACCGTCGGTGTTCAATACCATCACACCCTCGTTGGCAACCGTTCTTGTGCTCACCATCTTGCCTTCAATGCTCAGCACGTTTACAGTGATGTTGGCACCGAACGACTCAGTAGTAGCTACTTTGATATCGCCCGCTGTTGGGTTAGGATATACTGCTACACCTACAGATTGCAAATCCTTCACCGCGGCGCGGTTCATGACAACCTTCTTGGTCTTGGAGCATTCGCAACCGGTCTGACGTACAACAGCCTTCATCGTAACGGTGTATTCACCGTCGCTCTGCAAGTCGTAGTTAACCGCCGCGTTTACATCTTTTGACTTCAGGGTTCCACCACCAGCGAATACCCAAGTGTAGTCTACGTTGTTTTGTCCACCTGCAACACCCGTGCTATTCACCGGTTCTACTTTCACGCCATGGTAGCTAAAGCCATAGTTTGGCGTAGCTTGGAAGTCGCAAGTACGTGGTGCTTCATTCACGGTTACACGTTGTGTGATTGAATCAGAGCATCCACCCGCGATGTATGCGTACAAGGTTACGTTGTAGCTGGTCGTTTGTACAATGTTGTACAACTTAGATGGATCACTGTTGTTTGAGAAGGTGTTGTCACCAAAATCCCAGTTGTAAGTGATATCACCTTGAGGCCATGTAGTGTTGTTTACAAATACCACTTGGTCACCGGCACATACATCAGAAGCGCTGAAGTTGGCCTTGGGCTGTGTAGCCACTGTGAGGGTTTTTGTAGTTACATCTGAACAGCCATTATCCAAAGTTACGGTCAAAGTCACGGTCTTGGGACCCAAGTTGCTCCAGTTTTTAGATGGAGATTTTGCTTTGCTGGTGCTACCGTCACCGAAGTTCCAGGTGTAGTTCGCAACGGCACCGCTTACATCGGCTGTGGTGTTGGTGAACTCAGTGGGTGTCAATGAGCAAGCTGGGGTATTTGTGAAACCCGCTTTGGGTGATTCGCGAACTTCCACAACTTTGATTATGGAGTCTTTACAGCCAAATTCAGAAAGGGCAACCAATTTTACACTTTTCTTACCCGCTTTAGAGAAGGTGTATTTGGGTGCTTCATCGGTGCTCACGCTACCATTGTCGTCGAAGTTCCACAAGCTACCTACCAAGCCGTTAGCGATGGTGGTTTGGTTGGTGAATTCATAGACGTCGTTATCACACGTACCGCTCTTTTGTGTAAACTTCGCAACAGGTTTTTCGAATTGATACACCTTCTTGGTCAACTTGGCTACGCATCCGTTTAAGTCTGCGCTCAAGGTTACGTTGTAGGTTCCGGCTTTCGCGTATTTGTACTTGGCGTCGGTAGTAGTCGCAGTTGCACCGTTACCAAATTCCCAGGCCATTTTCGCAGAAATGGGGGTGGTTTTGTTGGTGAATACCAAGTCTTGTCCCATACAAGCGTTGACTTTGTCGAAGTCAACGGTAGGAATCGCATTGACTTCTACGTCATAGGTTTTGGTGAAAACAAAACCATAAGGCAACGTTTTACCAGTCAAAGTGACTTTGAATTTACCTGCACTAGGGAATTCGAATACGGGTTCGGGTGCATTAGAGGTATCTGCAGCACTTGAAGTACCGAAGTTCCAGAAGAATTCCATGGCTCCTGATCTTACAGTAGACGTATTGGTGAACAACACTTCATCCCCATTACAAATCTTAGCAGGGAATGTGAAGTCGGGGTTGATGGAAGGATAAATCAATACGCGACGACGGATGAATGTATCACAACCATTGTTGTTGTCGGTTACTTTCAATACTACCGAAATTAAACTGTCTTCCAATGAGGCATCCGCTGTTTTGAACTGTACTTCCAAATTGGTAGATCCACTTGGAGGTGTCAATGTGGCTCCTGAAACGGCGCGACCTGAAGCGGTGTAAGCTTGAACTGTGGCATACCAATCATTGGGAGAGGCGGTGCCGTAGGTGCTGTTGCTGTAGACGCGGGGTGCACGTACGTCATAGATTACAGGTTGGTTGATTACCGTAATATCGTTGGGTTTTCCTCTTTGGTAGATTGCTGTGTTAGGCGTAGTCGTTTTTGTTGAAAACTCATAGAAACCACCGCCTGGGGCAGGTTTAACCAATGTGTTGAATGTGAATGAGTCGTTTTTGGTATTATCGTCTGGAATATCCAAATAGATTTTTACGCTGGTTTGTCCTGCTGTAGCCAATACCACCGGTGTTTTAAATTTGTACACCAAGCTATCACCGGGTAGTATTCGCTGTGTTACCAATTCACGGGTGGCTTTTCCGTTGATGCTGTAGGCTACAAAAAAGTTGTAAATGGTATCAACGAAGGTGTTCTTGATGGTAATGTCAGCATTTGCCTCGTGGCCTGCGCAAACAGAGCTTGCTAAAGTGAACGAAGTTTTTGTTGCCGCGATATCCATATAATTTTCAAAGGCGCCACGATCGCTTCGACCCAGATTTCTGTTCTTTTTGCCCAAATCTTGGGTAATGGTAGTGCTGGTTGGTTTGTTGTTCTGAGTCTCAAAGGCATTAGAACGCATATCCAACTTGGCAAAATCTACCCACTGTGGATTGGTGTAGTTGTCTTCAGATCCTACTTTAGCATCTCCTTTGTATCCGCTATAACTGTTGTAGTTTGATGTACCTACACGCCACAATTGTGTTGCGCCAGGGGCGTTCACCAACCAAGAGTTGAAATTGATGGATTGGATGTTGTTAGCAGAGTTTGAGTTCAAGTAACCAGGATAGATATAGTAATTAGACGTAGCGTCAAGAATGTTGCCCTCGAAGGTGAAGCGCGAGTTCATTTCTTGGAACAAGTACCCATAACAGAAGTGGAATTGATAGCTCGAGTGTCTGGTGTGTACGGTGTTTTCGCGCACATCGGCAGTCCAACCAGAATTGAAGTTGTAAGTGTAGATGTTGTAGTTAGAAAAATAGCCGTAGTTGTTGGCAATCAAGTTGTTGTTGAACCACAAATTGTTGGGGTAGTAAATCAACCATCCATACCAAAGTCCTGTGGTATTTCCACCGCGGTTGTTGGTGAATGTGTTGCGTGAAACCCGCATGGATCCCATGTAATAGAGGTAAGTGGTATAGAAGTTTCCAGAAGAGGAGTTACTGTCTACACGGTTGTCTTCCCATACGTTGACGCTGCGAACAGAGTTGTAGTTATACCAGTTGTAGAACAAATAAGTGGTTCCACCGGATCCCATGTTGTTAAAACTGTTGTTGGTGATTCTGTTGTTGATGACATTGTTGTCGTAGCAGAAATACATCCAATGGGTGTAGTTTGCCGATGTTGTGTACGATTGGTTTTTATCAACAATGTTGTTTATGAAATTGATGCAATAGGCGTAATACAAATACGTATGGAAAAATTGAGAGTATGCCACCACATTCCTTGTAGTATTTCCGTCGAAAATGAGGGGGTTGGTCGCTGATCCATACAAATACCAACCAAACAAGGTGTAATAGGTGTTGATGTAGTTGGAGGTTGAACTCGCCGATGCGCCGGCATAGGGCATATCGTGGAAATTATTCCCTTTGTATGAAGTTGAACGGTTGGTTCCATAAGTGTAGTATGTCCAAATGCCGTACAATGTGGTATTGCATGGACTGCTACTGCTGGCTGCCAAACGACTGATGTCGTTGTTGATGAATTGCTCTCCGTTTGTGTAACGGTTGTAAATCGCGGCCCAGAAGAAGTTTCTGATGGTGTTTCCTTCGAAGGTGTTGTTGTTGGCCGTACTGGTGTAGAATGATGTACTCTGTTGATCCAAAATTCCGTAGGTAGGGCCAGGCGCGCTGCTGTTGGTGGTTCTCATCATACAGTTACGGATGGTGTTGAATGAACCGTTTTGTCCAGTAGTGGTGGTGGTCAAACTTGTGGCAGACGACGCAAAGGCAATGTAAGCACCCCCAGCAGTGGAGGAAGAGGTTTGCGCAGTAAACTCGATGGTTAAACCATTCAACGTGTTGTAATCGGAGGCATTGCTGAATCGGATACCTGTTTGTGCAGTACCTGTTCCGGTTTTTTGGATTGTTAAATTGCTCAAAGAAACATAATCAGCCCCATTGAAGTTGATGGCTTCGTTGGCAGAAGACGATAACAGACGCTTGCCGTTACCATCGATGGTGATGGTGTTGGTGGATGAAGCGCCAGAGATGGCGTTGAACGTCACCACGCTAGCCGTGGTTTCGTCGGTCATTACAGTCACGCGAACCGCGCCATTGACTCCGCTGGTTCCAATGGCGGAGGCGAAGGCCGACCATGTAGCATAGTTGGTGCCGCTAGTGGCTGATGCCGAGTTAATGGTGTAGCTACCACTCAATTGAGCTTGAGCGAAGCCTGCCATGCAACTCAACAGCGACAACAAACCGAGTTTGAGACTCCGGCCGTTGCGAAAAATTGGTTTGTAGTGTTTTATCATATGTGTTAGTATTGGTTCTTTTGTTCGCGATGCTTAAACCGCATTTCAACAAAAGTATCCTACCAACATATGTCGGAATAGTGTCATTGAAAAAGACCATTTGGTTATGGAAATTCTACATAACGCTAAATAAAACGTTCATTTTGGTTAATCGGCGCCAAAATTTGGTCGTTACCGGATCCGATATCCGATTCATCCCAATTCGGGAATCTGAAAGTTGGTAGGTTAGTCGACCAATCAGTCGACCAGTCTACACGTGTCCAGGGCAATCTCTATCGCCTGATCAATGCTACTAACGGGGGCCATACAAACCCGGTTGCTGCAAATGACAATGTGTCTTTCCGATTCCGTTTTCACGTATTCTACCACAGCCCAAGAGGGGAGTAGCTTCATCAATGTCCATACCTCCTTGTTTTGCCATCCCTCGCGTTGATTTTCATAGAAGGTAACATGAATCCCATCCAATGTTTGAGATTGGGAGAGCCTACACCAATGAAAATACCATCCCGGACTTTGTTTCATGGAATTAGAAACCTGCAACGCAAGGGTTGTAGCCAAGGCGGCATATTCGTTGTTTTGATATTGTGATAACTGATGAGCGCACAACGCAATGACCGCATTGGGGGAAGGTGTTACATCGTCGTTCAGGTCGCTTTTTCGATAAAACAACGATTCACCGTCATGGGGCGTAAAACAAAGTTGTTGTGACGTTTCATCATAAAACTGGCTGATGGCTGTAATTAGCAGGGTTTCTGCTAGCATCAAGTGCTTCTGGTTGCGGCTTGTGCGATACAAAGCGATGTAGGCTTGGCAGAAATAGGCGTAATCTTCGAGGAATCCCGTGATATGGGTTTGTCCTTTTCGATGAATGCGTTTTAGGGCGTTGCCATCCCAGAATGTATCCCAAGCCCAATCGGCCGCGGCCGCGGCCGATTGGGCGTAAATTTCGCTTTGCAAATAAAAGCCGGCATCGGCCAGGGCTTTTATTTGCAAAGCGTTCCAACTACATATCGCCTTGTCGTCGAACCCCGGTCGAACTCGCGTGTCTTGATACTTCCGCAACGTGGATTTGATGCCGGCCAATCGAGATAAATACACGTCCGCCGTTAACCCCGTCTCTTGTATCACCTGCAACGGAGCCAATGGCTGATGCAAAATGTTATACCCGTGTTCCCAATTGCCCTCCTCCTTTAATCCAAATTGAATCCGCGCCAATGCCAAATCCTCCTCCGATAACAAACTCAACAACTCCTGTTCTGTAAAGACGTAGAATTTTCCTTCCATCCCTTCACTATCGGCATCCAACGCGCTGCCGAAACCGGGAATTCCGTTTCCCAGTCCCAATTCCCGCTCACAGAACCCTACACATTCCTCTACAATTTGCTTATACAACGGCGCATCAGACCAAGCATAAGCCCGAGCATACAAGGATATCAATTGCGCATTGTCGTACAGCATCTTTTCAAAATGCGGCGCAAACCAGCGCGCGTCTGTACTATACCGGCAGAATCCCCCGCGCAAAACGTCGTAGATTCCGCCGTGACACATTTTCAGAAGGCTCAGGTGTAAATAGTCTTTGGCCGACTCCGATTCTGTCAGTAAATGGTGGTCCAAAATGAATTCATACTGTCCCGGCAACGGAAATTTCGGCGCGCGATTGGGCCCACCTTCCTGCCAGTCCAACGTCTCCGCCAAGGTTTCGAATAAAGCCACCACATCGCTTCGCTGCAGTTGATCGCCCTGTTCCCATTGGTTGATTTGCTGAATCTTGTCCTGTATCCGTTGGGCGTAATCCACCGCTTTTTCGGGCTCTGTTTTGTACACATCGGCCAGTTGCAAAATGATTTGCTGCCACTGCGCTTTGGGGAAATACGTTCCCGCATAGATGGGCTGCTTGTTTGGCAAACAAATGACATTCAGTGGCCATCCGCCTCTGCCGGTCATGATCTGACAGGCATCCATGTAGATCATGTCGATATCCGGCCTTTCCTCGCGATCTACCTTGATGCTCACCAAATGCAAATTCATGATTTCTGCGGTTTCGAAATCCTCGAAACTCTCGTGCTCCATCACATGGCACCAGTGACAAGTGCTGTATCCTATGCTCACCAGCACCAATTTGTTTTCCGCTTTGGCTTGGTCCCATGCCGCCTCGCTCCACTGCTGCCAATCTACCGGATTGTAGGCGTGCTGCAACAAGTAAGGACTGTTGGCGTCAATCAATCGATTGGGTTCTTGGTGCGGGTTGTTGGGGTTTTGGTGCGTAGGGTGCGACATTTTTTCTCGGGTTGCTGTACTTTTGCTAAACCATGGTCAAGCAGCACAAAGGTCGTATCGGATTTTGGTTTATCCTCGCCTTTTTCTGTGCGATGGGATTTCCTTTGTCGGCCCATTCATCGATGAATCTCACCGATACCACTCGCGCCGATACAGGGCAGATGTTCAATGATTCGGCTTCTCATGCCCACAGCAACGATACGCCTGCATTTTGCTTTCGCAGCAAAGAGCAAGCCCTAGATACCCTCATCGCTTGGTTGTTGATGAAAAAACCCACCATGTCCGTTGGTTATTTAACCAAGACAGAATTTATCAAGCAATGGCGATCGCACGACACGGCCACACTAAAACAAATTGTGGAAGGCGCCTGGCTCACCTATCAGTTTAAATTCAAGAAATCGCTGCTCAAAACCCAGCTCAAAATGAAACAGAGCAAAGTCAATTTCAAAATGGTTGAGGTGGTTGAACGACCGCGTATCACAGTGAGTGCTGCGGGCGACGGAATTACCAAATACGATTACACCGTGAAATACAAAAAGCTAAAATACGTGCTCAGCTTTCAGTTGTGGTGGATAGATGGAAAGGGATTTTGGGTCAACGAAGTTACTTGGAGCATGGGGGTTTAATTGAAATCCCACCGCGATACATTGACCGATTTTTCAAGGGTGATTTCGTTTACATCGGCCAAGTTGGGAAAGAAATCGTAACCTGTGACTTTCTCCACGGCATCCACGCTCATGGCAAAAGAGGTGAGGGGGAGGGCAGATCCTGTGTTTGGAAAAACAAAACCGATGGCACGGGCGGGTTGGGCGGTGTCTAGAATGACTTTGAAAAATCGCTTGGGCACCGTAATGCGGTTATAATACCCGATGAATTGTTCCAGTGGTTCGTTGAGTACGGGGCCCGTTGCGATGAATAGTGGTCGGTTCACAGGGGCCCAGTCGCGGATTTTTTCTTCCAGCTGTTTCCAAATGCCTCGATTCAGTCCCGGACGTTGAGGCGATATATTGCTAGTGTAAAAGGATTCTTTCATCGCCTGCTCAGAATATTTCATGTCGGCGGCGGGCGCGAGATGTCCGCGATCAAACCCAGATTTGGTGTAATCTTCGGTTCTGGCCGTATGGGGGGAGATGATGGGGTCTATGATGAAGCGACTCTCGCGCTCCGCCGCCCCCACGGTATGGGCCTGCGTGAGTTCATAAGCCACCCAGTTGGCTTGCATGTGTTTGTGATTGTATGAAACGGCATACGCCCTGTGTTTGGTGACCTTTTCGCCAGGCACCAAGGTTGGCCAAGCCCAGTTGGTTAATGTGTTGTTGCTGCGAAATGCAGGCAAAATTGCCACGAAAATAACGGCAATGACTATTCGAATTTTCCAATTGAAAGGAGACAACAAAGGCCTTAATCTGATGATTGATTTTTTCCTAGTTTGCAGCTGTCGGAGGAATAAAAAGGGCGTCATGCCCTACTAAGATAAAATATTCCTGACGATTCTTGGTCCTTCGTAAATAAATCCAGTATATACCTGTACCAAACTTGCGCCCAGGGCAATTTTGCCTTCGTATTGATCTTTGGTGAAAACACCACCGACGCCAATGAGTGGGAAGTCCATGCCCAATTCTACAGCCAAAAAGCCAAGTATGGTATTGGATGACTCGTACAACGGTAATCCACTCAACCCACCCGCACCACATGCGTCAATTGTGGATTTTGGTGAGGTTAATTGACTTCGGTCGATGGTTGTATTTGTTGCAATTACACCATCTACATTTGCCCGTTTAATTGTTTGAATTAGGGAATGAATTTGAGACTGTTGAAAATCCGGTGCTATTTTGAGGAAAATGGGTTTCGATTGTGCTTTTTCTGAACGCAGCGATTGCAATTGTTGGAACAGGTCACAAATGAATTCGTCTTCTTGAAGGTCTCTTAATCCCGGTGTATTCGGGGAAGAGATATTGACCGTGATATAGTCTACATAGTCATAAATGGCTGAAAAAGCAGTGATATAATCATTGGCGGCCAATTTGTTTGGCGTGATTTTGTTTTTGCCGATGTTACCGCCAACGATAAGGCCTTCTGGACGATGTTTTAATCGTTCAACTACTGCTTCGATTCCATCGTTATTGAATCCCATCCGGTTTATCAATGCATTGTCTTTGGGTAGTCGAAACAATCGGGGTGCCAAATTTCCTGATTGAGGTAGAGGAGTGACGGTTCCAATTTCCACATGGCCAAATCCCAAGTCTTTTAGCAAGTGTAACCATTTTGCATTTTTGTCAAATCCAGCCGCCAATCCCACCGGATTTGGGAAGGTTAACCCGGCGACTTCGATCGGCTGTAAAGGACCACTTGGCTGGAAACTCTTTTTTAGCCAGTGGCCAATTAGAGGGATACGAAAGATAATTTGCAGGCTTTTTAAAGCGAATTCATGAGCTACTTCTGGTGGAAGTAAAAAAAGCAGTGTCTTAAGTAATTTGTACATCTGTTGATCCTAATGGATAATCAGGAAAGGTTAATGTTTGAAATGACGTACCCCAGTGGTGAGCATGGCAATGCCATTGGCGTTGCAATAGTCTATCGAAAGCTGGTCTTTGATGCTGCCACCCGGTTGCACAACGGCGTTGATTCCCGATTTGTCGGCAATTTCCACGCAGTCTGGGAACGGGAAGAAAGCATCACTGGCCATCACCGCGCCTTGCAAGTCGAAGCCGAAGCGGTTGGCCTTTTCAATGGCTTGCTGTAGGGCGTCTACGCGACTCGTTTGTCCGGTTCCGCTGGCCAAGAGTTGTTGGTTTTTTACCAAAACGATGGTGTTGCTCTTGGTTTGTTTTACCAATTTTAACGCAAATTCTAGGTCGTGCATTTGCGCCTCGGTGGGCAAAGTCTCTGTGACGGGTTTCATGTCGGACTGCGTCTCTGTAACCGCATCGCGATCTTGAATCAAATGACCATTCAAGGCAGTTCTTACCATTTTAGGATTCAGTGCGATATCGCCAGTGGTTTCCAACACGATGCGATTGGTTTTGCCTTTTAACAATTCCAGGGCGTCTGCATCATAGGCGGGTGCAATGAGAACTTCAAAAAACAATTGATTGATTTCCGTGGCCGTAGCCAAATCTACTTCGGCGTTTGTGGCCAAAATGCCACCAAAAGCACTTACAGGATCACAAGCCAAGGCGGTTGTCCATGCCTCCAATACGGTGCTGCGGGTGGCTACACCACAAGCGTTGTTGTGCTTGATGATGACGAATGTAGCCCCTGCTTGTTTGTCGAATTCATTCATTAAACACACTGCGCTGTCTACATCCAATAAGTTGTTATAAGACAATTCTTTGCCTTGGTGCTTGGTGAATAAAGCTTCCAAATTGCCTGAAAATTGCCCTTGCTGATGCGGGTTTTCGCCGTAGCGAAGGGTATATGTTTTGTTGCCTGCAAACCAGTCTGCAATCAGTCCGTCGTATTCGGCGGTTACGGCAAAGGCTTTACCCGCAAACGACTTGCGTTGTGCCAATGTCAAACTGCCATTGCCGCTTTTAAAGGCTTCAAGGAAAGCGCTGTATTCGTTTTTGTGGGCGATGATGGTTGTGTGGGCATGGTTTTTGGCGCCGGCACGAATCAAAGAAACGCCACCAATGTCAACCTTTTCGATGATGTCCTGTTCAGAACCACCGGCAGCCACGGTTTCAGCAAAGGGATATAGATCTACCATAACCAAGTCGAACAACGGGATTTCATACTGGGCAATTTCTTGCATGTCCTGGTCGAGCTCTCTGCGGGCCAAAATGCCCCCAAATACTTTGGGGTGAAGTGTTTTTACTCGTCCGCCCAGAATAGAAGGGTATCCGGTGATGTCTTCAACGGCCACACAGGGAATCCCCATGTCTTCAATGAATTTGCGGGTTCCGCCAGTAGAGTAGAGGGTGACGTTTTTCTCGTGGAGCGCTTGAACGATTTGGTCTAATCCGTCTTTATAAAAAACGGAAATCAATGCTGATTGAATGGGTGAATTCACGCCGCAAAATTAGGGCATACATCCACAAAAATTATCGCTCAATCATTGAGTTTATCCCAACTTTACGTTAAGTTTTTCACAAATGAAACTTCAGGGGTGTTCCCCCTCAACTCAAATGTTGGATTTGGGGCCTATGGTCTTGCTTCCTTTGGCGTGTTTTGGGGTGTAAGGACAATGCCTACAACCATTTCCGCAGCAAAAGCCTCGCTTGATGTGGTAGTCCCGGGTAAACACCAAGAACCCGTTTTCAAAGTAATAATCCGAATCCGACGGTTGGTTTGTTCCGTGATCAATCTTTGCCATGGCAGGCTTTGAACTTTTTGCCGCTGCCACAAGGACAAGGATCGTTTCTGCCAATTTTCAAATCGTTGATGATGGGATTCTGGGTAGGTCTCGGCGCGGGAGCGCTGACTTCGGCGGGCATCTCTCCGCCACCCATTACGTCCATTTCAGGTCGGCTGGTTTGGATTTTGGGATCTTGTCGTTTCAAGGCCGGGCGTGCCTCAGATACTTCATTCTCGGCGTGAATGCGCGACCTAAACAACATACCCAGTACTTGGGTATTGATGCGTTGCAGCATTTTGCCAAACAATTCGAAGCTCTCAATTTTATAGATCAACAAAGGATCTTTCTGTTCGTACTGGGCATTGTGAGAACTCTGTTTCAATTCATCCAATTCGCGCAAATGCTCTTTCCATTCGTCGTCCAGAATCGATAATGTGGCACTCTTTTCCAGTTCGTGAATCATGGTGCGACAATCCGTGTCCAAGGCCTTTTGCATGTTGACAGTCAATTGGTATTGGTGCGTACCATCGGTCATTGGGACCACCACATTTTCAATGCGATCGCCTTGTTCTGCGCGAATGCTTTTGAATACGGGCAACGCCTGGGTGCGCATGGCTTCTGTTTTCTGCGCGTAGCGCTGAGTTAGGTTGTCGAACAGTTGATCGGCCAATTCTTCTGCCGATTTGGCGTTGTTAAACGTGTCTTCATCGAAAGGCAAATCCATGGCCAACGTGCGGATGACTTCCAGCTCCAAATCCATGTAGTGACCTCCGTTTTTGTATTGTTCTACCGTTTCCTGACACCAGTTGTACAACATGTTTCTCAAGTCGATGCTCAATCGCTCACCAAACAACGCATTGCTTCGCATGCGGTAGATGTTGGTTCGCTGTTTGTTCATGACATCGTCGTACTCCAGCAAACGCTTCCGTACGCCGAAATTGTTTTGCTCCATCCGCTTTTGGTTCCGCTCAATGGTCTGCGTCATCATGCTGTTTTCAATCACATCATCCTCGCCATAACCAAATCGGTCCATCAACTTACTCACGCGCTCAGAACCAAAAATGCGCATCAAATCATCCTCCAAACTCACGTAGAAACGAGAAGTTCCGGGATCGCCCTGACGGCCGGCACGACCTCTTAACTGCCTGTCAACCCGGCGGCTATCATGTCGCTCCGTACCAATGATCGCCAAACCACCCAATGATTTCACTTCATCGTCTATTTTGATATCGGTACCTCGACCAGCCATGTTGGTGGCTATTGTAACGGCCCCTTTCAAACCCGCTTCCGCCACAATGCCTGCCTCGTTTTGGTGTTGCTTCGCATTCAGCACGTTGTGCTTGATGCCACGCAACTTCAACATACGACTCAACAACTCACTTACTTCCACAGACGTAGTACCTACCAATACAGGTCGGCCCGCCGTGCTCAACTGCACCACCTCTTCAATGACAGCATTGTATTTCGCACGCTTCGATTTGTACACCAAATCTTCCTGGTCGATACGAGAAATGCCGCGGTTGGTAGGGATTACCATCACGCCCAGTTTGTAGATATCCCACAATTCTTGGGCTTCGGTTTCTGCTGTACCTGTCATACCCGACAGTTTGTGGTACATGCGGAAGTAGTTCTGCAAGGTGATGGTGGCATAGGTCTGCGTTGCCGCCTCTACGCGCACGTTTTCTTTGGCTTCGATGGCTTGGTGTAAACCGTCTGAGTAACGACGGCCTTCCATGACACGTCCAGTTTGCTCATCCACGATTTTAACTTTTCCCTCGGCCAGAATGTATTCCACATCGCGCTCAAACAAGGTGTACGCTTTCAGTAACTGCTGTACAGAGTGGATGCGCTCGCTCTTCTCGGCAAATTCCTGCATCAAGGCATCTTTCAATTTTAACTTTTCCGCTTCGCTGTGCTGACTGCGCTCAATTTCGGCCATTTCATTGCCCACATCGGGCAAAACGAAGAAATTGGGGTCTGATTCTCCCTGTGTGATCAACTCCAGTCCTTTTTCTGTTAGTTCAACACTGTTGGTCTTCTCCTCAATGGTGAAATACAACGGTGAATCTGCCAGGGGCATTTCCTTTTGTTGGTCTTGTAAATAGTGGTTCTCCGTTTTGGTCAACACGCTGCGCATGCCGCTCTCTCCCAAAAACTTGATCAAAGCCTTGTTTTTTGGCAATCCGCGGAAAGCCCGCAACAACGCCAATCCCCCTTCACCTTCTTTGTAGCCCGTGTTTCCGTTGGCAATCAACTTTTTCGCTTCTACCAAGGCGGTATTGGCATATCGCTTTTGCGCCTCTACCAATTTTTCAATGCGGGGCTTCAGCGCCTCAAACTGTTGGATATCGCCTTTGGGCGTTGGACCACTGATAATCAACGGTGTACGTGCGTCATCAATCAATACAGAATCCGCTTCATCGATCATCGCATAGTGATGCTTCCGTTGAACCTGCTCTTCTGGCGTGTGTGCCATATTGTCGCGCAAGTAGTCAAAGCCAAATTCGTTGTTGGTACCGTAGGTGATGTCGGCCAAATACGCCAATCGTCGCTCTTCGCTGTTGGGGCGGTGATATTCCAAACAATCTACCGTGAGACCCAAAAAGTTGAAAATGGGTGCGTTCCATTCACTGTCGCGACGCGCCAAATATTCGTTCACGGTAACCATGTGAACCCCGCGTTTTCCCAAGGCATTCAAGTAGGCGGGTAGGGTACTTACCAATGTTTTTCCTTCCCCTGTAGCCATCTCAGAAATTTTTCCGCGATGCAAGGCGATACCCCCAATCAACTGAACGTCGTAATGAACCATGTTCCAACGGATTTTTCCGCCGGCCGCCATCCATTCGTTTTTGTAGGATACTTGGTCGTTGCTCACCGCAATGTGTGGGTGTTTTAACGCCAACATGCGATCCAAATCCGTAGCCGCAGCTACCACTTCTTCGTTTTCGGTAAAACGACGTGCGGTCTCCTTCACAACAGCAAATGCCTCTGGCAACAATTCATTCAAAATGTCTTCGAGTTCTTTGTCTCGCTTCTTTTCGATTTCATCCAAGGCATTGAACAAATCATCTTTCAATTCAATGTCGGTTTCGGGCGCCTCTGCTAATTGTTTTTTGTAATCGGCGATTTCCGCATCGATTTCCGATAGGTGGGCATTGATACGCTCGATGAATTCATTGGTTTTGCTGCGCAGTGCGTCGTTGCTAAGTCCTTTGTATTCTTCGAAATGGGTGTTGATTTCCGCCACGATGGGCTCTATTTCTTTCAGCGCTTTTTCGGCAGAAGTGCCGCCGAGCAGCTTTGAGAACGATTTGATGATATTGCCAAACATGATAAGTGTGCGAAAATAAGGTTAATTTGGGTTTGCGAATATCTTGCCAAGGTGGAATTATGACGAAATGACCGACAAATAATGCACATTTTCAAAACGGACTGACAATTTTGTTGAAACTTAAAACCCTTTGAAGGGTGTTTTGTTTAACTTTATCATGAGAGTATTTTTATTGACTTTTGGATTTTTATTGACTTCATGGGCCTCTGCCCAAGTGATTATTCAAGGAAAGGTGGTTGATGTGGTGAGTCGTAAACCCTTGTCGGGTGCGAAAGTGCAGATCGACAAACAAGAATCTACCGCAATTACATCCTCTGAAGGAACCTTTACCATCAGCAACGTAGAGCCAGGATATCACACGGTTTCTGTGAGCCTCGATGGATACGAAGCCGAATCCTCGGCGGAGATGCTTTTTACGTATGACAAATCGCCCTTCGTGAACTTGGAGATGCAATCGTTGGCCAGTGGCGTGGGAGAGGTGACCATTCGTAAAAATAACATTCAAAAACGGGAGGCCGAAAGTCCCGTATCTTCACAAAAACTGAGCATTCGCGAAATAGAACGAAATCCCGGCGGAAACCGAGATATCTCCAAAATCATTCAAAGTTTGCCCGGGGTTATTAGCATTCCTGGCTTTCGGAACGACGTGGTTATCCGCGGCGGTGCGCCTTCCGAAAACAAATTTTACCTCGATGGCGTGGAAATTCCCATTATCAATCACTTTCAAACCCAAGGGAGTACTGGTGGACCTGTGGGCTTGCTCAACGTGAATTTTATTAAAGAAGTGAACTTTTACACCGGGGCGTTTCCCGTGAACTATGCCAACGGCTTGAGCAGCGTGCTCGATTTCCGTCAGATGGATGGCAACAGCAACAAAGCCAAATACCGCTTTACGCTGGGAAGTAGCGATGTGGGTTTTACCGCAGACGGTCCGATCGGTAAGAAAACGACGTATATTTTTTCGGCCAGACAAAGTTATTTGCAGGGATTGTTCTCGGTTTTGGGGCTGCCATTTTTGCCCAATTTTATCGATTATCAGGCCAAAGTAAAAGTCAAGTTGAACGAAAAAGACGATATCTCCCTTTTGATGGTGGGTGCGGTTGATTTCTTTCGATTGAATTTGAAAGTCAATGACAACATCAAAGACAGCGTGCAATTGAAGAGCAACAAATACATTTTGGGGTATTTGCCCGTTTACAGACAGTGGAACTATACGTTTGGAACGGTGTACACGCATTACGGCACCCAGTCTAAAACCCAGTATTTTTTGAGCCGCAACATGCTCAATAACACCTCCTACAAGTATCGTAACAATGATGAAAGCACAGAAGACAACCGCATTTTCACCTACAAGAGCATCGAGGAGGAAAATAAATTACGCATTGAGAATTCTCGTTCCATCAAGCGCTGGAAATTTTTGGCTGGCGCGGGCTTGGAATATGTTCAATTTGGCGTAGACAACAAAGCCAAAGTATTGATTCCTGGAGCACCGGGAACGCCTGGAACTGTGCGCAATATCGCTTTTGAAAGCCAATTGAACTTGGTGAAATACAGCGGTTTTGCCCGCGCCTATCGCAACGTAATGGGCAATGGTACCCTGAGCTTTGCGGGTCGTTTGGATGGCAATGGCTACAACACTGTGATGCGCAATCCGCTCAATCAACCCACACTTTCGGTTAGCACAAGTCTTCCCACTGCCGTTGATGGGTTGTTTTTTAATGCCAACGTAGGACAGTTTACCCAATTGCCATCCTATACCATTTTAGGCTACAGAAATGCCGCGGGCGCTTTGGATAACCAAGATCGGGTGAAATACATCCGCAATCGCATGGTGGCCGCCGGATTGCAGTACAACAAAGTGAAAGACACCCGCATTACCCTGGAAGGGTTTTACAAGCAATACGCCAATTACCCCTTGGCCTTGAATGATAGCATTTGTTTGGGTAACTTGGGTACGGATTTCGCGGTTGTGGGTAACGAGCCGGTGAGCTCTGTTTGCGATGGTCGTGCCTATGGAATGGAATTTTTGCTCCAAAGACGGAGTCGCTCCGGCCTGTATGGCATTTTGGCTTACACACTCAGCTGGAGTGAGTTTAGCGATAAAAATGGCAATGCGGTCAAGAGCGCTTGGGATAGTCGTCATACCGTAAGTTTGGTAGGAGGGATGAAGATGAAGCGCAACTGGGAAATCGGGGCGAAATTTAGATTGGCAACCGGCAGGCCCTATTCTCCATTCGATGTGCAGCGCAGTTTGGTAAAGGCCAACTGGGATGTGACAGGGGTGGCGCTGAACGATTACAGCAAGTTGAATACATTGCGATTGGGTACATTTTCGCAGTTGGATGTGCGGGTTGATAAAGTATGGTATTTCAAAAAATCATCGTTGAACCTGTACATGGACATACAGAATTTCCTTAACAAGGAATATTTGGGTGCGCCAACGTTGATTGCAGCCCAAGATGCGGCTGGCAATTTAATTACCGATCCCACCGCAACCGTTCCTTCCTACAAGGCCGATTATTTGGTGAATTCCAACGGTTTCTTACAACCGTCGATTGGTGTGATTTTCGATTTTTAATTTGAATCCGATATTGAACGAAAAAGGGCCCCGCGGGGCCCTTTTTCGTTCAATATCGGGGAAATTTTCACCCCGTAGCTGCGATTAATAATCGTAGGTAAATCCAGTTTCGTGCGGGTGAATGCACATCACCGGGATGTTCTGACTGCGGTTCACCAATTGTTGTGTGAGGGTACCGATGATCATTTCAGAAATTCCTTTTTCCGTATGAGTCATCACCAAAATCAAATCCCCGCTCACCGTGTTGGCGTAGTTCATGATTTCATTGGCGAAATTGTCGAGCAAGCCATCTTCCATCGCAAACACGCGGTGCTCCAACTCGCTGTCCTTCAACTGGTGGTTCACCAAGTTGATGTTCAACTCGATTTTGCGCTGAAGGTATTCGTCGGATGATTTTGTGTATACCACATGGACCTCAGAATTGAATTTTTTACCCAAATGAATGGCCCATTCTACTTTCTGACGGCTTTCGATGGTTAAGTCGATGGGTAATACAATTTTCTTGTATCCATGCGCTTTGGCTGTATTTTGTTTTACCACAACCACAGGCACTTGGGCATATTGGATGGTGCGAGAGGCATTAGAACCTACGATTTGCTCCAATCCGCTGGCGCCGTTGCTTCCCATGATGATGGAATCAAACTGTTCTTCGTTGGCAATTTTGGATACGGTTTTGTACACCTTGCCACTTTCCACGCGGGCATGGGTTTTAACCCCGCTGTTGTCGGAGATTTCTTTCGCTTTGGCTTCCAATTTCGCTTTGATGGCGTCGCGCATCACGTCGGACTGTCCACCCGAAAACAAACCGCCCAACATACCATCTTCCAAGATGTACAATAATGTGATTTCATTGCCATAGGCCTTGGCTACTGTGATGGCGTGGGTGAGGGCGTTGTCTGCCACATCCGAAAAATCGGTGGGGACCAAAATATTGTTGTTTGTCTTGCGATTCATGACCGTAATTTTATACAAAATTACAACAGAAACCAAGCGGAAACCATGACAAGCGTCAATTTTAGCATCGCCATGATGTTTATTCTCGATCTACCATCAGTTCAACGGTGATGGCATCGCAGAGGAAACGGGCGGTTTCAGGGACGACCAATCGATCCAACGGCGACAGCAGCCAGCCCTTTTTTACCAGGCGTTGGATGTCTGTCTGTTTTTGCGCAAAGTAGCCGGGCCAGCGGTCTTCCAGCGCTTGAATTGATACCCCTTCAGTCAGTCGCAGTCCGGTGAGCAACAATTCGTTGGTTTGGTCGGCACGACTCAAAATTTCCGCCTCATAAGCGGGTTCTCCGGCCGATATTTTTTCCATGTACAAGTGATTCTGGGCGATGTTCCACTGCCTCGTTTTTCCGTTGAACGAGTGGGCACTTGGACCGATGCCGATGTATGGATGTCCTTGCCAATAGTGGCTGTTGTGCTGGGCGCGATGTCCGGGCAAACACAAATTGCTGATTTCATAATGTTCCCATCCGTGGGTACGGGCCCATTCAGTCAGGTATGAAAATTGGTCCTCGGCATGTTCGTCGGGCGGGGCCACCATCAACCCTTTTTTCGCTTGATGTCCGAACGTTGTTTTTTCCTCCACGGTGAGGGCATAGCAACTCAGGTGGGTGGCCCCGCATTGCGCCGCCCAGGCGAGTTCTTCTTTCCACTGGGAGAGACTTTTTTTCTCAGAGCCATAGATGAGGTCGATGCTCACATCGTGAAAGCCCTGGGCGGCCGCCCTCGCCACAGCCGCTCGCGATTGCTCGCTGCTGTGGGCTCGGTTCATCCACTGCAATTCCCCATCGTCTAAACTCTGTATGCCAATGCTCAAGCGATTGATGCCCATCGATTTCCATAGTTGGAGGTTCCGGTCCGACAAATCCTCGGGGTTGGCTTCCAGCGTGGTTTCGGATAGATCGCGGGTATCGAAATTGCGACGAATGGCCTCAAATATGCGTTGAAGTTCTTGGGGGTGGAGCACAGAGGGACTGCCTCCGCCAAAATACAGGGTATGAATGGGCAAGCGCGCAATGCCATCCGCAAACAGGGTAGGGTGGATTTGTTGCACGTTGTCAATTTCACGCGCAATTGCCGTGGCCATCGCATCGCTGTGTTTCAACTGGGTGCTGAAATGGAAATTACAGTAATGACAAGCTTGCCTACAAAACGGGATATGGAAATACAAGCCCAGCACAACGCAAAGGTCCGTTATTTGCTGTAATTTTGCCCCATGCTGTTGGCACGCAATACCGTATTTTTTTTCAAACGCGTCGGGTTTGTATTGGTATTGCTTTTACTCATAGGGAGTGTTGGCGCGGAGGTGAAAGACGATGCTGCTAAGTTGAGAGAAAAGGAAAATCTAAAAGCAGAAAAGGCCTACCGAGCTCGCCTTAAACGTCCTATAAATGGTTGCATTTTCGAGCCGGATAGTTTAAGTGCTCGGCCCGATTCCTTGGCTCTAATCAAGTTTACCCGAGGGGTGCATTTTTTGGATTCTATTAAACAGGGTAAGCTCGACACCGTAGCAGATAACCTTGGACGAGTTCATCACGGTACTAAAATAACCTTAGAATCGGCCAATCTATTTGATCCCTATAAAAATCCAACCTACTACCGTAGAGGACAAGGTAAGTTCTGGTATTTCGGAATAGGAATGTGCTTGTTGTTGGTTTTTATGTACTACCGTGCTGCATTTCCTAAGCAATTTGAGTTGCGCATTCGGAGTGTTTTAAATCCCTACTACTACAATGAACTAATGAATGATCGCACCATTACACAATTCGGCGGTGGGTCTAGTGTTGTTTTTGTATTGACTCAAGCCGTATTTGCATCCGGAATTCTGCTCAATTTGATTTTTAACGGATATCTTCAGTTGAACAATTTTTTTGTGTTCGTTTTTCTGTATCTGGCGGTATTGGGGGCGGTAATGTTGCAGCAAATGATTCAGTTTTTATTCGCGAGTAGTGTGAACATAGAGGAAATGGTGCGACGGCAGATCCAACGTCAATACAACGTGAATTTTCTGTTGTCATTGATTTACTTTCCACTTTTCTTGGTCTTCTATTATAATGGTTATAAATACCATGGAGTGAATCTATCTCATTGGATATCATTTATTTTGGTATTGTGGGTGGTGATACGTAGTATTTATGCCTTTGTGGGTTTATTCCAAGATAGGCAGTTGACTTTTCTCGCATTTTTGTATTTTTGCACCTTGGAAATACTGCCTTACTCGGTTTTGTTTACCATATTAACTAGATCATAAGTAACATGTCTTCACCAGAACGCGAACTCAAAGTAAAAAGTATTTTGATTACCCAGCCCCCACCGGAGGCGGGAAAGAACGTCTACGAAGACTTTGTGAAAAAGTACAAGTTGAAGATGGATTTTCGGTCGTTCATCCACATCGAGCCCATGGCGCCGAGGGATATTCGCAAGCAGAAAATCAACTTTTTGGACTACACGGCCATCATTTTCAATTCGCGCAACGCTGTAGATTATTTCTTCTCGTTGGCCAACGAAATGAAGATTGAGATGCCCGCCGATACCAAGTATTTCTCCATCAACGAAGGCGTTTCAAATTACGTACAGAAATACATCGTGCCGCGCAAACGCAAAATGTTTTTCGGCAAAGGCACCGAGGCGGATTTTCTCACGTTGTTCAACAAAAACCACAGCGGGGAGAAGTTCTTGTTTCCTTGCTCTGATATCCGCAAGCCCAGCATCCCAGATTATTTTGCCAAGTTGGGTTATGATTTTTCGGAGTGCATCATCTACAACACGGTGAGCAGTGATTTGAGTGATTTGGCCGATGTGTTTTACGATATTTTGGTGTTCTTTTCGCCGGCGGATATCAAGAGTTTGTACGATAACTTCCCTGATTTCGTGCAGAACAACACGCGCATCGCGGGGTTTGGTAGCAGCACACAGCAGGCCATCGCGGAACACAATCTGATTTTGGACATTGCAGCCCCAGCGCCTGGGATTCCCAGCATGTTGGCGGCCTTGGAAGAGTATACTTCTCGGGTAAATAGCAAGTAATTCCCTTGATTTACCGTACGATTTCTCCCAGCCAAGCGATGAATTCCTGGTGGTTCTTGGCGATAAACAAATACTGAGATCCCCCGTCGCTCACCTGCAGTACTTTTTTCACCGCATCGGTTGTCATACCGCAATTGCGGGCCGTGACGTTGAGTTGGGGTAGGGATTTTTTGTTTTTTGCGGGTGGGAGAAGGTCTTTGAGCTTCCGTTGAATGTCGCGCAGACTCCCCGAAAACGAGTGTTGAACTTTGAGGCTGCGGCCGAAGGCCGCAGCCTCAGGCGCTTGCGCCACGAAGAAGTTGTGGTTGGGCGTGGCGGCAAGGAGATTCAGGCGCTGGGGGATTTGGGTGTGGAGGTGGGCAGCAAACAGCGGCGACGCCGGTTCAAATATGTACAAAGCCTCCGGCTGTGGTTCCGATTTTCGTGATTCTACCCAAGCGCTAAATTGATGGGCTGTCACCGCAATACTCCCATCTTCGTTGGTGCGCTGCATCAAACAAAACGCATCCCAACCGCCCTCAATGGCCGACTCACCAGGATGTACATGGGCCAACAATTCTTTCGTTTCCCCATTCAATCCCACCGCATAAATATCAGCCCTGCAATGAAACTGTCGCTGCAGCCAGGTGGGGTCTACCATCGGACTGACCTTCACCAACCATGATTTTGCCAACCCAGGGTAGGCCCTCACCAAATCAAACACATTGGGCAAATATTCCGAAACATCCATGGCCGTGCGCTGTCCCTGCGGCCTGCGGTCTGGATCCACATACACCATATCGAAATGCCCAGGCCCCAACTGCGTAATTTCAGGGTGGTCCTTTGCCAAGTCTAGTAAATAGTCCTCCGCCGTTTGAGTTCTGCGGTCTACCCCAATGCCCAATCGGATGGCATTGTATCGCACCCAGTCATTCAAGGATTCATTGGGATCCAAGCTCACCACGGTAGACCCCCGCATCGACCAAGCCCAATCATCAACCCCCAATCCGCCGGTGAGCGACAGCAATCGTGGGGCCGCAAATGTCTGAGCCTTCCACTGGGCTACCGACTCCGAAGTGCTCTGCTCCAAGGCCCGGGAATCGCACACGCCACCCGCCTCGGCATGATGGGGTAGTTTCTTTTCGATTTTGCCTGTGATGGCATGCAACTGGGATAGGAAATGGGCCCATTCACCCCATTCAATGCGCTTTTTGTTGGAAATGAAGGATAAATTGTCGCGATTCTTATACACTTCGTCCACCCACTGCACAAAGTTGGCCGGAAAAGGATTTATTTTGTACTCAGAATCTAACATGAAGAAAGTAGCAAATCTAATCGCAATTGCCGTATTGTTGGCAGCCGTTTTTACCAGTTGTGGAACCCGCAAACAAGATCGTTGTCCAGAAGTAGGACAGAAAACCACCTTGCGTCGCTAATTCGCCACGCATTTTGTTCATCAGCGAACAGCATTGTTGTCTATGAGTCCGAATTGGAAACCACTTGAACACCTGACACAGCTCGATGCCATCACCGAGCAGTCGTTTCAAAAACCCCAGGTTTTGTTCAAACACAGCACGCGGTGCTCCATCAGTACCATGGCCCTGAATCGCTTGATGAGACTCAACCCCGATTTTTACCAACAGGCCGATTTCTATTACCTAGACCTCATCGCGCACCGCGATGTTTCGGCCGCCATCGCTGAGCGTTATCACGTGCATCACGAATCGCCCCAAGTCATCATTCTTAAACAGGGCGATGCCACCTACGACGCTTCCCACATGGAAATAACGGTGGATGAATTGCTGTCGGAAGTCCACGAATAACTATGAAATCCGTCTGCGCCATTGGCGATATCCGGAAAATTACCAAAACCGTGACCGAGGCCGATTTGGCCACGTTTGAAACGGGCAACGTACATCCGTTTTATGCCACATTTGCACTGGGTAGGGATGTGGAATGGGCTTGTAGGCAGTTTGTGCTCGACATGAAAGACGACGATGAAGAGGGCATCGGGACGTTTTTGAACATCACCCACAAATCCCCCGCACCGTTGGGCGATGTCGTGGAAATTCGTGCCATGCTGACCGAACTCCATGGAAATACGGTGAATTGCTCCTTTGTGGTGATGGTGTCGGACCGGTTGGTAGCCGAGGGTACGCAAGGACAAAAGATCCTCAAGCGCGAGAAACTCGACCGACTCATCGATCAAATTCGGGCCTGAGCCCCCAAAAAATCGCTACCTTTGCATTTCTGTCATGGCAGCGAAAGACAACAAAAAACGCGTGGAAATTCTCAACCGCAAAGCCGGTTTTAACTTCCATATCGAACAGCGTTACGAAGCCGGTCTGTCGCTCCTCGGCGGTGAAGTCAAATCCATTCGCAACGGGAATGTCAACATGGGCGATGCGTATTGTGTGGTTGATGATGGCGAAGTCTTTGTCCTAAACCTACACATTTCCGAATTCAAGCAGGTGAGTTACAATGTGCACGAACCCATGCGACAGCGAAAACTCCTCCTCAACAAGCAGGAAATCAAAAAGATCGAAGGCAAAATCAAAACCAAAGGGTATGCCTTGTTTCCGATCAAACTGTATGAAAACGAGCGGGGCGTGCTGAAGTTGGAAATTGGATTGGGACAGGGTAAGAAGACGTTTGATAAGCGTGATGACCTGAAAGAGAAGGACATTCAGCGCGACATGCAGCGAACCAAGTTTTAAGGAACTTTCAAGAATTGGGTGCGGTAGCGGGCGGTCGATCCCGGGGCCGTGCTTTCTCCCCAACCGAAATAAAGTCCGGCCGACCACTGATCCACCGCGATCTGATTTTGCTTACTGGCTTCGGCTTGGATTGGGTGGGTGTGTACGGTTCTACCCATTGCATCGGTAAAATGCCAGCGCACGGGTGTTGGGGTTTCTAATGAAATATGGGATTGGGCTGGATTGGGGTAGGCGAGGACGGCCAGGGGTGCCGACAGCGTTTTGGTGCCAATTTTTATGGGTGCGGGGATGTAAGGCTGGTGCACCACGGCGAGTACATCAAAACAGGGTGGCCAAGCAGCGAGTTGGTCTGTGGCTTGGTTGGTGATCATCACATGGTCGGCACCGAGACTCACAACCGAGCCCCCAGGCGGCTTGAAAAAACGTCCAGCCGTGTTGAGGCGACCTTTGTTACTGGCCAATCCTTTGCGTCCCCAGAATACCATTTGCACATCGGGCTGGCCAAATGGACCTACAATGAGCGAGTCTGTGTTTAGTCCAATGGGGGCAAACCGAGACTTCATTTTTGAGATGCTGTATTGACTGAAGGTGGGGTAGCTCACCAGGGCAACATAATCACCATCGGTGATGCCATTGATGATGGAATCGATGTGGGGTCCATCGTTGAGGGTGAAGCTGTAGTATATGATGGAGTCTTTGGGGTAGCCAAACGCGGTGCCATAGCGACCGGATGGACATTTGGGGATGACGCCAGCGGAGGTGGGTTTGAATGTTTTTTGGTCGAACACCACCAGGATAAAGAGGTCGGGAGTGATTGCATACTTCTGACAAACATCCTGGGCGATGCTGAACCAAACGGGGGAGCGGTAGTGCACGTTGCTGGTTTTGGCATAGCTTTTCAGGTAGATGCGTTCATAGCTGCAGGAGGCGCCTTTGGGCAGGACGCTTTCTTCTCCATCGCGCACCAGGGAATCGTGATAGAAGAGGATGCCGTTGGCGGGCATGATGGTATCCGTTTTGGTGGTGTTATAATTCACCGAATAGAAAACGGGGATGCGTTGTCCGGGGTAGAGGGTATCGGAGATGCCCACGCCTTGGGTGGATTTGTATTTGAAGGTGAGGTTGCCGTTTTTGTTGATTTCTGTGATGCGGTTTCTGTACGATGCGGGACCGGGATTGGCATCCCACACATAGAGGTCGGGTTTGGTATGAAACCAGTTGATGGTCATGGAGGTGGGTTTTACCCAACGCGGACCGGTATTGCGCACGTACCAGATGACGGAATCGGAATAATCTTCATGTTCGATTTGGAACCGCTGGGCTTGCGCGGCCGATGATAGCAGCAGGAGAATTGCCAAGAGCCAGTGTTGCAAGCGGTGTTCCACCAAACAAAAATAAGCCATTTGTTAAAACGACGCGATTTTCTAGATTGGTTGCGCGTGCAGGTAGCTTTTTCCGACTTTGGCGGTATTTTACTTCCGACTTTGGCGGAGGGTGTTATATCAAAAACCTTGGGAAATGCCGAAAACGAAATTGAGGGAGCGATTGAACAGCGGAACGGATTTGGTATCTCCTTGGATATTGGCCTGTCCGTGGTTATATCTCATGCCGAAGGTTACCTGGGTATTATTGCCAAGGGGTGCTTCAACGCCAAGGCCACCGCATAATCCATGATCGAAAAAGTCTCTAAACTGCGTGATGTCTGTCATCATAAATGTGATGCCTTCGCTGGTCGATTGTCGCTCGGTAGACGTGGCGCGTGTCAAGTATCCTCCGTAAGCCCCTGCGTCAAGGTAAAACTTGGCAGTTTTGCCAAACTGTGCCCGCAGCATCAACGGCGCCGTGATGTAGTTGTTGGCGACTTGCACATTCATTGATCCTATGGTTACGCCATTGACATCGGTGATGGGGAAAGCCCCGCGAAAACCTCCTTTGCGTTCGTAGTTTATCTGCATTCTAACCGATATCCATCGGTCTGCATTGTACTGGGCGGATACCCCGGCGCAGTATCCCAGGCTGGGGGTGAAGAGGAAGTCAACGTTTTGGCTGTAAATGGATGTGATGGTGGGGCCCGCTTCAAATCCCATGTGCCATTTGTTGGTTTGTGCAGTTATCGACGAAATGGTGCAGATTGCGATCAGGCTGAGGATGTATTGTTTGATGGTTTTCATCTGGTTTGTTGTTGGATAATACTCCGAAAGTAACGGATATAACTCTGAAATCATGTGCAATACGCACAGTGTTCGATGAATAATTCATGGTATGGATTTATAGCTTTAACAGTCCATCAAATAAATTCCCCACTTTGGAGTTATTAGTGTCGTGAGGACTTTTTGGTTACCATTGTTTCAATTGTTGGGATTTATGGCGATGCCGTTGATCGCGCAGAAATACGACCCCGTGGATGGTGGTTTTGAGACCCGGGAACGCAAGATTCAGGCCCAAACCAATCCGCGATTGCAACAGAAAAACTTGGAGGAATGGATGGCGATCAACCTCGGCTATGCTCCAGCCGGAGGTTTGGTACAACACAATGGCGGCTATGCTTACACTTGGCTACAAGGGGCTTCTGTGGTATGGAAAGGACCCAATGAGGGGAAGCGAATCATCAAAGCAAATGTGCCAAAGGACATCGAACCGTTGAGACCTTTTGCGGCGCAAAAATGTGTTTGTATTTTCAATCATGAAGTGAGCAATCAGGAGTATTTGGACTTTGTAACGGATGTGTTTTTGGAGAAGATGCGGGTATTGAATCCCAAGCTCACGTTTATTGACAAAAAAGGCAATTTTACGGACAGCTTTTTACAATCTCTCGTCAAGCATTTTTTAAAGCCAGGTGTTGCTGTGCCTAAAATTAAGACGGGCTCAAGTTTGGGGCGTGTATTAATTCAAGCCGTTAAAGATTCCATTACTGAAAAGGAAAACCTGTTGCATGAACTCCTCGATCTGACGAAAATCACCTTCGATGGCACGCGGATTTTTCCGGACCTGACGGGGTGGAATAACAATTTTACATGGTCAAGCAGTAATGGCCCCTCTACATGGTCTAGCGGTAATGACCCCATGGCACTCTATTATTTATGTCATCCGGCCTACAGAGATTATCCCATATGCAATTTGAGACAATCCCAAGCCATGGCCTATTGTCAGTGGTTGAGCGCGCAACTCTCCGCATTGTCGGGAAAGGAGGTGGTGGTGACGCTTCCCACGGAAACGGAATGGATGCAAGCGGCCAGCTATGAAAGTGAGGATTCGAAGTCGTATTACAAACCCAGCATCCATAAATATTGGAGAAATGATAAAGGCATTTACATCGCCAATCATGTGGGCTATCGAACTCCAGAACAATTAAAAAAGTACGAAGATTGGGCGATGCGAAAAAATAAAATGGAAGGAGATACTTCGGGCGGTGATATGGATTCGATTTTAAAGGCAGACCCCGTGGCGTATTACTTGGATTACATGGGCGATGGCGGGTATTATTCTACGCCCGTCTTTTCCTATTGGCCCAACGATGCGGGTTGTTACAATGTTTTTGGGAATGTGGCCGAGATGACGAGTACCTTGGAAGGCGAAATGATGGTTGTGAAAGGGGGGTGTTTTATGGATGTGGGCGATGTGCTGTTTCCGGGCAGTCGCGCCTTGGTTTACAGCGGGGAATCCATGCCCATGGTGGGTTTTAGGCCGGTTGTGAAAATTCGTTAGTGATAGTATAATATACGCAATTTGCGTTAGATTTTCAAGAGGTAATTGTTTGGGATTTGAATTTTCACACCTCCCAAAGCGTGCAGCTGGGTTGGTTCAAGAAGCGTGAGCTCCAAATGGAAAGAGGTTATTCTTGGGCCTATTGAGTTTTGCTGATTGTAAAAGAAAACTATAGCCGATTTCGTTATCAAGCATCAGACAGACATGACTCCAAGATCGATGCAAAGCCGTTTGATTCGATTATTTCAAGGCGATTTAGTGATAAAAATATCGCTGGTGCTCACATTGATAAGCATATTCGTGCCCTTTGTATACATGAAAATTGGTCCGATGGGTTATCGCTACTACGGTCCAAATGTGCCTGATATTTACATCTTTGGCGGATACATCTTTGGAAAAGACACTTCGTTTTGGGGAATCAATGTTGCATACAAAATTCAATTGGGATCGATTCTCTTGATTGCCTATAATCAATTGCGATACTTGAGGACTAAAAGCATCAAATTCATAATCATTAATTCGTCTTTTTTACTGTTTTTTCCGATTTGGCTTGAGGTCTATGTGGGTGGGGTTGTTTGTAACAGCGATGGTGCCGATCTTACCGTCTATTGGCATTCGATGCCGGGAATATGGGTTTGGGGTGTTGTCTTTGCGGCGCACATTGTGATGCTATTTGCGGGGTTTCGGAAATCGGTTTGAGAAGTGAAATTGTTTGCAATTGATCCATTTTACATGGATTTCATGAGTGACGGAGGTTGCCCTGTTGGGTCTTAGGTCCGTTGTGCAATTGCGCTGATTATTCTAGATTCGCTAAATAAGCGTGTAATGGTTGTATTTTTTGTGTGAAAACATCCCATAGGATTTCGTAATCTATCCCATAATAATCATGAATGAGTTTATCGCGGGTTCCTGCAATTTTTCTCCATTCGATGTTTGGATTCTCTTTTTTAAAATCATCCGAAAGTTTTTTTGAAGCTTCTCCGATAATTTCTAAACTTCTTATCGTAGCCCTACACAATACAGCATCATTTAAATATACCTCTTTCGATATTCCATTTGTATGGTTCAGAATAAAAGCGGTTTCTTCAAGTATGTGCTTGACGAGTTCTTTGTCAGCTATGGTAGACATTTTCAACCTCCCGCAATATGTGTGGCCCAATGTATTTACTCATTGATTGGGGGGTGATTATTTCAATTTTCCTCCCCAATAAATCCTCTAAGAAAAAAGCGAGGTCCATGAAATTGTCAAATGATTTTTGCTCAGGAATAAAGTCAACAAGCAGGTCAATGTCGCTTTTTTCTGTTGAACAGTTTTTTGCAAATGATCCAAAAAGCCCAATTGATTTAACCCCGTAGCGATTCAACACAGCATGATTTTGTGCGATGTGTTGAATTATCTCTTTTTTGCTATTGACTTTCATTGGGTTGAGATTGAATGCAATACAAATATACCAAATTATAGAATAGTAATTATAGCACCTCCCAAAGCGTGCAGCTGGGTTGGTTCAAGAAGCGGGAGCTCCATGACACAGTGGGATCTTTATCGTGGTGGGCGTAACGGATTTGATAAAAATCGCACAGGTGTTTGAAGTCGTAATGTTGGGGCGTTTCGATCAATGGCATGAGGTCCTCCACCGCGGTAGGTCCGCCAATCCAATTGAAAATTTGTCCGCCACGGTTGTTCAATACCACCACACTGAAATTCTTCGGCAATTCGGCTGTCCACAAGGCATGGGCATCGTAAATCGCAGAAATATCACCCAGAATCGCAACGCAATGTTTGTTGGGATTGGCCATCGCATAGCCCACGGCCGTGCTCAAAGAACCATCAATGCCCGATGTGCCTCGGTTGGCGTAAATGACTGCTGGGGAGCTGCCTGACCACGAAGCGTATCGCACCGACATTGAATTGCCCAATTGAAACACAAACCGATCGTCGCAGGAGGACAGCAAGTGTTTTACAATGCCAAACTCGCGCTGATACAACGCTGTAATGCGGGTGGGAAGTCCATCGCCCAATGAGGTCAAAGCCTCTGTGATCCAATGCTGCCAGAGGTTGAGGTAGTTGGTATCGGGCTCCGCATTTTGCAAGGCCTGGTCTAGGACGAATAGGGCATCCACCTCATGGTGTTGGCAGTGCTCGGGGTTGGTTTGAAAGGGATCGCCCACGGGTGCGTGCAAGGGCGAAATGTGGATGTGTTTTTTGGGTTTGTTTGCTTTGAGCCACTGCTTGAGCGGCTTTGAAACTACGCCCATGCCCAGGGTAATCAAAACATCGGGTGCGCAATGTTCTGCATCCGGCTGAGACTGAAGCCAAGCGCGATCCCACTGCTGTAGCCCACGGGTATGTTGGTGCGAGGCAATGTCTGACAGTATAGGCACCCGATTTTGCAGTGATTCCAACGCCAAAGAGAGTTCTGGTTGAGGAGGATGCATGCCCACTACGATGAGAATTCGCGGTTGGTGGATGTTGGTATGACTCATCCAGTCGTGGGCCAAGGATTGATCGACTGGCGCGGGTGTGGGGTGGTGGAGGAGAAAAGGTTTTGTGGGCGCGATGTGCTGGAAGGGTTTGTCTACATCGGCATAGATGGGGTCGCGCAGGGGTGCGTTTATGTGCACGGGACCTGGCACGGGGTATAGGGTTTGTGCGATGGCTGCCTGCACCGTGGTTTGGAGAGATAATAGGGCGGCGGGCAGGTTTGGGGTGTGGGCGATGACGGGCAGGGAGAAATTGCCTTGGGTGTGGGGGTGAAAGAGGTTTTCTTGGTGGATGGTTTGTCCGTCCCACTGATCGATGAGTTCTGGGGGGCGGTCGGCGGTGAGAATGAGCAGTGGGATGCGCTGGTAGTAGGCTTCACACACGGCGGGATATAGGTTGGCGGCGGCTGTACCGGAGGTACAGATTACCCCTACGGGGTAACGCGGGCCCTGGGCTGCGCCCAGTGCCGCGAACGCCGCCACCCGCTCATCAGGAAAACTGTGCAAATCAAATCCCCCGTGTTTCACCATGGACGCCACCAGCGGCGCATTGCGCGAACCCGGACTGACCATCCACCGCGTGACACCCGCATCCGCCAACAAACAAACCAAAAAATCCAACTGAATTTTGCTGCTGGCCTGTTCAGGAAAAGGAATGGGGAAGTCTGCCTCTTTCTTGCTATTCATGTCAATGGAACAATTTGGGAGTGATTGTGTCGTGGTTTTGACTAAGATTAACTTCTGTTGATTGTGGGAACGGTATCTGGTTCAGTTAACATAGATCTTGGTCAAATTGTTAGGTTCGGTGCAATGGGATTGACAGTTATTGAAAAAATGGATTGTTGGCTTTTTCGAAACCCACAGTGGTGCTGGGCCCATGACCGCTGTGCAATACAAAGTGGTCTGGCAAACTGAAAATTTGCGTCTCAATGTTGCTGAGCAACTGCTCGTGGTTACCACCGGGCAAATCTGTTCTGCCAATGCTCCCCCGAAACACCGTATCGCCCACGATGACTTGCTCGCCCGCCACGTCAATAAAGATCACGTGTCCAGGCGCATGTCCCGGCACAAAACGCACCTGCAACTGAGATTTACCCACCGTGATGGTATCGCCATGGGCTAAATTTACCGTTGGCAATGGCGATGGCGTATACTTCAAATTCCACAAGGCGGCCATGGTTTCGGAGCGGTCGATCATCACCACATCCGCTGGGTGCAAATAATAGGGCAAATCGTAGACTTGCTTCACCCACCAATTGCCGAAAATATGGTCGATGTGGGCGTGCGTCCCCAACAAATGGGTGGGTTTCAAGTTGTTCGATTCGATGAAGTCTTGCAACTGCTTGTGTTCTGTGGAGTCGTACATGCCGGCATCCACAATGGCGCAGTCCAATGTTTGCTCGCAATAGATCAAATACGTGTTTTCTTGCAGGGGGTTAAAACAAAACGATTGCAACTTCATACTGCAAAGGTAGGGTTGTTTGGTTGGATGATTTATGATTAGGTTTGCAGTCGTTATGATGAAAAAAATTGGCTTGGGATTGCTGCTATTGCTGGCTGTTTTGCTCGTATTGGTGGCGTGGAACGGCGCTTTTGCCACAGTGAACATTCAAAAAGGCAAGGAGGGTGGATATCGCATCGCGGGGTATCACCATCGCGGGGCCTACAAAAACATAGGTGTTGCTTTTGGCAAAGTTTCGGCCCTTACCGAAAAAGCCTTCGGGAAGCCGGCCCAAGCCGGTGAGGATTTCGTGTTTCCCGGGGGCGAGGTGTTGGGTTTATATTTCGATGATCCCAAAACGGTGGCAGAGGATTCATTGCGCAGTTTTGCCTCGGTGGTGGTGCCTACAGTGGCTGATAGTTTGGCATTGGTGAAAGCCGACCCTTCTGTGGTATTTATGTATATTCCCAAGGGCGATGCGTACTATTGCGATCTAAAAACTACGGGTATGATGTCGATGATCATCGCGGCGATGAAGGCCTATCCGGCCTTGGGGGAGTATGTGCAGGCCAACCCACCGCAACGGACCATTACCCATGTGTTTGAGGTCTACAGACAGGGTTACACCCGGTTTGTGATGTGTTTTCCCTAAGTTGATGCATTTGCGGTTGGATACGCAACGGACATAAAAAAAGGCGGACCTGCGGTCCGCCTTTTTTGTGCTTATCAATGCAACAGTTCACAAGAAACTGCGCGTGTGCCGTATCTTACAAGTGGATGCACTCGCCGTACGCCTGAGCTACCGCTTCCATCACAGCTTCGCTCATGGTAGGGTGTGGGTGTACGCTCTTCAGGATTTCCAAACCGGTGGTTTCCAAGTTACGCGCTACAACCGCCTCGATGATCATGTCGGTAACGCCTTCGCCCACCATGTGACATCCCAACCACTCGCCGTATTTTTTATCGAAGATAACCTTCACGAAACCGTCTTTGTGTCCGCCCGCAGAAGCTTTTCCGCTGGCAGAGAATGGGAATTTACCCACCATGATGTCGTATCCTTTTTCCTTGGCTTGTGCTTCGGTGTAACCCACGCTGGCCACTTCTGGGTGGGTGTAGGTACATCCTGGGATGTTGCCGTAGTTCAAAGGTGCGGGGTGGTGACCGCAAATCGCTTCTACGCAAATAATGCCTTCTGCGCTGGCCACGTGAGCCAATGCTGGACCTGGAACGATATCGCCGATGGCATACACGCCGGGTGCTGAAGTGCGATAGAAATCGTCAACAATGACTTTTCCTTTGTCGGTTTTGATGCCCATTTCTTCCAATCCCAAATTTTCGAGGTTGGTTTGAACCCCGGCCGCGCTTAACACGATATCCGATTCCATGGTTACCTCGCCCGTTTTGGTCTTCACGGTAACGATGCAACGATCTTTTTTAATGTCTACTTTCTCAACGCTGCTCTCGGTCAAAATCTCGATGCCACGCTTTTTGTATACCATCGCCATGGCTTTGCTCACCTCTTCATCTTCGATGGGGAGGATGCGCGACATGAATTCAACGATGGTTACTTTGGTGCCGATGCTGGCATAGAAATAGGCGAACTCCATTCCGATGGCACCAGAGCCGATGATGATCATTTCTTTGGGTTGCTTGGGCAACACCATGGCTTCGCGGTAGCCGATCACGTGCTTGCCATCAATTTTGATGTTGGGCAATTCGCGACTGCGTGCGCCTGTGGCCAAAATGGTGTGGTCTGCTTCCACGATTTGGGCTTTTCCATCCTCGCCGGTTACAGAAATTTTGCCTTTGCCGGCCAATTTTGCGGCTCCTTTGATGACTTCAATTTTATTTTTCTTCATCAAGAAAGCGATGCCTTTGCTCATGCCTTCGGCCACGCCACGAGAGCGTTTTACCATGCCTTCGAAATCAGCTTTGTGCTCTTTTACGGTGATCCCGTAATCGGCCGCGTGGTTGATGTAGTCGAACACCTGCGCACTTTTCAGCAACGCTTTGGTGGGGATACAGCCCCAGTTCAAACATACACCGCCTAAATCGGCTTTCTCAATGATGGCAACTTTCTTGCCCAACTGGGCGGCGCGAATGGCGGCTACATAACCTCCAGGACCGCTACCGATGACTGCAATATCGAATTTCATGAATAGAAGTTTCTTTAATTGTGGTGCGAAGATAATGGATTCCTTTCAATCACACTTTAAACTCGCTGGTTGTGTGGAAAGTAATGTTGGGGTATTTCTCTTCGGCCATCCGAAGGATGAATGCCGTTTCTGCCAAGAAGACCGGTTGGTTGTCTTTGTCGTAGGCGATGTTCGTCTGCCTGTATTTCATGAAGTCTTTCAAATCAACTTCATCGCCACTCATCCAACAGGCTTTGTGGATGCTGCGGGGTTCAAACCTACATTTGGCGCCGTATTCGTGTTCTAGGCGGTATTGCAAAACTTCAAATTGAAGTTCTCCTACGGTACCTACGAATTTTCGGTTGCCTAATTCTTGCACAAACAAAGAGGCCAAGCCCTCATCGGTGAGCTGTTGAATGCCTTTCTCCAGCTGTTTGCTTTTCATGGGGTCTGTGTTGATCAATTCCTTGAAAATTTCGGGAGAGAAGCTGGGAATGCCCTTGAACAAGAAGCTTTCGCCTTCGGTCAGGGTATCGCCAATTTTAAAGTTGCCCGTATCGTACAAACCCACCACATCGCCGGGATAAGCATCGTCCATCACCTCCTTGGATTGGGCCAAGAACATGTAAGGGTTGGCGAATTTCATCTGCTTCTCCAATCGCACGTGCTTGAAGTTTTTATTGCGTTCGAATTTGCCTGAACAAACCCGCAAGAAAGCAATGCGGTCGCGGTGTTTGGGGTCCAAATTGGCGTGTATTTTGAATACAAACCCAGAGAATTTGGCTTCGTTGGGTTCGATTTCTCTTTTGGTGGTAGCGCGGGGCAGGGGGTTGGGGGCGACTTCAATGAAGGTGTCGAGCAATTCTTGTATGCCGAAACTGTTCAGGGCCGACCCAAAAAATACCGGGGCTGTTTTGGCGCTGAGGTAGTCGCTGTGCGATAGTTCGCCGTATACCCCATCGATGAGTTCTACGTCGTAGCGCAATTTGCTCGCGTCTTTGGCGTTGAGGATGGCATCGATTTGTGGGTCTGAAAGTCCGTTGATTTTGACTACGTCGTCGGCCACTTTGGTTTTGCTACTCTCAAAAAGGTTGAGGGATTGGTTGTGGAGGAGGTAAACGCCTTTGAAGTCTTTTCCACCGTTGATGGGCCAGCTCATGGGATGCACGCCGATGTTGAGTTTGGCTTCGAGTTCTTCCAGTAGATCAAACGGATCTTTTCCATCGCGGTCCATTTTATTGACGAAAATGATCACAGGGGTGCTGCGCATTCTGCAGACTTCCATCAATCGTTCGGTTTGTTCTTCCACCCCTTTCACGCAATCCACCACCAGGATTACACTGTCAACCGCGGTGAGGGTGCGGTAGGTGTCTTCGGCGAAGTCTTTGTGTCCGGGCGTATCCAAAATATTCACCCACTTCTCTTTGTAATGGAAGGTCATCACCGAGGTGGCCACCGAGATTCCCCTTTGCTTTTCAATTTCCATGAAATCGGAGGTGGTGGCTTTGTTGATTTTGTTGTTTTTTACCGCGCCGGCAGTTTGGATTTGACCACCAAACAGCAGGAATTTTTCTGTGAGGGTGGTTTTTCCTGCATCGGGGTGGGCGATGATGGCGAAGGTTTTGCGTTTGGCGATTTCGGATTCGAACATGTACTGGGGAAAGGTGCAAATTTAGGGGTTTTTTGCTAGGGGGTGATTCCCACTTTCTTTGTTGATTTTGCGGAATTCACAAAAACAAAATCCACGTAGATAGGGAGTTGTGAAATATTATGCCGAAATTCGCGGACTTTTTAACAGATAAATGTCTACACCCATCAGAAATATCGCCATCATTGCGCACGTTGACCATGGTAAAACCACACTGGTCGACAAAATGTTGCACCAAGCCCGTTTGTTCCGTGAAAACCAAGAAATTGGGGAGTTGATCCTCGACAACAACGACTTGGAACGCGAGCGCGGAATCACCATTTTGGCAAAAAACGTGAGCGTACAATGGAAAGGTACCAAAATCAACATTATCGACACCCCAGGACACGCCGATTTCGGTGGTGAAGTGGAGCGGGTGTTGAATATGGCCGACGGGGTATTGCTGTTGGTGGATGCGTTTGAAGGGCCCATGCCGCAAACCCGTTTTGTGTTGCAAAAAGCATTGGCTTTGGGTAAAAAAGCCATCGTGGTTATCAATAAAGTGGATAAGCCCAACTGCGATCCCGACAAAACCCACGACGATATTTTTGACTTGTTCTTCAACTTGGGCGCCAACGAAGATCAATTGGATTTTACCACCGTATTCGGTTCTGGTAAAAACGGTTGGTTTGGTCCCGATTACAAGAATCCTACATCGGACTTGACCTTCTTGATGGATACCATTTTGGAAGTTGTGCCTGCGCCCATCGTTCGCGAAGGAACCCCACAGTTGCAAATTACCAGCTTGGATTATAGCAATTACACAGGTCGTATCGCCATCGGTCGTTTGCACCGCGGTGGATTGAAAGAAAATATGCCGGTTTCATTGGTGAAGCGCGACGGAAAAATCGAAAAATCTCGGGTAAAAGAGCTATTTATTTTCGATGGTTTGGGACGCAGAAAAGTGGAATCTGTAGAATGTGGAGACATCTGTGCCATTACAGGTATTGAAAATTTTGAAATCGGGGATACCATCGCCGACTTCGAAACCCCTGAGGCCATGCCTACCATGAAGATCGATGAGCCTACAATGAGTATGTTGTTCACCATCAACAACAGTCCGTTCTTTGGCAAGGAAGGTAAGTTCGTAACCAGCCAAAAAATCAAAGAGCGTTTGATGAAAGAGACAGAGAAAAACTTGGCCTTGCGGGTACAAGAGACCAATTCTGCCGATCAGTGGTTGGTGTTTGGTCGCGGTATCCTGCACTTGGGTGTATTGGTTGAAACCATGCGCAGAGAAGGCTACGAGTTGCAATTGGGACAGCCCCGGGTAATTTTGAAGGAAATCGAAGGGAAAACTTACGAGCCCATCGAAGTGTTGACGGTGGATGTACCTGAGGAGCACAGCGGAAAAGTGATTGAGTATGCCAGTCAGCGCAAAGGCGAGATGACCAGCATGATGCCCAAAGGCGATATGGTGCGATTGGAATTTGATATCCCATCACGCGGACTGATTGGTTTGAGAAACAACTTGCTCACGGCCACGCAAGGGGAGGCCATCATGGCGCATCGCTTGAAGGATTACGAGCCTTGGAAAGGTCCTATGCCCATGCGTATCAATGGGGTGTTAATCAGCAAAGAAAAAGGCACTGCTACGCCTTACAGTATGGATAAGTTGAAAGACCGCGGTACTTTCTTTATTCATCCTGGCGTGGATGTATACACCGGTCAAATCATGGGTGAGCATATCAAGCCCGGCGATTTGGTGGTGAATTTGTGTACCGCCAAGCAGATGACCAACTTCCGTGCGGCCGGAAAAGACGACAACGCCGTGTTGGCGCCACCGAGAGAATTTTCGCTGGAAGAAGCCATGGAATACATTCAAGAGGATGAGTATGTAGAAGTTACCCCTGAGAACATCCGTCTGCGGAAGATTTTCTTGGATGAGAACGAACGCAAACGCGCCTCTTCGAAGATGGGCTTGGAAGGCTAACATTTTCGGCATTAATTTGCCTGAACTATGCGCATTATTAAGGAATTTCAAGAATTCGTAAACCGGGGCAATGTGGTGGATTTGGCGGTAGCCGTGATCATCGGTACGGCCTTTCAAAACATCGTCAACAGTTTGGTGAATGATCTTATCATGCCGCTGATTGCTTTGGTTGGAGGATGGGCGAAACTCGATGATTTGCGGTTTGGTCCGTTCAATTACGGAAAGCTGATTGCCAATGTGCTACACTTCTTTATTGTGGCGTTTGTTTTGTTTTTGGTGGTAAAAGCCATGAACAAGGCGAAAACCATCATCGTGCAGGACGATGAAGAGACGCCTCCCACGGCGTAACTGTTCAATTTCTTTTACAATGCGGCAGTGGCGGAACAACTCTCAATTAAAACAGGGTGATACCGTGCCGCAGGTTGCGATATTTGCTGTAGGAATGCGGTTGCTTTTTGTTTTGTTGGTGTTGGCTGTGTCTAGGCCCACTTTGGGACGAACCCTTGTTGGGGATGCGGATCCTGTGAAATACCAATATCACCGCGATTCCAATGCCCATAGGATTCTGACATATGGAGCGGATTTTGGGTCTACGGTGTCATTCTCGGGTTCCTCTCCCAATTGGTCGAGCGGTGGATTTAACAACATTACCGCCAACGGATTCATGAGTGCGTTTGCCCAGGTAAAGCGACCCAATACCAGTTTTGATAACATATTTAAAGTGAATTTGGGCGTGGTTTCGGCCAGACAGTACGACAACTATGGCGTGAAGTATCGGGTGAATAAAAAGAACATCGACAACGTCTTTTTGGATAGTAAATTGGGTCATACGGTATCGGCCCAACCAGGTATGTCGATCTTCGGCGGGTTAAACTTCCAAACCCAGATGTTGCCGGGTTACAAATACTCACGCAACGTGATTGGCAGGGAGGTAGGTACGTTGAATTCGAGTTTTTTAAGTCAGGGACAAACTCAATTTGCCTTGGGTATGGAATACAAGCCATTGCCTACTTTTTATGTGCGGATGGGGTATGTTACTTTGAAACAGACGTATGTGTTGAATCAGTTGCTGTATGAAATCCGCAACGAGTCGGTGATTGCGCGGGTGCCCAAAGGGAAGTTTTTGGACAACCAGATGGGGGTTCAGATACAAATGGGGGTGCAGCGCGAGTTGGGGACGAAGAAAAAGGTAACCATGAAATTCAACTATTTGGGATTTGCGCCCTATGTGGCGGAGGAGGCGAGTTTGGATTCTCGCATCGATTTTGCGCTGGTGGCCAAAATTTCCAAATATGTAAACATAAACTATACGTTGATTTCCATTTACGACAAGGATTTGGTCAAGCCCGGTGCCAGTGCTTGGCAGAACAGTTGGATTTTCGGACTGGGTTATTCGTTTAAATTGTAGGTTCAAACAGCGCCATCAATTTCTCGGCGTTGGCCGCGTTGTTGAAGGTGTTGAGCAGGTGCTGCTCTCGGGCTTGGATGTCGGCCAGTTCAAACGACTCCAGGAAACATTGTTTGATGATGTGGGCCATGGTTTTGGGGTCGTCAGACACGCGACAAAGGCTTTCCAATTGTGTTTCTTCCACCATGGGGGTATTGGCTACGATATGTCGGCCGCGATACAACGCATTGAGTAGTTTGAGTTTGATGCCCGTGGATTGGAAGGTGACCAGCGTATTGACATGGGCATTGCGCACGAGGTCGAAAATTTCCTCTGCGGTGAGGTTGGCTTTGATTTGTATGTGTGGGTATTTGGCGGCGGCGTTTTGCAGCATTTGGGAGGGGTTGGAGCCGGCCACGATGCAGGGTTGGGAGAGCAGGGGAAAGACTTCATTCACCAGGTAGATGGCGGCGCGGTCGTTTTCTGGTATGGACAGGTTGCCATGGTAGAGCACGTAGTTGCCTTTGCCGGGGAGCGACATCACTTTGGAGTTGGAGTGGAAGGCGGGAACGTAGTGGGCATTTCCGTAGGTTTTTTGAAAGTACGCCGTTTCCATGGGCGATATGGCTGCAATGGCGTGGGCTTGCTTGAGTATGGGTTCGTAGATTTGAAGTCGGTTCGATTCCAGGAAGAAAAACTTTTGTTTGATCCAGCGGCGCTCGGCTTCGCCGAGCGCGCGGTAGTAATTGTGTTCTACGTTGTGTGCGCGCACCACCATTGTGCGGTGTTTCAATTCGGGACGATTCAGATAGGCTGTGGTATGAAGTCCTTCAAACAGGATGGGGTGCTCATCGAGCAATAGGTTGCGCAGGAGTTGTTCGCTGTTGCGGGTTGTGACCACGTACGGCATGGATCCGAAGAACGGGTTTACCCAGCGCCGGCGGTAGTAGTAATGTGTTTTTTCTGTAAGGGCTTCCAACGCCGGCGCGGGCATTTTGCCTTTGTAGAGGAACACATGCAATGTGATTTTGATGCCCAAGTCGTGCAGGCTGCGAATCTTGTGAAAGATATCCGTGGCCCCACCGTAATCTGGGGGGTAGGGTAGGTCAAACGCGATGATGTGAATGTGGCTGATGCCCGCGCGATCAACGGGTATAACGGGTTGGGGGCTGTCGTTTTCTAGGGTCGATTTCAAGGTGCTTCGGGGATGTGGTAGTGATTGCGTTTACTTTTGGTTTTCTATTCTGGGCGTGGGTTGATTTCGATCAATGGCTGGGCAACGCGTTCGCGCTGTTTTTGTTGTTGTCAAACAGGTCGCTGTATATCTTCAGCAATTGGGGGACCTCGTTTTTCCACTGCCATTGGGCGGCGGCTGCTTCGCAGGCCGCCTTCATCGCGCGGTATAAAGCAACATCGCTTAACAACCGATTGGCCCCGGAAACAATGGCATCTACGCGGGCCTCCGTAGACAGTCCCACTTGGAATTCTGCCAATAATTTCGTATATTCCGGATAGGGATTGACCAAACTGGGCAATTGTGCTTGGGTGTAATCGAAAAACTTGTTGTTGAGCGACAAATAATAACTCAATCCTACATTCTCACTCACGTTGAATCCCATGTAGGCCAACGGCGTTAACAGGGGCAGTTGGTGGGGCGCTATCATGCCCAAAAAGTGCACTCGATCCATGAGGTTGGCCTGCGATACCTGCCTGCGCAGCGCATCGCTCAAATCGCCTTCCCCCGCCAAAACCAGTTCGCAAGGGATGTCCTTCATGGCTTCAATGAGCATTTCCAGGCCGCGACCTTCATTCAACGCGCCCTGGTAGAGAATGAATTGTTTGTCGCTGAGCCACAAAAAAGGGTTGTCTGGGCGGTTGCCCTTGGAAGAGGTCATCGCGGAGCTTGTGCCTGCATTTTTCTCGGAACGGTTCGTCGGGTTCTTATCAGAATCTTGGGCCCCATTGGTAGCATCGGGCATGTTCCTCACCACAGACACAGGTTTGCCATAGCGTTCCGTAAAATAATCGGCAATGGCCGGGCCTACAGTATAAGTCGCATCGGTGTGCTTGAAAGTGTATCGCTGTACCCATTCCCAAAGGGCTTGGACGTTCTTGCGTCGGGCCACCTCTGGTACGTGCGTGAACAATTCGTGCGCATCGAACACGTGGTATTTTCGGCGCAGTTTGGCAGCCCAAATTCCGGGGATGGCGGTGTCTAGGTCGATGCTGCAAATGGCGTCGGCGGGCGTGAAAAGCAGATATAAAAACAGTCGCAAGTTGAATTCCAAATAGAACAATTTGCCCTTGCTGAACAACAGTCGCCGCAATCGCACCTGCTTGAAAGGTTGGTTGGGTAAGGCTTGGGATGTGTTTCTAAGGCGGCCGACCAAGGTTACTGCGTAACCTGCGGCCGCCACACTGCCGCAAATGCGCTGCATGCGTTGGTCGAACGCCAAATCGTTGGTTACTGTAAAAATGATTCGCCTACCCATGTGAGTGCTTGGTTTTCGTTTTCAATAATACAACCTTCATCGAGCAAAATCCGCAGTGTTTGCACCAAAATGCCCTGTTGCGTGAGTGGAAATTGTTTCAAAAGTTGGGTGGCATTGGCCTGGGGTTGCGATTGGAGGGTGGTTTGCCAAAATTGCCGACTTTGTACATCCCCCGCAATCCGGTCTCTTCGCTTACAGATATCGCAAGTGCCACAGTCGCGGTCTGGGGTCTCATTGGTAAAATAGGTTTTCCAAAAGGTGCTTCTGCACACTTGGCCCGTGGCATAGGATTCTAGCTGCTGTAGTGCCTCCATCCGGCGTTGTAACAACCGCTGCAATAAACCCATATTCAAACTGGGGTACAAACTGCGGGGTTCGTTGAGCATAAGTATGGGCCATTCGGTGGCGGGCTGATATCGCAAGAGCTTAAGCGTGGCCATTTGCTGTAGCATGCGCTGTACCTGTTGAATTTCCTCGGGTGAGACGTCGCGCTCAAAATCCCCCTTTCGCAGTCGCTTGGCTAAGTGGGCCTCCTGAATGGCGATGGGATGATCGAAGATGCCTCCGTGACCGCGCAACAGTACATCCAAAAGAACTCCATACGTGGGTTGCGCTTCTTTAAAAGCATAAATGTCATCGGCGTTGCCCGTCATCATCACTTTGGCCGGTTGCCACTGACCCTCAATCCACTGCCACTGTCCCAGTATTTCCAAAGCTTTTACAGCGTAATACAAGTCTTTGGGGTTGGTTTTGAGTTGTTGGGCGATGGCCGACAGGTTGACAGGCAAAGGTTGAAATTCACCTTCACCATCCGAAATCCCCAAAGTATTGAGCAAGCCATGATACGCCTGCTTTAGTGTGTCTTCCATGGGGTGCTGCTGTCGCAAGTTTTGGTGTATTTCAAGCCAATCGTTGGGATGATACAACAGTACGCAGTGGCTTGTTTGTCCATCCCGGCCGGCACGGCCGGCCTCTTGGTAATAATCCTCCGGGTTTTTTGGTGGATAGCTGTGAATCACCAGTCTCACATCGGGTTTGTCTACGCCCATCCCAAAGGCATTGGTGCAAACCATGACCCTCACGTGGTTGGATACCCAGGCGTTTTGCCGCTCGCTTCGCTCGCTGTTCGACAGGCCCGCATGATAAAAACTGGCCGATATGCCCTGTTCCTTCAGCGTGGCACACAGTCCCTCCACCGACTTTCGGGTGTGCGCAAATACCAAGGCACTGCCCTGAGATCGCTGCAAAATTCGAACGATGTGTAGGGCTTTGTCCTGGCTTTTCAGCGCATGAAATACCAAGTTGTTGCGTGAAAAATCGCCCTTGTGTACATAGGGATTGCGCAGTTGTAACCCTTGTAGGATGTCGTCCTGAATCCACGCCGGTGCGCTGGCCGTGAAGGCGGCTACCGGTACCGACGGCAATAGCGATCGGAGCTCGCACAGTCGTTGGTAGGATGGACGGAAATCCTGTCCCCACATGCTGATGCAATGGGCCTCGTCCACCACCAACAAGCCTACATTGAGGTTGGGTAAGTAACCCCGGAAATTCTGCGTGGCCAGTCGCTCCGGCGATACGTATAACAATTTATATTGCCCGTGGAGTGCGCGTTCCAGGGTTTGGTTGATGTCGCTCCTCGACATCCCCGCGTGCAGGGCCGCGGCAGGAATGCCTTTGCGGTTGAGGGTTTCTACCTGGTCTTTCATCAAGGCGATCAGCGGAGATACCACCAACGTTGTGCCCGACAATGCAACCGCTGGTACCTGAAAACAAATGCTCTTGCCCCCGCCGGTGGGCAGCAAGGCCAACGTGTCGGTGCCGCTCATGATCTGGGTTACGATGTCCAACTGGCCCGCGCGAAAGGCGCTGTAACCCCAATGTTTGAGTAGTATGTCTTCGGCTTGGTTGCGCATTACAGCGTGAAGTTGGTTCCGGGGATCAATCTTGAATGACTTGTTGCCTGAACTTGTCTACGCTGTTATAGATGCCCTTGAAGAATTGATTGCGTGATTTTTCAGCCACCAAACTTAGGGGCGTGCTTTTGGAAATCATGTTGTTCAACCAAGACTCGGTGATTTCATTGAAATAGCGATTGTTGGAGCGAATGAAATTGAATGAATTGTGTCCGATATAACTCGCTTGATGGGTGTCGGACGTAAGGAATACCGTGTTGTTTCCAATCATCAACTCGGAACCGTAAAGCGAATATTCTGTATCGTTTGATTGGTCTTTGAGTGGGTTGTATTTCTTTCCGTTTTCTGCCTGTTTGGATGCCATGGCCAATATGCCATCGAGGTCTTCCAATACACTCAGTACGGTCTGTTTTTCTGCAAAAAATCCGGCTTCCCAATAAAATTTGATTTGTTGGATGGTGCTTTTCAGTGTGTCGTCGTTCCAAAGTTCCGTGGTGGGGATGCTCATGAACATATCGCGCAGTTTGGGCACTTCCTCTAGCCAAATGCTGGGCAGCTGAATGTCTTCCACTTTTCTGCCTTGCAAGGCGGTGGAGTTTAAGATGCTTTTATTCCAATACATCATTTTGAATTGGGCCAATTTGGGGAAGAAGAAATGATAGAAAACGGGCAAATCTTCGGCGGCGTATATCAGGCGATGGTTGGGGTATTTCATCATCCACGACAAATCACCATGAAGTACCTGAAGGTATTGATAGAAGCTCTCAGAATCGGCGGTGAGTTTGTTGATGCGGAAGGCGACCATGTTGGAATTGACTTCCGATAGGGCTTCCAAGGGTATGTTGAAATGCTTGCAAATGGCAAAGGTTTCAGACAGTGTGATGTCGGTTTCGCAGCGCAATCTGCGGTAAACAGAGTCTAGGCTGATTTGCAATAGTTCACTCAGTTCTTCTGCCAAGCTGATGTGCATGGGCGCTGAACGCTTGAGCAATTCAATGAAATTGGTTTGGACAGTGGTTGCCATAGCAGTTGCGATTTTCCGTAAAGCTAAAAAAATTCTGTTGCAAAAAATGCAACTAATGATAATTTATCGATAAAAACTTTGCGAAAAATACAATAAGTGGAACAAAAGGATCTCGGTTGTGCTAAAATCCTTAAAATCAATTTTCTCAATTGCGTTAATCCGTAGGGCGTTTGGCACTGGGTTGAAGGATATTTGTTAAAAAATAAAATTATGAAAAAACAATCATTCATGTTTAGAAGCTTGTTCGTGGCTTTGTTTACTTGGACTGCGGTGTTGCAGGCGCAGGTTGCTCCCAAACCCAGTATAGCCATCATCGATTTCGATACCAGAGGGTATACTGCAGCCAATCAAAGTCAGTGTATTCAATATATCATCAATGAATTGGTTCGGTTGGGGGACTTTGAGGTGATGGACAAATACGATATCGAATACATCGCCAAGCGCGATACGTTGAAGATGACGGGGTGTTTTTCAAAAATTTGTTTGGCAGAATTTGGTAAGAGATTGAAAGTGCAAAAAATCATCACGGGGAGCATTTCTCAACTGGGCGACAACGTGAATGTGAGCATTCGTTTGTTGGATGTTGAGTCGGGTATTTTTGAGAAGAGTTACGTGAAGGAATTTTTAAATATTCCGGGTAACGAGCTTTCGATGATTCGCGTGACCATGAATGAAGTGTTTGGCAAGGGCAATGATCAAGATTTGGTGAACAAGCTCACAAAAAAGGCAGAGTTCGACAATTCCATCAACAATCCCTATCAGTTGCGGTTAAAGAGCGATGGTCCGCGAATGGGAATGACAGTTCTCACTGGAGAATCGGCTCGAATTATCAAAGCTCCCACAAAAGATGGGGGATATGATGGGATGCCCTATATGTTCCAATTTGGGTATCAATTTGAAAAACAATATCTCAATGAGGGGAATTTTCAAGCGTTGTTTGAATTTATTCCTACCGTTACAGGGTTGGATCAGGGTCGATTTATTCCCAGTGTAACCTTTCTGAATGGGCTGCGTAACAACGTGAGCGGCTGGGAATTTGCCTTTGGTCCAACGTTTTCGTTTTCGAAGTACATGGATATGTACTCTTTGGATGGGGGTGCTACTTGGACAACCAAATATGACCCCTTGGCGATTGTGGAGAGCCGGCCCGATAGTCGCGGCGACGTGACATTGACCACAGGGTTTTTGTTTGCTGCAGGAAAAACGCTGAAATCGGGTAAGTTGAATTTGCCGGTGAACGTGTATTTGGTTCCCGGTAAATACGGTATGCGCTTTGGGGTGAGTATGGGCTGGAATGGGAAGTCGCGCTACGAAATGCGTGAATGATGTAGGTTTATTTATAAGGTTAGTGTAGTTGGTTTGGGGTCTTAGAAATGGGGCCCCAAATCATTTTAAAACACCATCTTGCATACGCAAGGTGCGATTGGCGATGTCGGCCAGAGCGGTATTGTGCGTAACGATGACCATGGTTTGATTGAAGTCGCGCTGCAATTGTTTAAAATACTGATGGATCAATTCCGCGTTTCCAGAATCGAGGTTGCCAGTGGGTTCATCGGCAAAAATCACCTGTGGTTGATTGAATTGCGCACGAGCAATGGCTACGCGCTGTTGTTCTCCGCCCGAGAGTTGTCCGGGTTTGTGGTCTTTTCGATCGCCCAGTCCCAAATATTCGAGCAGTTCAGCGGCGCGCTTTTCGGCGACTTTGTTTGATTTGCCGGCAATCAAACCCGGCATCATGGCATTTTCCAGCGCTGTAAACTCTGGTAGAAGCTGGTGGAACTGAAACACAAATCCCAGGTGTTGGTTGCGGAATTGGGCCAGTTTGCGTCCACTGAGTTGGGTGATATTGGTGTCGTGAATGCGAATTTCACCGGCATCGGGTTGGTCTAGTGTGCCCAGCAATTGGAGCAGCGTGCTTTTACCAGCCCCGCTTTCACCCACGATGGCCACAATTTCTCCCGCTTGAATTTCTAGGTCCACGCCTTTAACCACGGGTAGGTGACCATAGTGCTTTTGTAAATTCTTGCAGAAAACCATCATGAAAACGCCAAATTGTGCCCTTATTTGGGTCAAAGTTAGTTATTTTCGCGTCGCAATAATCTAGCATTCTCGCATCAACATGAATATCCACGAGTATCAAGCCAAAGAAATCCTGAAGAAATACGGTGTAGCCGTGCAAGAGGGATTCGTAGCAGAAACGCCCGAGCAAGCCTTGGAAGCAGCCCAAAAAGTAAAAGAACATTTCCAATCTGATTGGTGTGTTGTAAAGGCGCAGATCCATGCTGGCGGTCGCGGTAAAGGTAAAATTCAAGGCAGCGAACAGCGCGGTGTTCAGGTAGCGAAAAACCCTGAGCAAGCGTCAGAAATTGCCAAGAATTTGTTGGGTGGTACACTGGTAACCATTCAAACAGGCGCTGCGGGCAAATTGGTGAGCAAGGTGTTGGTGGCTCAGGATGTTTTCTATCCCGGTGCCAGTGAGCCCAAAGAGTACTATATGAGCGTGTTGCTCGATCGTGCTACCAAGCAAAACGTGATTATTTACACCACCGAAGGGGGTATGGATATCGAGGAAGTTGCCGAGCAGCATCCAGAAAAAATTCACAAAGAGTGGGTGAACCCAGCGGTAGGCTTGCAGCCATTCCAAGCGCGTAAAATCGCTTTCAACTTGGGATTGGAAGGTAAAGCATTCAAAGAAATGGTGACGTTCGTTTCGGCGTTGTATCGTGCTTACGACGAGACCGACAGTGCCATGTTTGAGATCAACCCCGTATTGAAGACGTCTGACGATCGCATCATTGCGGTGGATGCCAAAGTGAATTTGGATGATAATGCTCTGTATCGCCACAAAGACTTCATGGAACTGCGTGATTTGGCAGAGGAAGATCCTACTGAAGTAGAAGCAGGTAAATTTAATTTGAACTATGTCAAGCTCGACGGTAACGTGGGCTGTATGGTAAACGGCGCAGGTTTGGCGATGGCTACCATGGATATCATCAAGTTGAGTGGTGGTGAGCCTGCCAACTTCTTGGATGTAGGAGGTACAGCCAACGCGGAAACGGTTGAAAATGGATTCCGTATTATTATGTCGGACCCCAACGTGAAAGCCATTTTGATTAACATCTTTGGTGGAATTGTTCGCTGCGATCGCGTGGCCAACGGGGTAGTAGAAGCCTACCGTAAAATTGGGGATGTTCAGATTCCTATCATTGTACGTTTGCAAGGTACCAATGCGGTAGAAGCCAAGCGCATCATCGATGAGAGTGGATTGAAGGTGTATAGCGCCATCACTCTGTCTGAAGCCGCCGCTCTGGTTGAGCAAGTGTTGAAGGCGTAATTGAAAAATGAACCATAACAAAAAAGGGAGCCCTAGTGGCTCCCTTTTTTGTTACTGTACAATCAAACGGGCAGTGGTTTTTTGGGTGAATAAGGTCAAAATATTGCCCTTGGTTTGCCGTTTATCTTTGAATTATGAGATTGGCATTTTTTGTCGTGATGTTTGCTGGACTGTCGCCCTTGCTTGCCCAGGAAAGCAAACAAAATCAATTTCCTCCATCGCATTTCGACCGTGGGGTAGAATTGTACCGCGAAGGTCGGTTCAATGCGGCCGTTGCGCAATTCAGGAGCTACTTGAATTTAATGCCCGATGGGGAACAACGCGCGGAGGCTGAATATTATTATTCCATTTCTAAGTTGAAGGCTGGACACTCAGACGGGGTGCCTTCCCTCCAGCAATTCCTCGATCAGAATCCGGGATCATTGAAAACCGTGGAGGCCAATTTGGCGTTAGGGGACTTCTATTATTTGAAGTCGAAATACCCCAGTGCCTTGCGCTATTACAAGAATGTGGAAGAGAAATCGATCGACAAAGAACTGCGTGCGCAGTTCAGTTATCGCAAAGGATTTTGCTTGGTAAATGGCAAAAAATACAAAGAAGCGGTAGACGTATTGAAGTCTGTGGCGGATGCCCCAGGAGAGTACCGAGACCTCGGAAGTTACTACTACGGATATGCTTGTTTGATGATGGGAGATTATCCACAAGCGATCACCGCATTTGAGCGAATTCGCGACAATGGGTACGACAACGTACGCTTTTATTTGGCCCAGGTGCACTATCAAATGAACAACTATGATTACGCACTGGCTGAGTTGGAGAAAGCGGGTAAGAAAGTGCCACAAAATCAAGTGCAATGGCTGAAAGGAAAGTGTTATTTCCGCAAAAATGCCTTCGACAAAGCGGCGGAAGCGTATCGTTTGGCTGAATTATCGCCCGATACACTCAAAGTGGAGGAGCAATATGAGATTGGTTATTCGTTTTATCGCACAGGAGACTATGAAGGCAGTGTGTTGTGGTTGAGCACTGTGGCCGCCAAAGGCGATAGTTTGTCGCAAATTGCGAGCTTTCAATTGGGCAATGCCTTGATGAAACAAAAGCGCAATCGAGAAGCGATGAATGCCTATGCTGAAGCCTTTCGCACAGGATACAACCCGGATATTGCGGAAATGGCGTTGTTCAATCAGGCGAAGTTGGCGATTTTACTCAACGACAATCAAAGCATCGGACTGCTCGATAAATACGTGAAGTTGTTTCCAGCCAAGGCCAATGCCAAAGAGGCGACCAAGCTGAAAGCGCGGTTGTTGATCAACACCGATAGTTATCGCGAGGCGGTATCGTTGTTGGATGGATTGGGAGAGTTGGATGCTCAAACTGAGGAAGTGTACCAAAAAGTGACCTTGGCCCGTGGCATGGAATTGTACAAGAGCCGGAATTTTGTGGGCGCACTGGAATTGTTTGAAAAATGCGCTGCACGCAGAGCCAATCCAGATTACGCGGCGCAGGCTCTGTTTTGGAAGGCCGAGGCCTTGATGTTGCAAGGAAATGAAGCCCAAGCCGTGGCCGCGTATCAATCGTTCCTTGACCGACCTGCCTCAGCCAGCACCGAGGTTCAGCCCTATGCTTATTACGGGTTGGGTTATGTGAAGTTTCAGCAAAAGAAATTTGCGGAAGCGGGTGAGCAGTTTAACAGCTTTACCACCAAAGCGGCTCAGGGCCGGTATGAGGAGCGCATGGTGCACGATGCCTATTTGCGATTGGGCGATTGCTACTTCATGACCAAGCAATTGAACGATGCGGTGAAAGCCTATGCTTACGTGAGTGGTAAAAATGGAGCGGATGCGGATTACGCCTTGTTTCAGAGCGGACTGATATACGGACTCATCGAAAAGTCAGAAGAAAAGGTATCGGCCATGAAGCGATTGATCCAAGAATTTCCCAATTCTCGGTTTGTGGTGGATGCCTATTTTGAGGCCGCGGAGGAGTACACAGTGATGGGCAGAACAACGGATGCGGAGAGATATTACACAGAGATATTACAGAAGTATCCCACCAACCCAAGGGCAAACCGGGCCTATTCAACGTTGGGACGTATTTACTACAACTCAAAAAAGATGACGAGTGCGGTAGATATTTATACCAAGTTGTATGATAATTATCCGGGTACACCAGAGGCCAAGGTAGCCAACGACATGGTGAAGAAGATCTATGCGGAGCAGGGCGATGCCAAGCAATATGTACGTTGGAAAAAGGATCGTGGCGGCATTTCAAATGAGGACCAAGATAGTTTGATGTATGAAGTGGGTTACAATGCCTACGAAAAGGCGGATTATGCCATCGCCCAGAAAGGGTTTGAGTCATACTTGCAAGAATTCCCCAAGGGAGGCTTTTATCTTTTGGCCCATTACTATTTGGCTCAAACGTTTGAGGAGTTGAAAAATAAAACGGCTGCCATTGAGCATTATTCGGTAGTGGCGTTGGCGAATTCGGGAGACTTGAAGGAAGACGCCGCTTTGGCGGTACTGAAGTTGAGCGGAGAAAACCCCACTTGCGAACAGGTATTGGCTTATGTGGAGGTGTTAGAGCCCATCACCCAAAGTCGGGAAACAAAGCAAAATTGCTGGCAGACCATGATGTACTGCTACGCCAAATCAGGCAATTCAGCGGGATTGGAGGCGATTTCAGCCAAGGTCCTTGCCGATAATGGCACGCCGGCGGAAATGCGGACAGAGGCCAAGCTTACTTTGGTGAAAGCGGATATTAAAAATGGTAAGACCGACAATGTTTTGGTGGATTTGAAGAGCATTTACACCAAGGACAACAACCGCTTTGCGGCAGAGGCGAAATATGTGGAGGCTCAGTATTTGTATTCAATTGACAGTTTGGAGTTGTGTAAGACCTCTTGTTATGCCGTGTTGGACGATTTCAATGGTTACGATTTGTGGGTAGGTAGGGCCTTGATATTGTTGGGCGATGCCTTTAAGAAAGAGGGCGATATGTTCAATGCGAAAGCTACATGGAATGGCGTAATTGAGAATTTTGACGTGGCGGAATTGAAGAAAGAAGCCAAAGCCAAGTTGGATCAACTGGCAAAAGAACAAGCGAACAAGCCGTAAGGCAAAATTGGTCGATTTCATATGGTTACAAAGGGGCGGCAACGCCCCTTTGGTTTTTTTCGTCTATCTTCGTTATGAACCCCTTCATTATGAGACGATTGATACTGTTCACGCTATCTGTTTTCCTGTCGCACGCGCTCATCGCTCAACAGCCGATATGCTCTTCGCAAACGGAAACCAAATACAATACCTTTGAACTCAGAGGAACCGGGTTTTCCAATGTGAATCCATATGGTGTTGGTTTTGCAAAATCAGGAGGATATTGGGTTGGAGGATTGATTACACAATCTACAGGGAATGTCGATTTTTTTCTTTCTAAATTCAATGATACCGGCAAATGTTTGGTGACAACCGCTTTGGGGTCGAACGCCTCCGAAACAGGGTATCCAATTCCTGTATTTCCCACCCGTGATGGTGGTTGTTTAATTGCTGGTAGAAATAACGCAACCTATGAATTGGCCTCAATATCCAAAGTGGATAAGAATGGCCAATTGCGCTGGACACGTCAGTCTCCAGCCTCAAGGACCGGAGTTTATGATGCCTTCAGGGGCATACACGTAGATGAGGGGAACCGAATTTTTGCTGTAGGCACAGGGATGCAACTGACGGGCAAGGCCAATTTATTGGCGGCACTCATCGACTCCAATGGCAACGAAATTTGGTTAAATAACTTTGATTTTGGAGGGGCGCAGCACCATTTTAATGCCATTGCCAAAACCGATTCCATCTACACGGTTGTTGGTTGGTGTACTTTCAGCGGTAGCATTTCTCCCATCATGGCGCAGATATCGGAAACCGGTCGGTTTGTGCGCAGCAATTATTATCCAGCGGGGAATACCACGACGTTTAGTGATGTGCTGGTTTCTCCTTCGAAGAAAATCTATACGCTTGGTTACGCCAGTACGGTTTCTGGCCAACATTGTTATTTGACATGTTTGAAAATGGATGGTACAATCCTTTGGCAAAAAGCCATTGGTTATGGGGGTGATGTGGGCAATAAAATTCTGATGGACGACAATCAACTTTGGGTGTCCGGACAATCTTCGAATTTAGGGGCGTCTAAGCGGGAGTATTTTTTACGATTGGATACTGCCGGCAATTTGTTGCAGTATGGAGGTCTTTTTTGGGATGCGTACAGTTTCTCATCTAAGCATCAGGGGTGGAGTATCAATCGGAGCCATAGCGGCGGATTGGTTGCTGTGGGAGTCGACAATCAGATGTCTGTGCCCCATTATAACTTGATTTTCGGGAATCCATGTCAAACCGTCAACTGTGGATTCAATTCCATCACATCGCCAAAGAATCAATCGATGAGTTTGTCGCGCCAAGTACTAAGTTGTACAAAATCGGATAACGGAGACCTTACTTCCGAGACATTGAATGAACAGTCTGTCACGTTTAGCACGGCATTGAATTGCACAAAGAAATGCAATTTCAACAACCAAAGAAAAATACCCATGGTGGCAGAAATTTGTAATTCAGGAGGGGATAAAGTAGTGGCGAATGCGCGCAATGCAGACTACAAATACCTTTGGCATGATGGGGATACTTCGGCCAGCAGAGAGTTTACCAAAACGGGAATCTACTGGGTGAAAACCTACAATGATTGCGGTAGTAGGCAGGATACGTTGATTGTTACAGGCTTGGATGCCCCCGTGAAATCATCATGGCCGGACTCGCTTTATTGCTACAAAGGATGGACCTATTTATGTGACATCAATCCCATCAATCAAACCACCATTACTTGGGAAAATGGAAATACTTCGTGGAGTCGCGCCATCAACACCCCCGGGAAGTATTGGTATGAAATTAATAATCGCTGTGGGATTTGGAGAGATACGTTGGTAATCACAGAGGATTTGCCTCCGAAATCCGTATTACCCGATGTGATCAGTGGTTGTAACGGTAAGTATGTATTGCTCGATGGAACGCAGCGAGGAGCGGGCAAGTTTCAGTATCGTTGGGAGGATGGTTATACCGGATCGTCGCTGTGGGCCACCAACAACAGCCTAAAGATTTTGAAAACGTCCAATGTTTGTGGAACGATCATCGACACCGTGACGGTCGTGTTTTCTGATTGTGAGTGTTTTTTCTTTGTTCCCAATGCGTTTACACCGCGATCAAGTCCGGGTAAAAACGACGGCTGGAAGCCGGAGTTTAACTGTCCGATGGACGGCGTATACTTCAGTATCTATTCTCGCTGGGGCGAGTGTTTGATTCGTAAACAGCCCATTTCCATTCCGTGGGATGGGTACTACCGCGGAGATTTGGTGCAGGAAGGCGTTTATGTGTACATCATCGATGGGGTCTACGATGATCCCCAAAAGGGCGGGAAGCAAATTAGAAAAAGTGGTACGCTGTTGGTCTTAGATGGCGGAAAATAACATATCCATTACCAAAAGAGAGGGGGCGCCATGGCGCCCCCTCTCTTTTGGTAATGGGTATAGAAATCGTTATTTCAAATCCAAAACAGTAGACCCCATTTTGTATCCTTCTGAATAAATCTCTACGATATATTTACCGGGCTTCAATTGTGATTCGGGCTTCCACACCGTAGGTTGTACTGGCTTCAATTCGTTTTCAAATACACTGGTTAATTTGTACGTGTATTTAGAAGATTTGCCATCGATGTCGAATGTGCCCCCTTGTCCGCCGTTGGCCAAAGTAACCCCTTCCGGACCTGTGATCTTCACATACAATGTCTTCTCACCCGCTTCGGCTACATTGTTTTCATTGATGCTGAAACTAATTCTAAATGCTTCAACAGAGCTGGCTTTCAATGTTCCAGTTTCTTTGCCGGTAAGCCACTTCTTTTTCAATGTCTCAATCTTTACCGAACTCGCTTGCAACCGCGAAGCCAAACTTTTCAACTTGGTTTTTTCAGCCGTTAATTTTGAGTTCTCTGTATTCAAATTTTCGTTTTGGCTTGTTAACACCTCATTCTTTGCGATGAGCGCTTTGTTTTCTGCCTCCACCTGTGCCAATCTTGAAGTCAAATCCGCCAACTGTCGGTTCAACTCATCAATGCTAGATTGGCTCTTGGCTTTATTGCTTCTCAAATCGGCCACCAACTTACTGATTTCCTTTTTGCGAGCCACCAATTCTTCGGAAAGAATCAAATTTTCGCCGGCCAATGCCAAACTGTCTTTTTGATACTGTTCCAACAAGGACTCTGCTTTTGCCAAGGCTTCTTCTTTGCCTTTCAAGGTCTCTTCAACCGCCGTCTTCGCCTTCTCTGTGTTGTCGCGCTCTGTGCTCACGTTATTCAACATGTACAGAAGCACCCCAATGATGATCACCAGAATGGCGATGATGGTGTACAACAGGGGTTTGTTGTTCGATTCGTTTTGGGTTTGCATGATTGTATGTTTATAAAACTTGTGCAATTAAAACGCAAACTTCTTGCCAAAGCGAATTTTAACCTTGTGATTTGCGATTAATTATGCGCATAACGGAATTGTTGCCCAATTTATTGCTCATCGAACCTAAAGTTTTTGAGGATCATCGTGGGCATTTTTTTGAGAGTTATCGCGAGGATGTGTTGGCCGCTCATGGAAGCGCGCCGGTATTCGTTCAAGATAATCAGAGTTTGTCGCACACCGGCATACTGAGAGGGTTGCATTTTCAACACGACCCTCATGCCCAAGGAAAGTTCGTTCGCGTGATCACGGGTGCCGTATTGGATGTGGCGGTTGATATCAGAAAAGCATCGCCCACGTACGGGCAGTTTGTTGCTGAAAAACTCAGCGGAGCAAACAAACGCATGATGTATATCCCCCCGGGATTTGCGCATGGTTTTGTGACACTGGAGGACAATACAATCTTCACCTACAAGTGTACCAATTACTACCATCCAGCCTCTGAAGGGGGGGTGCTTTGGAATAGTCCGTCACTCAATATCCCCTGGGGAATCGATCGCCCCATCTTGAGTGCCAAAGATGAATTACTGCCCGATTTTTCGGTGTTTGAGAGTCCCTTTTAAACCCTATAGGTTCCATACGATGATGACGCAAGATTCACAAAACCCCATTAATATCCATGGATGGGATTCGCCCAGTTTGAAGGAAGTGCAAGCCATGGTGGATCAATGGATCAAAACGGTGGGGGTGCGCTATTTTTCGGAACTAACCAATACCGCCGTGCTGATGGAAGAGGTGGGCGAACTCGCCCGATTGATGTCGCGCAGCTACGGAGATCAATCGTTCAAATCCGGCGAGAAACAAGGTCCAGAAGCCTTGGGGGAAGAAATGGCCGATGTGCTGTTTGTGTTGGTTTGTTTGGCGAATCAAACAGGTGTAGATCTGACGCAAGCATTTGTGAGAAGCATGGAGAAAAAGACGAAGCGGGATTCGGACCGACATAAAAACAATCCCAAGTTGGGATAATTTTACTTTGTTTAATTTTTGAAAGTCTAATTTCGGTTTTGTTTAAGAAAAACAAAGCGCCGAGATAATCGTTAACTTTGCATTATCGTGACAAAATCGACCATCAGTTCCCGGAAACTAGACCATATTGAGTTGGCCTTTGCCTCGCAATTGAGCGAGGTGGATCAGCGGTTTTATTACGAACCCATGCTCTCTGCTCACCCTGCATTGTCGACCATTCCTGGCTTAACTTTCGGCGGTGCACCCATGCAAGTCCCTTTGTGGATTAGCAGCATGACCGGTGGTGCAGAAAAGGCTGGGAAAATCAACGTATTGCTGGCCGAAGCTTGCAAAACCTATGGTTTGGGAATGGGATTGGGTTCTTGTAGGCCTGTTTTGGAAAATTCTGAATATTCCAAGGATTTTGAGGTGCGCAAATACATTGGAGAACAGCCTTTGTTTGCCAACTTGGGGATTGCTCAAATCGAGGAACTCATCGCCCAAAATCAATTGCAAAAATTGGTGGATATGGTGAATCGCCTGGAAGCCAATGGACTAATCATTCACGTGAATCCGCTTCAGGAATGGATGCAGCCCGAAGGAGATCGTTTCAACTTGTCGCCTTTAGACACGGTGAAGCGGGTGTTGGATTTTGTCTCTTTTCCTATCGTTGTGAAAGAGGTGGGACAGGGATTCGGGCCAAAGAGTTTGGAAGCCCTGTTGAAACTGCCGCTAGAAGCGCTTGATTATGGTGCTTTCGGTGGTACAAACTTCAGCAAACTGGAAAATTTGCGTCGGGATTCGGTAGAACGGACCTTGCTTGAACCCGTACAACATGTGGGACATACTGCGGTGGAAATGTCGGACTGGATCAATCAACTCAAAGTCCGCCTGGGTAGCGAAGTGAAATGTGAGAAAGTCATCGTATCCGGTGGGATTTCCACATTTTTGGATGGTTACTATCACTTGGAAAAACTCCAGATGCCCGCACTTTACGCCCAAGCATCGCCCTTTTTGAAATATGCTTTGGAAGGAGAAAAAGCACTGCAACAATTTGTTGAGGCGCAAATCAAAGGATTGGCCCTCGCGTATACTTATTTAACACTCAAAGAGAACGCATGAAACAACCCATCAAAGGTTTTAGCAAACTCACCAAGCAGGCCAAAATAGAATGGCTTGTATCACAATATACGTCGGATCCCGACGCCAGTTTTGAAATGCTTCAAGGCTACTGGCACAACCAACCGGAGGTGCAGAAGCTTCACGATGAATTCATTGAGAATACCATCAGCAATTATTACATGCCTTTTGGTGTGGCTCCCAATTTTTTAATCAACGGTAAGATGTATGCCATCCCTTTGGCGATTGAGGAGAGTTCAGTGGTGGCAGCGGCCGCGAAAGCGGCCAATTTTTGGTTGGATCGCGGCGGATTCTCGGCCAAAGTGTTGAGCATGGTGAAAGTGGGGCATGTGCACTTCATTTGGGAGGGCAAGAATGTGGATGCCCTCTACCGATTGTTTGAAGCCAACAAAGAGAGATTTTTTACCAATACCGAATCCATTACCAAAAACATGCGCGCCCGTGGAGGTGGAGTGTTGAGTTTGGGTTTGGTTGATAAAACCGATTTAGAAACCGGATACTACCAATTGGAGGCCCGTTTTGAAACCTGTGATAGCATGGGGGCCAATTTTATCAACAGTTGCCTTGAGGCCTTTGCCCAAACCCTTCGCGATATTGCCGCTGAAAACGCGGCTGAGTTGGGCGATGCGCCGCTGCAAGTTGTGATGAGCATATTGAGCAATTTTACCCCCGAATGTTTGGTGCGCGCTGAAGTGCGATGTAAAATATCGGACATTGAAGAGGGTAGCGGCATCGAAAACCAAGAGTTTGCCGATAAATTTTGTAGAGCCATCCGCATTGCCTCAGTGGAGCCTTATCGGGCAGTTACCCACAACAAGGGCATCATGAATGGCATTGATTCTGTGATCATTGCAACCGGCAACGATTTTCGTGCGACGGAAGCTTGTGCCCATGCCTATGCCGCCAAAGATGGTAAATACACCAGTTTGACCCATGCCGCGATTGAAGGCGATGAGTTTCATTTTTGGATTGAATTGCCCTTGAGTTTGGGAACCGTTGGCGGAATTACCAATTTGCATCCGATGGTGCGCTTCGCCCATGAATTGTTGGGTTACCCATCGGCGAATGAACTGATGCAAATTACAGCGGTGGCCGGATTGGCACAGAATTTTAGTGCGGTTAGGTCACTCATTACCTCGGGAATTCAAAAAGGGCACATGAAAATGCACCTGTTGAACATCCTGAATCAGCTGGAAGCCACGGATGCCGAAAAAGAGGAAATTGTGGCCTACTTCAAAGATAAGGTGGTAAGTCACTCCGCGGCAGTGGAAGCCTTCATGCGCGTTAGAGGTCTGAATCAAGCCCAAGCATAAATTTATTTTGAAGTCGTATTTCTCTCACGGAAAAATCATGTTGTGCGGCGAATATGCCGTAACCATAGGTGTGGAAGCGTTGGCGTTGCCAGTGACTCAAGGACAGTGGATGCATGTGTGGGAGTTTGATTCTCCGGGCGGACAAGATCGCCTCATTTGGGAAGCGAAGGATAGCGCCGGAGCTACCTGGTTGAATGAGAGTTTTTCTCTTCCGCTAGCGCAGTGTGAAACCGAAATTGCAGGTGAAAATACTGCGGACCCCGCATCGGAAAACGGTGAAGGACATCAAAGCCGGGAGCGTTTGATCCTGCAGCGTTTGTTGCTTTCCGCTGCGGCGGATACCTGGAAATCGGGAAAGTCGTATCGCATTGAAACACAGTTGGAATTTGATCGGAGCAGCGGGCTGGGGAGTTCTAGTACACTGCTGGCCAATTTTGCCAGATTCGCTCGTCTGGATGCCCAACAATTGCAGCATAAGATTTTCGGCGGTAGTGGTTACGATGTAGCTGTGGCTGAGGTAGGGAAGGGACTCGTTTTTTGGAAAGAAGTAGATCAACCTCATTGGGGACCGTGGTCGTTGAGTTCATCCTTGACACAGCAGTGGAAAGTGGTCTTTTTGGGTGAGAAACAAAACAGTAGATCATCATTGGGCGGGGTAAAGGAGCGTTTGCAAGAAATACAAAACGATGATTTTATGTTGCATCAATTGCAACAAGTGGCTGGCGCGGTGAAAATGGCGCAGCAAGTGACCATGCTAGAAGCCGGGTTGGAAATGTGGCAAGCGCTGCTATCCATGAGTTTGGGATTGGAAACTCCATACCAACACTTCGGTATACAACCTGTAAAAGGAGGTTTGTGCAAATGGTTGGGTGCTTGGGGGGGCGATATGCTACTGGTGAACCAAACATTCGCCGAAACGCATGCCAACGTGCTGGCCCAATTCAAATCAACGCCGTGGAATCAGCTGATAAAATATTAACATACGTGCATCAAACAGAAACGAATATCACCTTGAATACGAGCTATAAAGCAGGATATCAATGTCCCTCCAACATCGCGTTGGTGAAATATTGGGGCAAGAAGTCTGAGGGCGTGCAGTTGCCTGCCAACCCCAGTATCAGTTGGAGCTTGGGTGATTTGTACGCCAAGACCCTGGTGGAGGCCCACCCGAGAACAGAGAATACCGCATTTGTGTTTACCCTCGCTGGTGAGCCCAAACCCTCGTTTGAGCCCAAGATTGCCGCGTTTTTGAAAAAAATCGCAGGGGATTGTCCTTGGCTGGAACAGTATACGCTGCACATCGATTCTACCAATAACTTCCCTCATGGAACGGGTATCGCCAGTTCTGCGGCGGGTTTTGGGGCTTTGGGTTTGTGCTTGGCCCATATTGAACAGTTGGTTCACGGGTCGACCGCGTTGGATTTGCACATTCAAGGGATGGATTTCTGGCAGCGCAGCAGTTATCTGTCGCGCATCGGCTCGGGCAGTGCTTGTCGGTCCATGTTCGACAAACCCGCAGTATGGGGCGTTTCGGAAGCTGTATCAGACAGCAGCGATCTGTATGCCGTGCCTCTGTCGCAATTGGTTCACCCCAGTTTGCAAGGTTGGAAAGATGTGGTGTTGATTGTGGATGACGGAGAAAAATCGGTGAGTAGCACAGACGGACATGCCCTGCTAGAGGCCCATCCGTATGCGGCGGCGCGATTTGGACAGGCCCAGAAGAATTTGGGTTTGTTGGTACAGGCCATGACGGAGGGAAACGTGAATGATTTTATTTCCATCGTGGAATCTGAGGCACTGCAGTTGCATGCGATGATGATGACATCGAGGCCTTATTATCTGTTGATGCGACCCAATACGCTGTCCATCATCGAAAAAATATGGGCTTTCCGCGAAAAAACAGGTTACCCGCTTTGCTTTACCTTGGATGCGGGAGCCAATGTGCACTTGCTGTTCGATGGCAAAATAGATGAGCCACTCATGAACTTTGTGCAGGATACATTGTTACCTTATTGCAAAAATGGGCAGTATCTTTGCAGTGAAACAGGAAAACGCCCATTGAGCATCCTATAACATGGCAGAAATGATCAAAGACTCACTGTACTACGCCAAAATCTTATTGTTTGGTGAATACGGAATCATCGAAGATTCCATGGGTCTGAGCATCCCTTACCATTTTTTCAAAGGCAGTTTTGATTTTGCGACAGCGCCAACAGAGGTTCAGCGCAATTCCAATCAGAGCATCCGCCGTTTTGTAGACCACTTACAAGCGTTAGATGAGCAGGGCGAGCTGCCTTGCGCGTTTGATTTTGCACGATTGTCTCAAGACCTGGAAGCCGGTTTGTACTTCGATAGCAGCATCCCTCAAGGGTTTGGTGTTGGAAGTTCTGGTGCGCTTGTTGCGGCCATTTACAATCAATATTCTTTGTATCCGATTGCGCAGAGCGATGTGATGCAACACGATAATTTGCCTCGTTTGAAGGCAACATTGGCGAAGTTGGAATCGTATTTTCACGGCAAAAGTTCGGGTCTGGATCCGTTGATCTGCTACCTCAATTTGCCCATTTTGATCAAAGGACAGGGCGATTTGGGCACGGTGGGCATCCCCACCGAGAATGCAGAAGGGAAAGGCGCGATTTTCTTGATGAATTCTGGGTCACCTGGAAAGACGCAAAACATGGTGTCTATTTTCTTGAATCGGTTGAAAGACGATGGATTCAGGAATATGGTGAAAACGCAGTTGAAGAAACAGAACGATGACTGTGTAAAGTCGTTTTTGAAAGGCGATGTAACCCAATTGTTTGGCCATTTAAAGGGATTGTCGCAGTTGTTGTTGGACAATTTCCGTCCGATGATTCCCGATCAGTTTGAGCAAGTATGGCGTCAGGGTATTGAGAGTGGTGCGTACTACTTGAAATTGTGTGGCAGTGGTGGCGGTGGATTTATTTTGGGCTTTACCCAAGATTTCGAAAAAGCAGAATCTTTGTTGAAAGAGCATAAATTGCAGGTGATTTACAAAATGTAATCACCCATGCTCGGCATTCGCAAAAAGCATATTACAGGGTTTGTCCTCCTGCTCGGTGTAGTACGCTGGTACAATTTGGCGTTGATTGCCGCTTCTCAGTATTTGTTGTTTTGGCTGGCCTTTTCAGGGCATGAATTGGGGCGGGTGTTGTATGATTTTAAATTGCACTGCATTGTGGTAGCCAGTTTGTTTTCGGTGGCAGCGGCATTTATTATCAATGCATTTTATGATGTGGACAAGGATTTGGTGAACAAACCCAAGCAGGTATTGATGGGGAAGTTGCTGAAAGAGGGTAGTTTGTTGAATTTGTATGTGGTGCTCAATTTTCTGGCGGTGGCCTTTGCCATGATGGCATCGATGCGGGTGATGGTGTTTTTTGTGGGCTACACGGTCTTTTGTTGGTTCCATAGCCACAAGTTGCAAAAACTGCCAGTGTTGCGAGAGGTATCGGCAAGTTTGTTGACCATGATCCCTTTGTTGGCCATTTGGTTTCATTTTGGTCACTGGCATTGGGGCATGTTTTATTACATGGGGAGTTTGGCCATTTTGTTGTTTACGCGGGAGGTGGTGAAGGACATGGAAGGACATAAGGGCAATCTCATTTTTGGATATAAGACGGTGGTGGTTGCGGCGGGGGTGCGACGTGCGCGATGGGGTTTGGTGGCCATGAATACGGGATTTTTAATCATGTATTTGGTCTTGAATTGGATTCAGATCGTGGATCCGGTACTTCCCAATTGGCGTCCGGATTATTATTTGGTCATTTCGGGGGTGTCGCTGTTTACGGGTTTTTGGGTGTCGTGGGGGATGTTTTTCATTCGCGACGATCGCAAAATTCCTGTGATGGATGCGTTTTTGAAATTGGGAATTGTGGTGCACTTGCTCAGCATTGTAATGCAGTAGCGATGGTTTTTGGTGACCCGGGGCGGGAAATAATTTGTAACTTGCGGTAGTGTCGGAATTGCGTACCCTTTTTGCTCATGTACTGGTGCCAGTACCCGTGCCCAAGGCTTATACCTATCGGGTTCCGCACGATTGGAACGATTGGATTCACCCCGGTTTGCGGGTGGCGGTTCAGTTTGGACCGAAGAAGATTTACGCGGGAATCATTCTAGAGTTGAGTGATTTGCCTCCGGAGGGATATCAAGCGAGTTATTTGTTGGATGTCTTGGACGAGTCTCCCATTGTCAATCACAAACAATTGCAGTTTTGGCAATGGGTGTCGAAGTATTACCTATGCTACATGGGCGAGGTGATGGCTACGGCTCTGCCGGCAGGGTATCGATTGCAGAGTGAGACGAAAATTCTGTTACATCCGGATGCCGATTTGGAATCTGTGAGCAAAGTGGATGTGGAAGAGATGGAGTGGCAGATTTTGGAGTTGTTGGGCAAGAAAGACGGGGTGTCGTTGGATGAGATTCATCAAAAGTTGGCGGTAAAGAATGTATTAAAATATGTAAAGTCGCTCTATTTGCGGGGCTTGGTGGTGATGGAAGAGGAGTTAAAGGAGCATTACCGTCCCAAATTTGAAGAATTTATATCGCTCAGTAGCCTTTGGGAAGACAGTGAGTTGGCCAATTTGAGGTTGAATGCTTTGGAGCGAAAAGCGCCCAAACAATACGAAGCGATGATGCAGTTGTTGGGTACGGGCAAGCGGGAGTTGTTGTTGACGGAGTTGGTGAAAGGGATGGAAATGGATCGGACGGTATTGAAGCAGTTGGAGAAGAAGGAATTGGTGGTGATACAGAAGCGCCGCCGCGATCACCTTCAGGTGATCCGCGGCGGCGCTGAAAAATTTGCCCTCACCCCTGAGCAGCAACAAGCCAAATCCCTCATCCAAGAAGCCTTCGAGCATCAAAAACCCGCCCTGCTTTTCGGTGTAACGGGTTCGGGTAAAACCCATGTATACATGGAGTTTGTCAAACAAACCCTATCGCAAGGAAAACAAGTCCTTTACCTGCTGCCCGAAGTGGCCCTCACAGAGCACCTGGTGGCCAAAATGCGCGAGTTTATACCCCAAGAAATGGGCGTATGGCACCATTTTTATAGCGCCCACGAACGCACAGAACTCTACGATCGCATCCTGAAAAATCAAGTGCAGTTTGTGGTAGGAACCAAAGGCGCCGTGTTTGCCCCCTTCACCGATTTGGGTCTGGTGGTGGTGGATGAGGAGCATGAGTGGAGTTATAAGCAGTTCGACAAAAAACCCTTCTATCATGGGCGGGATGCGGCGTTTCAGCTGGCGAAAATCCATGGGGCTCAACTTCTGATGGGTTCAGCCACCCCGAGCTATGAGATGCAATTTGCCGCATCACAAAACAAAGTGGCGATGGCTGAGCTACACCAAAAGTACGACGGCGGAAAACCCGCGGAATTGATGTTTTTATCGGTAGGAGAATTGAAAAAGGCGGGACAAATGAATGGCCTTTTCAGTGAGCCCGCCAAAATCGCCATCGCCAAAGCCCTGGAACTGAAACAACGGGTGGTGGTGTATCACAACCGCAAAGGCTATGTGCCCTATATTGAGTGTGAGGATTGTGGACTGACAACCCAGTGCAAGCATTGTGATATTTCGCTGACGTATTATAAAAGTAGCGACAATCAACGATGCAGTTATTGCGGGTATCAGCAAGCCGTTCCCGCCAAATGCGTGGCCTGTGGATCGCAAAGTTTGCAGTTGAAAGGCACCGGTACAGAGAAGATTGCCGAAGAACTGTCAGACTTATTCCCAACCGCAAGGGTGGGTCGGTTTGATCAGCAGAGTTTGCGCAAGCGCGACGACTTTCAACGCATTCTGATGGCCTTCGAGCGGGGTGAGATTGATGTGTTGGTAGGTACACAACTGTTGGCCAAAGGAATCGATATTGAGAACATTGGATTGGTAGTGGTGCCGGATACCGATATGTTGTTGCATGCACCCGATTTTCGCAGCCATGAGCGGGCGTTTCAACAGTTGCAACAATTGTTGGGTAGGGTGGGCAGGCGCGCGGAGCGCGGCCTGATGATGCTACAAACGCACCAGCCGCAGCACGAAGTGCTGCGGGCCCTAAAGGAGGATGATTACCGCGGACTCATGGCCAATGAACTGACCCACCGGGAATCGTTTGGATATCCGCCGCATACCAAATTATTGAAAATTGATGTCAAACACACCGACGCTCAAACGGCCACGGCGGCCAGCCGTTGGCTGGCCGAACAGTTGAAAAAGGTGCTGGCCGACAAAGTCTTAGGTCCGCAAGTGCCCTCCGTAGCACGGGTGAAAAATCGATTCATCCAACAAATTGTGGTGAAAATGTCCAAAGAACCGACCAAAGTCAATGCCATCAAACAGCTCATTCAACAAGCCCGTGAAGCAGCCTTGGCCCATTCCGCCTGGCGCGCCGTTCGCATCGATGTGATCGTAGATCCCAATTAACAATAGGACTTCTCGATTGTCATATTGCAAAGGGGAGAGGCCATTTCTACGTGCAATTCCCAAGGATATTTCGTAAATTTGTGTTTTATTCAAACTACAAACGCATGGAAACATCAACCTTGGAAACCTTCACCACATCCGTCGATTTTTTGCCTTTGAATGGCACCGACCACCTCGAATTTTATGTGGGTAACGCCAAACAAAGTGCTTACTACTACCAAGTAGCTTGGGGTTACAAGTTGGTGGCCTACGCGGGCCCAGAAACGGGTGTTCGCGACCGTGCGAGTTATGTATTGCAACAAGAGAAAATTCGGTTGGTGTTGACCACATCCTTGGATCCCAACAGCGAAATTACTCGCCACCACGCCCAACACGGGGATGGTGTGAAGTTCTTGAGCCTTTGGGTAGATGACGCCACCGCCAGTTTCAATGAAACCGTAAAGCGCGGTGCACGTCCTTTCATGGAGCCTACCACCTTCGAAGATGAGTTTGGTACCGTGGTGATCAGCGGAATCTATACCTATGGTGAAACGGTTCACAAGTTTGTAGAGCGCAAAAACTACAAAGGGGCCTTCTTGCCGGGTTACAAGGCGCCAGCCACATCCATGGATGTAAAACCCGTAGGGTTGAAATATGTGGACCACTGCGTAGGGAATGTGGAGTTGGGCAAAATGAACGATTGGGTGGAGTTCTACGAAAATGTAATGGGCTTTAAGTTGTTGCTGACGTTCGACGACAAAGATATCAGCACCGAATACAGTGCCTTGATGAGTAAAGTGGTGAGCAATGGCAACGGATATATCAAATTCCCCATCAATGAGCCCGCCGATGGTAAGAAAAAGTCACAAATTGAAGAGTATTTGGATTTTTATCATGGCGCCGGTGTACAACACATCGCGGTGGAAACCTATGATATCATTCATACCGTAGGCGAGTTGCGCAGAAGAGGTGTGGATTTCTTGTACGTCCCAGAAAACTACTACGATGATGTTTTGGATCGTGTAGGACAAGTGGATGAGGATTTGAATGAGCTGAAGAAGTTGAACATTCTGATCGACCGTGATGAGAGTGGTTATCTGTTGCAAATCTTCACCAAGCCCGTTGAGGATCGTCCTACATTGTTCTTCGAAATCATCCAGCGAAAAGGGGCCAAAAGCTTCGGAAAAGGCAACTTCAAAGCGTTGTTTGAAAGCATCGAGCGCGAGCAAGCCAACCGCGGGAATTTGTAATCAATACAAAAATCCAAAAAGCCACAGCGGAATTGTTTGCTGCGTGCCAATTTCTATGTCGTCCTTTACAGTGTAGCTATCGTTTGTCGTAGCGATTTGCTTGCGACTTTTCGATTTGCCGCCGATTTCTACTGTGTATTTTTGGTCAATGAAAAAATCGCCCTGAGCGTGTAGACTGATTGAATGAATTTGCGACACTTGATTCATGAAAAATGTCTCTCGAACGTTGCCGATGTTGGCGTTTGTTGGGTTGAGCGCGTACATCAGGTTGGTGTTTTCAAGATAGATTTTCTCGGGTTTTTGTAGTCGTGTGATACCGTGTTGCTCGCTGTGCAAATGAACTGTTAGTCCCACATCGTTGAGGTTATTGAGATAATGGATGAGCGTATTCCGATTGATGCCGATGCGTTCGGATAATTTGCTTACGTTGGGGGTGAAAGGGGCTGATTCGGCGATGGCCATCAAGAGCGCTTTGATTTTATTTACGTAGGCGTTTTCGAGACCTCGGAGCAAGGGCAATTCTAATTCCAACATCATGCGCACCACTTCTTCAACTTTTTGGGAATACAACGACTCACTTTCCATGAAATAGGGGTAGTAGCCCGCAGTAAGGTATCGCTGAAACCATTGGAATGGCTTGATCTGATGTGTGATTTCTTGCGCGATTTCAGTGTGGCTTTGGAGTATGTTCTCCAGTGTGTAATGGTCTAAGCTGGCAATTTTTTGCAGGGATAAATATTCCCGGAACGACAAACCACCCATGGTATACACGATGGCTCTTCGAGATAGGTCGGCACGGGCATTGAGAATCTCTAACATCGACGAACCGGTAAAGACCACCGTTAACTCAGGGAAGTCGTCATAAATATTTTTCAATTCTTGAGACCAATTGGGGTAATAATGGACCTCGTCAATGAATAAATACCGACCACCGCGCTTTGCAAAGGTATCGGCGAGTGCGTATAAACCGTGTTGGTTAAAGTAGAGGCTGTCGAGCGTTACGTACAATGTCTCTCCTTGCCGATAGGGTAGGTGCAGTTTGATGTATTGTAATAATAGGGTTGTCTTTCCAACGCCACGAGCACCTTTGATGCCGATAAGCCGGGCTTCATTCCAGGCAATTTCTTGCATGATCTGTCGGGTGAAGTCTGTTGTCACCGCGCCGATGCGTTTGTGAAATTTTTCAAATAACCCTTCCATTGCTTAATTGAATATGCAAATATAATAAAAAATTGCTTATTGAATTAAGCAAAAATAACCTAATGTCCGAGCTGTTATTTCGCGGCGGGGATGTCGGCAGGAAGCATGAACTTCGTACAGCGGGTTTTAAACCCCACAGAAAAGGCCCTTTACGGGCCTTTTCTGTGGGGAATTTCTGCTTGAAATCCCAGTCGATATCTGAGATTAGTTGGGTGTGTTGAACTTGCTTGTATCGATAGAGTAGTGACGGCTCACCTTGTTGTTTTTGGCCATCAACTCCTTAATCTTGTTCAATTTTTCAATCATCTTCTCGCCATCTTTTACATCGTAGTCGTTGGCAATCAGCGCATTGCATTCTTCAATGGCTTTGTCGGGCATATCCAAGATGGTATACAATACAGCATTGTTGTAAGAGCAAGCATAACGCAATTTGCGGTCGCCCTTGTCTTCCGTGATGTATTTTCCTTTCACGCCAGTCATGTACTCAATGCTGCTCATCAATTCTGCGCGAGTAGCCGCATCGATACCGTTGGCTGTTACTTTGGCAATGCTGGCTTTCATTTTGGTCATGTTCTCAACAAACGCCACGTTTTCGGGGTGTTTCTTGGAATCGGAAGTCCACAAGCTTACTTGATCGGTGCTTACAGGGAAACCATATTTGTCGTTGATGCTGTAGTTGATGTTCGCCAACATGGTCTCCATGTGCTCTTTTACCAGTTTGTTGGAGATGGCCGCGCGGTTGTTGCTGAAATAGCGATCGGCTTCGCCCATGCTGCGGAATTCAGGACTTTTCCATTCCATCTGAGTAGAACTTGTTCCATTGATGTTGGTGCGATTGATCAACGCATTTTCTTGCCAATCTTTGGCAGAATAGGTGCCGCCGATGCTGTATTTTACCACCGACCAATAATAGTAATTGGTGGCAGTTACAACGCCTTCTTTGTTTTTAATTTCCTCTTTGCGATTCTCGATCTTCTGACCATCAAACATCAAATCGTCGAAGTTTACGGTAATTTGGGCATGTCCGCCACCATAAACCTTTTTCCAACCCTGCAGGTTGATGCGATCCTCAATAGAAGATGATGACATAGCACCGGAAATGGTGCTTGGAACCTCCACACGCACATTGTAAGTTCTCCATGTGCTGTCCAAAGGAGTCGATGGCAAATCGCGATATTGGTGTGCAACATAAACACGGTCCAAATCAATTTTTTGGGCGATGGTAACATTGAACGCGGCAACGCTCATCGCAAGGAAGAGTAATTTTTTCATGCGATGCGAATTTAAGGCCTTTCATCGCCAATTGACGAATGAATCGACCAAAGACACGAGAATATGACGTAAATTCTGCAGAGGAATCAAGATTCGTACACAGCGTGTAGTTCCTGATTCACAAAATCCATGAGTTCCCGGATATAATCCTCGGAGAAATTGAAAGCCACACCCGCCGTTTCGTATACCGCCGGGATGCTTTGGGTGTATCCCAATTTCAAGAATGCTTTGTAATCGTCGATTGCTTTGGAGCCATTCTGGATATAGTTACGCCAAACGCCAATGGCGCCGAGTTGTGCGAATCCATATTCGATGTAATAGAAGGGCACCTCAAAAATGTGTAACTGCTTATGCCAACTGTTTTCTAATGCTGATCCCAGGCCGGTGTAATCCACTTCGCCGGAGCCAAATCGGTTCGACAAATCCATCCACGCAGCGGTTCTTTCCTCCACCGTGTGGTTGGGGTTTTCATAAATCCAATGTTGGAACGCATCCACTTGGGCAATCCATGGGAGTGTGCCCAAAATCCCCTCCAATTGTTCCGCTTTGGCGCGTTGCAATAAATGGGGGTCTTGGAAATAAGCATCCCAGGTATTCATGGTCAACAATTCCATGCTCATGCTGGCCAATTCGGCCACTTCGCTGGGGGTGTTTTTGAAGGCGTTCAATCCCAAGGGGGCCATTTGAAAGCTGTGAATGGCATGACCAGCCTCGTGTACCAAGGTTTCAACATCGCGCAAATTTCCACTGGCATTCATGAAAATGAAAGGCATGTTGGTTTTGGCCAACGGGTAATTGTATCCACCGGGGGCCTTGCCCAACCGAGAGTCTAAATCCAAGAGGGAATGTGACTCCATTGTTTTAATGCACTGGCCAAAGAAGGGGTCGACCCGCTCCAAACAGTCAATCCCTTTTTTAAGCAGTTCTTCGCCGCCTTGGAAGGGTTTCAACGGTTCTCTGCCCAGCGGGTCTACTTGTGTGTCCCAAGGTTTCAGGGTTGTGACGCCCATCAATGATTTCCGACGAACCATAAGTTCTTTCAGATAGGGTACCACCGCGGTTTCTACGCTGCGATGAAAATCCTTACAGGCAGATACATTGTAATCGTACCGACCCATGGCCTTAAACATGTAATCACGGAAATTGTCAAACCCGGCGTTTACCGCCACTTGGTGACGCAATTGCACCATTTGGTTGAACAAGGAGTTCAATTTATCGGTGTCAACCGCCCGGCGGTCTTGCATCAGATGCCAAACGGTTTCGCGGGCTTGTCGGTCTGTGCGCATTAACACATTACCAGCCTGTTGCAAGGTAATCGTTTGTCCTTCCCACTCGATAGACATCGCCCCTTGTATGGCGCTATACTCTTGAGCCAATGTGGCCAATTCGCTTTGCAAAGGGATGTTTTCTTCCCGAAACAAAGCAACGGCGCCTTCCAATCCGCGCAAGTAGATTTCGTGGGCTTCATCTTCGGCGCGCCATTCGGAGGCAAATTCACTGGCCACGATTTTCTTGTTGATTTGATCCTCCAGAGGGGCCAAATGCGGTTGGATTTCCTGAACGAAGGCAAGGTAGGCCGATTCGTGGTCTTTGTTTTGTGTATCGCACGTCATCCGGATGTAGCGCCAAGCCATGTCTTCAGACAAAGCACTTTCTAGGTCGCTCACATCTTGCAAAAAGGCGCGAAAATCATCCATGGTTTGGATGTTGCGCTCAATCAGCTGATGGTATAGGGGTAACACATCGTCTTTGCTGTTGACGATGAAAGGATCGGGTAGGAAAGTGTTAGGCATGACTCCTTAGCTGCCCATTTTGCGGGGCGTGGTGGTTTTTGTTTTGGCTCCGGCAGCGGGCTTTTTGATGGCGGTGTTTTTGGGGGCAGCCGCTACTTTTTTGGCTTTGGCTTCAGTGGCTTTGGGTGCTTCTGCATCGGTGGTTTCCTCAGCATCGCTCTCTTTGTTCAAGTTTGTCCAATCCAAATCGGTGCCTTTCAACATGCCATACCACACAAACAACTTTTTCATGTCTGAAGTATACACGCGTTCGCGGTCGTAGTTGGGAAGTACTTGTGCCATGAAGGCTTTCACCTCGTCGTTGTCAGATTTTGAAGTAGGAACGGCTTTTCCGGCATCTTCGAGGGCTTTGATCGACATCAATACCACGGCGAGTTTTACTTCCTCATCTTCGGTGAACATCGCGATATCGCTCAACACACTGATGCGCTGCCTGGGGTTGGTGCCGAAACGCTTACCATCGGTCAGGGATTCCAAAATCAACCCACTTTTGTTTCTACCTAAAATTTTGTGCAATCCGGGCATACCCGTTACTGAAACAACGTCTTTCAATTCCATAAGAATACAAATTTCGCCAAATATGGCTGAATTAACAAACTAACTGAAGTGCTTGCGGGTATAAACCTTTTGGAATTCACGCAATACCACGGCTTTGGCCATGTTTTCGGGCGTGTTGCCCCCCATGCGTTGCACAAATTTGTATTGTTTTTCTGTGAGGTCTACGCGATAAACCACTTTCATCCAGGTGCCATGGTGGTGCTGTTGTAACTGGGCGATGCAATCGGTGAGTTCCGGCAGCAGGGCTTCTAGGTTCAGGGGTGTGGCTTCTGTAAAGGTGAAGCCCATCAGTCCGAAATCTTTTTCAATTTGATCCTTCACCCCCATAATCAACTCCTGGGTTAAACTACTTGGCAGGTCTGCCATCCAAGTGTTTGGAGCGTCACTCATTTCAGTCTTTTTCCCATTTGTCGATCGCAGCCGTAGCCAATCCATTTCCCAATACGTTGGTCATGGATCGTCCCATATCGCAGAAGTGGTCGATCGGCAATATCAAAGCGATGCCTTCGGCCGGAATATCAAACATGGTGCAGGTGGCGGCAACCACCACCAAAGAGGCGCGTGGAACCCCGGCAATGCCTTTCGAAGTCAACATCAATACCAATAGCATGGTGAGCTGGGTGCCCAAATCCAAGGGTACTCCATAGGCCTGTGCGATAAAAATGGAGGCGAATGTCATGTACATCATCGACCCATCTAAATTGAAACTGTAGCCCAACGGCAATATGAAGCTCACGATTTTTTTGCGACACCCGAACTTTTCCAATTCTTCGGTGAGCTTGGGGAAAACGGCCTCGCTCGAAGTGGTGCTAAAAGCCACCATCAATGGGGTTTTTAGGTGGTTCAGTAGGGTAGTCAATCGTCCTTTGAGAATGAAGTAACCTACGGCCAACAGCAGTATCCACAAAAGGGTAAGTCCCACGTAAAAGGATCCCATGTAGTATCCGTAGACTTTCAATATTTCTAATCCTTTGGTTGCGATGATGGCGGTGATGCCCCCAAACACGCCCAACGGTGCGAACCACATGACATAGCCCACCAAAATCAGGATGATTTTACTGAGGTTGTCGAGCATCTTTACAATGCCATCCCCTTTTTCACCGTACTGGGTTAAGGCCACGCCAAAAAAGATCGAGAAAACCACAATTTGCAGGATCTCGTTGGTGGCGAGGGCTTCGAACAAACTTTTGGGGAAAAGATGTTCTATAAAGTGCTGCACGGAAAAACTCTGCGTTTTACCAATGACATCGCTGGCTGCACTGGTGTCGAACCCGCTCACATTCAATTTAAGGGCCTCACCCGGTGCGAAGAAATTGACCAGCATGAGTCCCAACAGCAAAGAGGCCAAGGAGGCGCTAAAAAACCAAATCATCGACCGACCGCCAACGCGACCAACGGCCTTTAAATTGCCCATTTTGGCAATGCCCACAATGAGGGTGGTGATGACCAAGGGAGCAATGATCATTTGCACCAGGCGCAGAAATACCGATGTTAAAATTTTGAAATATTGTCCAATATACTCTGATCTTACGATCGATTTGATTTCTCCGGTAGCGTCTTTTACTTGGATGGTTTCAGGGAAATACACGTGGATTAATTGTCCTACCACGGCCCCCACAACCATGGCAACGAGGATATAAACGGTGAGATTCTGCTTTTTCTGACTCATGCGTACTGCAATTATACGTCAATCCCACGGGAGAATGGATTGTGTTTTGGGGGTTTCACACGTGAAAAAATCGTTGTAGGTTTGCTGTGATGATCATTGTAACCGGAGCGGCAGGATTTATTGGCTCGGCCTTGTTGGGTCACCTGCAGCATTTGGGGTATGGTGAGTTGGTGGCTGTGGATGATTTTTCACATGCCGAAAAAGCCCCCAACTTAGAAGGTAAATCCTTGTTGCATCGCATTGAACGTTCAGAATTTTTAGCGTGGTTGCCCACCCAAGCCCACAAGGTTCAATTTATATTTCACATCGGTGCCCGTACCAAAACCAACGAATTCGATGAGCAGGTCCTGCAGTCGTTGAACGTGGATTATTCCAAGTCGATTTGGGCGGTTTGTGTTGAACACAGCATCCCATTGATTTATGCGTCGTCGGCAGCAACCTATGGCGACGGTGCCGAGGGATTTTCCGATGATCCGGCGTTGTTGACGCAGCTGAAACCACTCAATCCCTACGGAAGCAGCAAGCATCGTTTCGATTTGTGGGTCATGGAGCAACAGGCTGCCGGTACAGTGCCCCCCTTTTGGGCTGGATTTAAATTTTTCAATGTCTTTGGTCCAAACGAATACCACAAAGGCAGGATGGCATCGGTGGTGTTCCACGCCTTCAATCAGTGGCGAGATACTGGGTTGGTTACTTTGTTTAAAAGCCATCGGTCCGATTATGCCGACGGTGCCCAAGAACGAGATTTTATCTATGTGAAAGACGTACTTTCAGTGCTCACGCATTTTTTTGTAAACCGCAAAAACAGTGGATTGTACAATTTGGGCACAGGGGAATGCAGAACCTTCCTAGATCTGGTCAGAGCCGTGTTTGGCGCGTTGGATGCACCGGAAAAGCTATCGTATATCGACATGCCGCTCGACATTCGCGATCGCTATCAATATCATACCCAGGCCAATATGCAACGACTGCAAGAGGCGGGCTATCGGGTGCCTTTTACACCGTTGGAAGTGGCGGTAGCCGATTACGTTCAAGGGTATCTGCAATCGCATCGGTATCTGTAATCGTCGCTCACTGCGATGAAAGGGTTATCTTTGAAGTAAAGCGAGCCACATGAATCTGTTTCAGCGCAATACCTTGTTGATCTTTTTGGGTGCGATTTTGATCGCGGTGTCCCAGGTTTTCATGGTTAGAGAACAAAATTTGGGCGCGGAGAAAGGGCTTAAATCTCGCTCGGATGCCATTGAGTTGGCCATGATTGAGGCCGCTGATTTGGTGAAACGGGTCGACGACTCCATCAATCGCCAAGAACAGTTGCTGCTGAAAAGTACCCACTTGTCGTGGAATGCTTACGGTCAGTTTGCCCAATCGCTTAAAAAGAAGAATATCGATTTTTTTGTCTTCGAGTTTGGCAGTCCTATCTATTGGTCTACCCAGAATTACCAGGTCTCGGCGAGTTTTGAAAAGGCCATTGAATTACAGCGACAAGGCAATTGGTATGTAGCGGTGTATCATGCCCGCCGTGACGGAAAATCCTTTGCTTATGTGTTGCCATTGATTGAGGCGAAGGCGGTATCGTACACCCAAAACAGAGGGTTTCGCGACCCAACACCGGTTGAATATTCCATTTCTCGAAATCCGGTAGAGAATTCCACCCCGGTGATTGTGCCCGAGGTGGAGTTGTTTTATTTGGTGGTCGACAATTTTCAGCACCCCATTTGGTTTGATTTGCTCTTCTTGGCGGGATGCCTGCTGGTGAGTTTGGCCTTGTTCAATTTGTATAAAATTGAAAAAATGCACATCGCGGTGGTCCTGGGAATTACCTTGGCCTGGTTGGGTGTTTACTGTTTGTTTTTGTCGGGCTACACCTTAATGGGACTCCGCGAAACCTCTTTGTTTACGGCGGATTTGTTTTATTCTTCTTGGAGTGGTGGTTCGCTGGGACAGTTGATATTCTTCAGCGCTTTGGGCTTGTTCTTCGTGAGTAGTTTGGTGAGATGGCTAGAGCAATGGGTGCTGAAAACGCGTTGGGAATTGGGTCCGTTCATCATGGCCAATTTGGCGATGCAGTCGAGCCTTTGGCTCTTGGTTTGGTTGCTAAGAAATGGGGTGAATTTGGTACAAGACGGCCAAATCAATCTCGATTTTCAACAGTTTCACAAACTGGGCTTGTTTTCGTTCGTGGCCGTAATTGTGTTGGCTGCGCAGTGGGTGATTTTTTATCGATTGCACGGATTTGCTTGGGCTGAATTGCACAAACAGAAACCTTGGATTGTACGATTGATTTCCGTGGCTCACACGCTGCCGCCGTTGGTTTTTGTATATACCAATTGGGATTTGCAAGCCCTTTTCCCTTATTGGTTGGGGTTTGTGTACGCCTGGATGGGATTTGAGTGGTGGTTATCGAACCGACAAGATTGGCTCCGCGTAGTATTGCGGGTTGTATTGGCGGGGGTTGTGGTGAGCAGCTTGTTTGGAGAGGAAAGCGCCATCAAAGAAAAGCGCACGCGCACGCAACTGGCCCAAAATCTGTTGGAAGGTACCGATGCCGAAACGGCCGCGCGGTTGGGACAAACGGAGAAACAGTTGCTGGTCGACAAAGGCATCGTGGATTATTACACCTGCACGGATGAGACGAAGGCGGAGTTTGAAAAGCGTTTGCGGGAATTGTACTTTGGGCCCTATATTAGTGATTTTGAGGTTAATTTCTTGGATTTTAATGCGTTGGGTAGGTCTTACAGACAGGAGAATTCCTATGACTATCCATCCATTCAGCAGTTGTTCAAAAGTGAAGATTGCGTGCCCATTACCGGCAATTTTGTCAAGGTCAACAATTACAAGCTCAAAGGGAGTTTTATTGGTCGGTTTGATGTAAGCAGCGCCGCCGGGTATCACGGAGTGTATTTTGTGATATTGTCGCCGCGATTGTCGTCCATGGAAGGTCGATTGAGCGATCTATTCAACCGAAATGTGTTGGAGCCGCTGTACACCGACAATCAATACAGTTTTGCCATTTACAACAACAACCGCTTGAATTATTCGTATGGTTCAGAGGATTATCCTTTGGCGAATACGTTTGATACGCTGTCTGGGTTTGTGACCCAAGAAGGGGTGAGTCATTTCGTATTAAAAGACAGCGCCAAGAATACGGTGGTTCTATCGCGCAGTGAAGTGGATTTCATTTCGTCGCTCACCGGATTTACGGTATTGGGTCTGGGTGGTATCATGTTGGTGATGCTGTACTACTTTGTGCTGTGGTTGCGTCAGCGGTTGATTGCCATGGGCGAAATCACGGGAAGAAAGGTGAAAATCTTGAAAAACCTGCGCAGCAGAATGCCATTGGGTAATCAAGGAGAGTTATTCATCTCCAATCGATTGCAGTTGTACGTAACATGGATGGTATTCGCCACATTCTTGGTGGTGTTGTTTGTGACCGTCAACTACTTCGTGCGCAATTATACGGAGAGTCAGAAAGATGAATTGCGACAGAAGACCCACGAGATTGCCTCGAAGTTGAACAGTAAAATCAACATTGATGCGGTTTATGATAAGTATCAAACGGGGTTGGTGTATGATTTGGCGGAGTATTATAACACGGATATTAATTTGTATCGCGCGGATGGTACATTGCTTGTGTCTACGAACGATCGGTTGATCGCCGAGAGTGTACGCGGAAGGCTGATGAATCCGGTGGTTTACCGCAAAATGGATGCGTTGGGATCGTCTACATCGCTGGTGAATGAGAATCTGGGCGATTTGGATTACATTTCGTCTTATACGGCATTGCTGAACAAAGATTTGCAGGTGAAAGGCTACTTGAATTTGCCTTATTTTTCGAACAGGCGGGATTTGTACCGAGACATTTCTGAATACGCGGTAACCATCATCAACTTGTTTGCCTTGGTTTTCGCCATCATGATTGTGATCGCGTATTTGGTGGCTCAACGCATCGCTTTGCCGTTGAATTTGATCCGTAAGCAGTTGGCGTCGGTAAAAATTGGCGAGCGGAACCAGCCTTTGGAATGGGACAAGAGTGATGAGATTGGACTGTTGGTGAAAGAGTATAATAAAATGATTGTGGAGTTGGAGAACAGTCTGAATTTGTTGGCGGAGAGCGAACGACAAGGCGCATGGCGGGAAATGGCCAAACAAGTGGCCCATGAGATTAAAAATCCGCTGACGCCGATGCGGTTGTCGTTGCAGCATTTGCAATTCTCTTTGCAACGGAACGACGAAAATCTGAAGGATAAAATCCAGAAAACCAGTGAGTTGTTGATCCGTCAGATTGATTCTTTGTCGCAAATGGCCGAGGAATTTAGTTCTTTTGCCAAGATGCCGGAGCCAAAATTGCAGGACGTAAATTTGGTACAGGTGGTGTCGGACGCTGTTTTGTTATTGGGCAAGGAGAGCGATATGCCCATCGATTGGAAATTTGTGAAAGAGGATGTGCGGGTGATGGCCGATCCATTGCAATTGGGTCGGGTATTTACCAATATTTTGAAGAATGCCATTCAGTCTATTCCTGAGGGTAGGACGGGTGAAATTGCGGCTGAATTAAAGATTCAGGGGAAACAGGTGATTGTGGAGTTTAGGGACAATGGCAAGGGAATTCCGGAGTCGCTGCGCGACAAAATCTTCTCGCCGAATTTTTCAACGAAAAATTCGGGCATGGGGTTGGGGTTGGCGATTTCCCGCAAGATTGTGGAGCAATTGGGCGGGGCGATTACTTACCAAACGAAAGAGGGAGTGGGGACCACCTTCACCATTACTTTGCCGGTGGCTTAGTGTTTTGTAGAGCCAAGGTAATTTGGGACAACAGTTTGGGGAGGCCCGCGCGCTGCATGGGTGAATTTTTCAACTGGGGTTTGATGCGCGCGGGCTCCCTCACGGCTTCCTTCCATTCACGATGCGACCAACCCACCATTTCCCGTGGCTTGAACAAAGGTTCTTGATGCGGGGTGGAAAAGCGGTTCCATGGACATACATCCTGACAAACATCGCATCCGTAGGCCCAAGCACCGGTGTTGAATTTATCGGATGATTCTTCCGCCACCTCAGTGGGCCATGATTTATTTTCAATGGTTAAATACGAAATGCATCGACGAGAATCGATGACCTGTGGCTGTACGATGGCATCGGTTGGACAAGCATCGATGCAGGCGGTGCAGGCGCCACAGTGATCTGTTTGGATGTCATCGGGTTGAAGTTCCAGATTGCAAATGATTTCGGCCAAAAAGAAAAAGCTGCCCACCCCTTTGCGCAACAGCAAACTGTTTTTACCAATCCATCCCAAACCCGCCCTCACGGCCCATTGCCGCTCCATCACCGGGGCACTGTCTACAAACGCGCGTCCTTCGAATGACGGGGCGATGGTTTTGATGCGATCCATCAGCACGAACAACTTGTCTTTCACCACCCGATGATAGTCGTCGCCCCAGGCATATTTGGCAATCAACGGTTTATGATTTATCTCGTTTTGGTGCCCTAGCGTTTCTTGGAAATCAGGCGATGAGGCCGCTGCCTCGCTTTTGTTGATGGGATAGTAGTTGAAGGCCAAGCTAATGACCGTTTTTGCACCCGGTACCAACAAAGTAGGGTCAAGGCGCATTTCCTTGTGATTTTCCATGTACTGCATGTTTCCATGGTAATCATGGTCTAACCAACTGTTAAGGGTTGCTTCCTCCGCTTTCAGGGGTCCTGCTTCAGCGAAACCACAAGCCAAAAAGCCCAATTCCTGGGCCCAAAGCTTAATTTGGTTTTCGGTGTTCAGAGACGACGGCATCGCCCCGCGAAAATAAGTCAGGATTCGGGGAAATCCGTTTGATTACTCAGCGCCATCCGTTTTGGCACGGTCAACTGCCTTGCCACCGATGGCTAAACCCATCGCCATGCCTACTTCGATGTCGCTGCGATAGTGAAGCGCACCCCACAAACGACTCTTACTGGCCTCATCGGCCATAGACATATATTTCGATGCTTGATTGGGCACAACGTGGCTCAGGAATGCGGCGGCTGCACCGCTGAAAGTGCTATGGCCACTGGTAAACGCCGGGAAATTGGGCAATCCTGTCAAGGTTTTGCAATCGGGGTGCATTTGAGAAGGACGTGGATTGAAATAGTAGTATTTCGCATCCCAGCAGCAAACCGCTGCGGTAAACATGCTCGAGTTCAACAACGCCAAGTTTCTGGCCCAACGGGCTTCACTCCAACGCTGCTTTACAAAGTCTTCACAAGCGATGTCGTTCCAATGTCCTGGGGGGGCGTAAGTTCCTGCACCATCGCTCCAAAAGTGAACCACCTTCATCCGATCGCGGTCTGGGTGTTGGCTAAACCACAGCACCTCTTCGAGTTCCTTTTTGAATTCGGCCGAATTCGTTGATGGCGGCGGTGCAGGACGGCTATTGATGACCTCAGTGGTGTCCATCAAGAAACTCATTACCTTGCCGAACAAGGGAAGCATGGGAGGGCGTGCAGGAGTTTCTTGGCTCAACCACGCAATTTCTCCCCGGGCTTCGGTACGGTCTTTCAAGAACTGCCAATCGGTGGGCGTACCCACGGCTTTTCCGGCTCCATCGGTTCTGGCACGGGCGATGAACTTTCCTGCCACTGCTTTGCCTAAGGCAACACCCGCATCAATGTCGCTCCGGGTATTTCCACCGGCTAAAATTCGGGCCGAAGTGCACTCGGTCAATTTGGTTTGGATGAATTCTTGTTCACCGGGGAACATCAAAGTAAGGATGGCCGCCGAAGCACCTGCCGCAACCGCCTCTTCACAGGGATAAACGAAATCAGACGTCATCGGAATCAATTGCTTAATGGATGGGTCCGTTTTGGCGGGTCGCGGTCTTCTGAATTTGGATTTGTAGTGATAAGCCGCTACGAGTGCATCGTACTGGGCGCCCGACAAATAAGCATAAGCGCGGGCAGCGTAAGGAGGATTGGCAAAAGGGAAGAATGGGTAGGCCAAGGGGTTTGCCGCACTCGGGATGGGGTAGGTTCCATCCGGATTTTGGTAAGGAGGCAAATTGTATTTGGCTACCAATTCTCGCATGATTTCATTCCAACGCAGTACCACGCCGGCACTCCAATAGTTCATCATGTCGCGTTCCTCGTCTGTGATGTTGTTTTGACGACTTTTGATCTCGAGCAACTCCAATTTGTAGTCGGCCGAAGTAACCGCAATGGGGTTGTTTACGGCAAATTCATCGGGTTTACTCAACAATATCGGTTTCCAGGTGCCGGCATTGGTATCGGCATTCAAGGGTTCTAACGCTGGAAATACACTGTTTTCTGATACAACTTCGGTTTTACAGCCGATGTATAATGCAACGGCGACCATTACGGCGCCCATGATTTTTAATGATTTCATTTCTTGGGGCTGTTTTTTGCTTTGAATTCACCTTGATAAACCAGACCAGTCATGAGGATGTGGCTTTGGCCCATGTTGCGACCGGCGATGGTGGTGGTGGCGTTGCCCATCCAACTCATGCCCGCGATTTTGGGTACGGGTAATTTCCAATTCAGGCCGATGCGCGACGCTTCCATGTTGTTGCTCAAAAAGGGCATATCGTTTCTGCGAATGTCAAATCCACCCAAGGTATTCATTCGGTCATAGACCGCTTCAATGATGAGGTCTGCATTTTTTCTGTAGCCCAATCGCACATTGCTCGAAAATACTGAAGGCATGTTCACTAGATGACTGTAAATCATTTCCGTGGTGTAGTAGGCTTCGCGGTCGATGGTTACGGTTCCACGCTGTGTATACTGGGCCGAGGCGGTCGCAAACCAACGATTGCGTTGTATGTCGATCATGAGTTTACCCGAAGCCGTTTTGCTTTGCATGCCAATGGCCAAGGGTAAGTAATCAGCCACGTAGTTGGTTAAAGGAGTGGTTATCGTTCCAAGGGCCAACAGACTCACATAGGCATGCTTGTAGCCTTTGCCAAAAAACTCCCATTTGCCGGTCACCGACAAATCCTGAAGGCCTTTCTGACTCCGCAAAGTCCCTGCCGTTGAATGGTTTTCGATGTAGGGGGCTGATGCAATGATGTTGAATTTGTTTGAAACGCCATAGTTGGCCATGGCCATGGCCATTTGAGATTGAAACGTGCCAATGTTCAAATTGTTGCGGTATAGCGTTCCTTCCCAGTAATGGTCCCACTTTGATTGTCCAACCACGATTCCACCGCAGAGGTTTCGCTTGGCCATCATCAAACCATCCATGTCGGTTTGCGCTTGAATATTGACACCAAACACCAGCATAAAGCCCGTGAAAAGGTATGATTTCAGGTGTTTCATTGTAAAATGTAGATGCAATTATACAAAATCTGCAGGGAGTTCAGCCGACTCCTGGCAAAAATCCCGAGTCTGGTGGTTTAAAATTAGCGTTTGTGTTTCAAAATTAAAAACTGAGATTCAGTCCGATCGATGCACCCCTTCCGTCGGAAGGCCAAATTCCGGGGCCGGGATACATTGTTGGGCGCTTGGTGTAGTACGATTTGTTGAGTAGGTTGTTGATTCCGCCTCGAATTTGACAGTGTTCGCTCAACGAATAAATGAAATTGAAGTCAATTAAGCCATAGCTCGGCACTTTTCCGATCGAGCCATTGCTATTGATGTTCACCGTGTTCAAAGCATCGCTAAACTGTGAACCTACGAAACTGTGCAGAATCGAAAATTGAATGTGTTCCCCGTGATAGGTTGCTTGGGTGCGTTGAATCAAGGTTGGAACGCCTTCTACGAAATTACCTGATATGTCAACATTTTTACCTGATATCGCCGCCGTAGCCTGTTGATATTTGGCTTGCTGTATGGCCGTGGCGCTGGTGATACTCAAAACTTGCTGTCTTTTCGTATTGTAAAGGGTAAATTTCAAGAGACACTCGATGCCCCTGGTTCTGCTGTTTCCAATGTTGGTTTTTCGAATGTAATTCACCGCATTCACACTGTCGAATAAAACCCAGTTACCCATCCGATGATTGTACTGTGTTTGAAATGCAGTGATTGTGTACTGTAAACTAAGTTTTTTAAGCCCACTTTTATTGCCGTCATGGGTGGTTGGAATAAACCAGTGGTTCCCCAGGGTTCTTTGGTAGCCAATTTCTGCGTTGTATCCGCGGGCATCTTGCAGATTTTGTGCAGTTCGTTCCAGCGAGGATCCCGGGATGATGTCTTTGAAAATAACGGGTCGGTGTGCCTGACAAATTCCGCCGCTAAGTACCCCAGTGTTGCTGCGAGATCGATATTCCGTGGCCATTCCGAGGGCGGGTAATTCATGACCAATGCGGCGCGGAATACTGTCGCCGGGTAAATAGCTGATTGTGCCATAGGCATCCGTATTTCCAATTTCATAACGGAAACCGGGTGAAAGGCTCCATTGCTTGGTAAGGTAAAAAGCGTTCTCTAACGAAAAGGCCAAGCTTTGACTGTGGTATTTTAAATCCCGTTTGAAACTGTTGGGTTCCACGGTTAAATCAAAGTCAGAGCCCGTGGTTCCCTTGCCCAATTGGCGACGCCACATCACATTGTTAAACGCCCTTAAGCCCATGGTGAGGCTGTTGGATACCTTGCCGAGATTGTATCTTCTTTTCAATCGCAATTCGGTGGTGTAACTGCGGAATTCATCGATGTCAACATTCCGATTCGCATAAGTCTGTGTCAATGGATTGAGGGTGTCGAGTTTGTTAGCAAAACCCTCGAAAAGTACGGAGTTGCGTCGACCTCGAATGGCCGAAACAATCCAACTTACAGTGGTGCGCTGGTTGGGTGTGTATTCAATGGTGAGTCCCGGTAAATAAATGTTGGGTTGGAAATAATTTCGACTTCGGGTGCTCTGTCGAGGATCGGTTTGAAATTGTTCTAGCCCTAGTGGACCGGGAATGTGATAAAGGTATTGGCTATTTGATATCTCCGCAGTGACCTTTAAGTGCTGGGTTGGGTTGTAAATGATTCGGCCATGAAATGCCGAGGCTTGGGACTCGCCGTTTTTTCGATACCCGTTTGATTGTCGATACTGAATATACGAAAAATATTGGACTTTTCCTAGTGTTCCACTAATGGAGTTGTATGTACTCAATAAACCAAATGAGCCCAAATTATGTTGTCCTTCGTAGCGTATGTGTTGGGCTGCCGGGGCTTTGAGGGTGTAGTTGATCATGCCGCCAAATTGGGCTCCATATTGTAATGCTGCAGTGCCTTTTACGATCTCTACACTTTTTACGGCTTCCAATGGCATGCTGTAATGACTGGCGGGGTAGCCATACATGTCAGAATTGGTGACAAGGCCATTTTGTCGATTGTTGAATTCCCAACTGCGATGTGGGTCCAGTCCGCGGATGGCTACGTTGATTTGGTTTCCAGAGCCATCCATGTCGTAAATCATGGCCCCGGGTATTTCACTGAAAAGTTGACGGCCATTCTTTTCGGCCACATGAAACGCTTTGTTGCGGACGTCAATTTGCTGCAAGGAATGTCCCGTCAAGTTGAAAGTAGAAAAGGCCGCGCTTTTCCAGGCTGAAAATTTATCCGTGGTAAGGAAAAGTGGTGAATGATTACCCATTCCTGTGATGTCCAGCATGTCGAGTCGTTGTGTGTCCGCACTAACCGAAATAGCGCGCATCTGTTTTTTCTTCGGTTCCGTTTTGCGCAGGGGAATGCCATTGCTGTCCGCTTGTATGGCTTCCATTGGGATGGTTTGTCCATGGAGGTATGGACAAAATCCATAGGTAAGTAAACAAAGGACCCAAATGATAGTTCTTTTTCTTAATCCCAGCATGACTTCAATGCACGATTGTGTGTGTAGTGGTTGTGCGAAGTTATAAAAATCTTGAGTGATGCGAACTTTTGTGCGAAACCCTCAACGGTTCAGTTGGAAAGAACTACAATAGCGTATTTGCCCCGGGATATCGGTGATCGAGTTTACCCAAATGTTTGAAAGCCAAATGCGTGGCTTCTCTACCGCGAGCGGTGCGTTGGATGTATCCCTCCTGGATCAAGAAAGGTTCATACACCTCTTCGATGGTGCCAGCATCTTCACCCACGGCAGTGGCTATAGTGTTAAGTCCTACCGGTCCGCCTTTGAATTTCTCAATGATGGTGTGTAGGATTTTGTTGTCCATTTCATCCAAACCGTTCGCATCCACATTCAACGCCTTCAGGGCAAATTTTGCAATGTCTAATGTAATGGTTCCATCGCCTTTGATCTGCGCAAAATCTCGGGTTCGGCGCAACAAGGCGTTGGCGATACGCGGTGTGCCACGACTTCTGCGGGCAATTTCAAAGGCCGCTTCTTCTACAATGGGGGATTGCAAAATGTGGGCGCTTCTCCCTACAATGTTGGTGAGGGTGGCGGCGTCGTAATATTCCAACCGACAATTGATCCCAAAACGGGCACGCAGTGGGGAGGTAAGCAAGCCGCTGCGGGTGGTGGCGCCCACCAAGGTGAAAGGCTGCAAAGCAATTTGAACGCTGCGGGCATTTGGTCCCGTATCGATCATGATATCAATGCGATAGTCTTCCATGGCGGAGTATAGGTATTCCTCCACCACCGGACTCAAGCGGTGAATCTCATCAATAAACAATACATCACCCTCGTTTAAGTTGGTGAGCAAACCAGCCAAATCACCGGGTTTTTCCAATACGGGGCCCGAGGTGATTTTCATGTTGCTACCCATTTCGTTGGCCACAATGTGGCTGAGGGTGGTTTTTCCCAAGCCTGGAGGACCGTGTAGCAGGATATGATCCAAGGCTTCGCCTCGCATTTTGGCCGCCTCAACAAAAATCTTGAGGTTCTCGACGATGCTAGGCTGTCCTGTAAAATCCCCAAAATCGGCAGGACGTAAGACCTTCTCAACATCTTTGTCGGAATTGCTCATATTGCTGGCGTTGGGGTCAAGATTGGGGTTCATGATTTATTTGTTGGATGTTATTGGGCGTTTTTTGCCAATCTCCGCAGGTTGGTATCTACTGTGTCATTCACGGGCCATAATGGTGGCCTAACCGTGGTTCCGCAGAGTTTCATTTCGTTTAGCATGGTTTTGATACCACTAGGGCTGCCATCGGCAAAAATCGCAATGGCTGATTCCAAAACTTGTTCATGCGCCGAACGGGCTGATGCAAAATCGCCCTGCAACGCGGAACGAACCATACCCGAAAATGTCTTTGGGAACGCATGGTTGATTACCGAAATTACACCGCTTCCGCCGCAAGCAAGCATCGGAAAGGTGAGGGCGTCATCTCCGCTAATGACCAAGAAATCAGCGGGTTTATTGGCCAAGATCGTCATCACTTGTTCCATATTTCCACTGGCTTCCTTGGTGGCAACAATGTTGGGGTGATTTGCCAACGCAAGTTGCGTTGAAGCAGTCATGTTGCTCCCTGTTCTTCCGGGAACGTTGTATAAAATCACGGGCAGGGGAGAGGCGTTGGCCACTTCTGTGTAATGATGGATAATTCCTTGTTGGTTGGGTTTGTTGTAATAGGGCGATACACTCAAAATGGCACAAAGACCCTCGGTATCGAGCTTTTGCAATTGCTTGACCACTTCAGCGGTATTGTTACCCCCTACACCCAAGACCAAGGGGATGCGACCTGCGGTGGTTTTTTTGATGCATGCCACCACTTGGGCTTTTTCTTCGCTGCTGAGGGTGACACTTTCCCCGGTGGTGCCCAACATCACAAAATAGTCGGTGCCGCCGGCAATTTGTTGTTCTATAATGCGCTCTAATGCAGCAAAATCCACACTGTAATCGCTGTTGAAGGGAGTGATCAGCGCTGTGCCGGTTCCGATGAGTTCTTTCATGCCAATTTATTCAAATGTTCTTTGAGTTCGCAAAGGTACTGATTCACGTTGTGCTTCTCTGCGGGTTTGATGAGTACGTCAAAATTCTTCAAGTTTTTGGCGTGGTAGGGGCCTACTTTGCACGCCGCTTTACTTACCGCCGCCAATCCCAGAAAATGCCACTCTCCATTCATGTCCATGGAAATGAAGAAGTCGGTATCGAATTGCAATACGTTCTTCAAATCCTCGGATTTGGGAAACCCCGTTCGATCGAAGTCCCACCGACCAATATGATACGTATTTGCCTCGGGCACCAAAGGCGTTTCTTCTTTGGTTTTTACGTTGAAATAGACAATGCGAATGACCTGTTTCCCGAGGGATTTGAGCGATTCGATATAGGCTTTGATGGCTTGTGTTTCCGCCGGTGTGCGCTGACTATCCCAGCACAAAACAAAGCGCTTGGCCTTTTCAAAGTTGGGGGCATAGTGCAATTTGCCAAATTCTTTGGCTTTTCGCTGATGCAGTTTGTCGATGACCCTGGAAACCAAGCTGTTTTGTTCACTCATAGTTCTTTACGATATCATGCCCAAAAAGGTGTCTTCGTCGATAATATTCACCCCAAGCTGGTTGGCTTTCTCCAATTTGCTGGGTCCGATCCCGTCGCCCGCGACCAAATAATCGGTTTTTCCCGTTACGCCACTGCCCACTTTGCCCCCGTGCGCTTCGATCATGGCCTTGATTTCGTCGCGGGAGTGTTTGGCGAAAACACCCGATATAACCAAGGTTTTGCCCGAAAGGCTATCGCCGAGGCTCTCTTTTTGTACGGCCGTAAAGTTTAATCCCGCCGATTTCATTCGGGCGATGCCACTGCGGTGTTTTTCATCGGCAAAATACTGCACCACAGACTCTGCGATGCGATCTCCGATCTCGTCGATGGCCACCAATTGTTCTTCCGAAGCGGCCATGATGGCATCAATGTTTCCTAATCCTTGGGCCAATTTTTTGGCCACGGTTTCGCCAACATAGCGGATGCCCAACCCAAACAATACCCGCTCAAAAGGCTGTGATTTGCTGGCGGCAATGCCGTCGATAAGGTTTTGAGCCGTTTTTTCACCCACGCGATCCAAGGCCAAGACTTGCTCATAGGTTAAGTCATACAAATCGGCCAATTCCTTTACCAATCCTTGTTGATACAATGTTTCTGCCATCTCACTGCCGATGCTTTGTATGTCCATGGCTTTCCTGCCCACAAAATGTTCGATCTTTCCGATGGCTTGGGGCGGACATTCCTCCACGTTGAGGCAATAATGCTGGGCTTCGCCTTCTTTCCGCTGCAATTCGGAGTGACATTCGGGACAGTGTGTGATGTAGGCATGGGGGATGGAGTTTTCGGGTCTGCGTGAGAAGTCAACACCTACAATTTTGGGGATGATTTCACCGCCTTTCTCCACAAAAACAGTGTCGCCCACGCGCACATCCAATCGCTCTATTTCGTTGGCATTGTGTAAGCTGGCCCGCTTTACGGTAGTGCCCAACAAGGACACGGGCTGCAATTCAGCGACCGGCGTGATGGCCCCTGTGCGTCCAACCTGATAGGTGATTCCCAACAAGGTGGAAGTGGCTGTTTCTGTTTGGAATTTATACGCGATGGCCCAGCGGGGCACTTTGGCGGTAAAGCCCAGTTCCTCCTGATATCGCAGCGAGTTGACCTTAATTACAACGCCGTCGGTGTCGAAGCCCAAGTCGTGCCTGGCCACATCCCAGCGTTTTAAAAACGCAAATACTTCTTGGATGTTGCCGCAAGTTTGGCTGTGGTCCGCGGTTTTGATGCCCCAGGATTTGGCTTGTTGCAGCGACTCGCTGTGTGTAGCGAACGGGTTCTGGTCTGATAGGTAGTGGTATAGGGTAATGTCGAGCGGACGTTTTGCCACTTCTTTCGGGTCTTTGATTTTGAGCGATCCGGAAGCCACGTTGCGCGGATTGGCGTAGGTGGGTTCGCCGTTGGCCAAGCGTTGCTCGTTGAGCCTGTCGAATCCCTTGCGGTGCATGAAAATTTCGCCCCGAATCTCAAAGGAAGCAGGGAAATTCCCATGGAGTTGCTGGGTAACGCTTCGGATGGTTTTTACGTTTTCGGTGACATCATCGCCTTGGAATCCATCGCCCCGGGTGACGGCTTGTATTAATTGTCCGTCCTCGTAAAACAGCGAAATGGCCAAGCCATCAATTTTGAGTTCGCAGACGTATTCGATGGTTTCTACGCCGAGCAACTTGCGGACGCGCTCATCAAATTCCAGTAGCTCTTCTTCGGAGTAGGTGTTTCCAAGCGATAGCATCCGTCGTTTGTGCGGTACGGTTTTGAATTCCTCGAGCAGGCCGCCGCCCACGGTGCGTGTGGGGCTGTTGGGTAGGGCCAATTCGGGAAACGCTTTTTCCAATGCCTCCAGCTCTTTTAGTTTGAGGTCGAACTGCTGGTCCGAAATCACAGGCTCTGCCAACACATAGTACCGATAATTGTGGTCGTTCAGTTCTTGGCTAAGGGCGATGATTTTGGCTTGTGCTTCGGTGCGTTCCATGGGTGATTTTACCAGGCCAAATTACGCCTTGCGATTGGGACGAAGGAAATTTGGGGCTTACGAGTTATGCACAATTTCGACATTATTTGGGCCCAAATTTTCGGGTCAGCGACTTTTGTGGTTACTTGCATCATCTTTTATTAAACATGTCAAATTTATCTGTTGCCCCCAACCACGTAGTAAGCATTTCTTACACTCTTTCACTTGCCAATGGCGAAGTTGCTGATTTTGCAGACGCAGACCAGCCTTTGGTGTTCATTCATGGCATCGGCCAAACTTTGGAAGCCTTTGATGCGCAATTGGATGGCTTGAATGTGGGCGATGGTTTTTCTTTTTCGCTTACAGCGGAAGAGGGCTATGGCGTTCATGATGCCGGTTGGATTGTGGAATTGCCCCGCTCAGTATTTGGTGGCGATGATGTTCCTGCCGACATTTTGCAGTTGGGTGCGATGTTGCCCATGCAAGACCAGGATGGCAATCCCATGGATGGCAAAGTGATTGAAATTGGCGACGAAACGGTGAAGATGGATTTCAACCATCCTTTGGCGGGCGAGGCGTTGAACTTTACGGGTTCGATTTTGGCGGTGCGTGAAGCCACGGCCGACGAGTTGGATCACGGTCACGTGCACGGCGAAGGTGGACATCACCACTAATTGCTAGAATTCTCGTTTTATTGATTAGTCCTCAAACCGCGGGTCGGTTTGATAGGGTAGTTTTGTCATTCGCATCACTTCGATGTTGAAGACTCCATAATCTTCTGTGATTTTTCCCCAAATGCGGTATACGCCCCGTCCGTTGAACGGATTGGCCCTCACCGATGGGGGGAAGTGTATACTGTCGAAATACTGTCCGTCAGCATCCAACCAAGTGCCGAAGTTCATTTCTTTGCCGCCCACAGTTTTGGTGGGTTTTACAGTGACGAGATAGCCTTCAATCACCGCATTTTTGTGCAGCATTTGCTGAAAATGTCGGCCCCGAACTTTCGACAGGTGGGGCATGGTAGGATCGTGGGGATAGGGTGCTCCTTGGATGAGGTGAAAGGGGTTGGTGAGGGAAAATCCCAAGAGATTCCGTTCGTCGTGGGCGACTTCCAACCAGGAGTCTTCCAAGCTGGGCAGTTGGTATTCTTTGGTGGGTTCTAGGAAGAGTTTTTCTGTTTGGGCGACGGCCTTTTTGGAGGCGTAGAGGGCATGGGCTTCCCACAGGAGGGCTTTTCTACTGCGGTTCCACGTGCGGCAGGCCCCAATGTGTATCAAGGTTTTGAGTTGTTCCAGTCCTGGTTCTACGCGTTGTTTGAAATCACTGAGAGAAACAAAGGGCCCTGCCGCACGTCTGGCCGAAAGCAAACGATGTACGCATTGTTGTTCCAGGCCATCAATCAATCCCAAACCCAGCCACAGGGTTTTCCCTTGAATGCGGGTGAGAATCTCACTTTCGTTGATGCAAGGCGCTTCGATGATGGCCCCGCTTTTTCGGGCTGCATGCACGTAAAATTCAGTGCGATAGAACCCTCCGAAATTGTTGATTACCGCCGTGTAAAATTCCAAGGGGTAGTGGGCTTTGAGGTAGAGGCTTTGGTAGCTTTCTACCGCGTAGCTCGCACTGTGTCCTTTGGCAAAGCTGTAGCCGGCAAAACTCTCAATTTGGTGCCATACCTCTCGCACCAATTCGGGTTTGTGTCCTTTCTGTATGGCGGAGGCGAAAAACGCATCTTGTACTTTTTGGAATTCTTCCCGACTGCGGAATTTTCCGCTCATGCCCCTGCGGAGGACATCGCTTTCTCCCAGTCCAATTCCGGCGAAGTGGTGGGCGACTTTGATAACATCTTCTTGGTATACCATGATGCCATAGGTTTCTGGCATGAGGTCCCACAGTACGGGATGGGCTTCGCTCCGCTTGGCTGGCTCCACATGTCGCTCTATGAATGCCCGCATCATCCCGCTCCGGGCTACGCCCGGGCGGATCACACTGCTGGCCGCCACCAAGGTGAGATAATCTTTGCACTTGAGCTTGCGCAGCAGTTGTCGCATGGCTGGACTTTCCACATAGAAACAGCCTGTGGTATGTCCGGTTTCAATGAGTCGCTGTATGATGGGATCGTTTTTGAACGCGTGGATTTGGTGGGCGTCCACGGTGATGCCCTGGTTTTCTTGCACGTAAACAACCGCATCTTTGATGTGTCCCAAGCCCCGTTGCGACAGGATATCAAACTTGGCAATGCCCAAATCTTCGGCTTCTAGCATGCTGAATTGCACCACAGGAAAGCCTTTGGGTGGCAAAAAGGTGGCACTGTAGTGGTGGATGTGCTTTTCAGGAATCAGGATGCCCCCTACGTGGATGCTGAGGTGGTTGGGTAGGTTGTGGATGCGGTGGGCGTGTTTGAGCAACTCCTGATACAAGGAAGGATGGTCGTCTTCACGTGTTTCGCTAACCCCGTTCCTTTGGCTTACTACACTCCCTGCGGTAGAAGTCCCGGCGGTGGTTGCGGACCCCGCAACGGCGGTTCCTCCCGACCGGCCCAACGTGCGATTGCGGATGCCTTTGCCTATGCCCGGTTGTGAATAAACATCGGCTTTGTTGGGAGTATACGCTTCAAACGTGGCATGGCTGTAGTAGGAAGTTTTGTTCAATAGGGCGTCGATCTCGGCTTTGGGCAATCCGTAGACTTTCCCCAATTCCCTCACCACGGCGTTGGTCTGGAAAGTGCTGTAGGTGGCCAGCAAGGCCGCCCCATGGGCTTTGTACTTCTCCAAGATATAGGCCGTGACTTTGTCGCGATCTTGCCAAGAAAAATCGAGGTCGAAGTCGGGCGGACTGCTCCTGTGCGGGTTAATAAAGCGCTCGAAGTAGAGGTCAAGGTCGATGGGGTCTACATCGGTGATGCGCAGGCAATACGCCACCATGGAGTTTGCGCCGGAGCCGCGGCCTACGTAAAAGAAGTGGTTTTCGCGGGCGAACCGGCAGATGTCCCAGTTGATCAAAAAGTAGGCGGTGAACCCCAGCTGATAGATCATTTGCATCTCTTTTTCCAGTCGCTGCGTGGTTTGAAAGGTGTAGTTGGGATAGCGATAATGAAGTCCTTCCGAGGCCAATTCCCGCAGCATGCGGAAGTCTTGGTCGGCATCCCCGGTGAAGGTTTTTTTGTTTTGTTGAACGTTCCATTCAAACGTCCAGGCGCAGCCTTCGCAGAAGGCCTGCGCCTGGGTAATCAAGTGTTTCGCTGTTACAAATTTTGAAAAAATTTGTCGCAGCGGCTGCCATTGCTGCCACGGCTTCGCCGTGGCGCCCTCCGGCAATTTCGACAGCAAACAATTGTGATCGATGCAACGCAATAACTTGTGGGTCTCAAAATCAATCTCGTCGCGCACCGTAATCGTCTGTATCGCCAACAATCGATCCACCGGCAAAGGCTTCTTCCACAGCCTCAATCGATCCAACGCCCCCCAAGGAATGCCAAACCCCCATGCCGAAACCTCTGTCCCCATGTCGGATAGGCTTTTGGGCCACCCCCATAAGCGCTCCAAAGGATAAATCACCCGCACGCCATCCAATGCCGGTGCAACCTCCGGAAATGTCAACCCTGTCATCAAATGCCCTGAAAGAAACCCGTTCATCGAGGCAAAGCCTCGCTGCGATTCGCAAACCAACAAATACAAATGCCTGTCCCCATTGCGAATGTCACACCCCACCAACGCCTCTATGTGCTTGCAATCCCTCGCCGCCCGCAAATAGTTGCTCACCCCCGATACATTGTTGATGTCGGCCAGTAAAATGGGGACCTTTTGTCGCATCGACATCGCCTCTGATTCGCACCGCTGTACAATTTCCTCCGGCGACATCATCCCGTAACGCAAACTGAAGAAAGAGTGAAAATGCACAATCATGGCCCCGAAACACTATAAATGATTAAAAAATTGACAATTGTTTGCAAACAAAATAGACAAAATGAAGCGATACGCCAAAAAAAAGGCGCAGATTTCTGCGCCTTTTTTCGATCATGTATTGCAAAGCGCTGAGCGCCTTACTGTTTCACAAATTTCAATGCACCGCCTTTGCCATCGCACAGCAAATAAACGCCGGCGCTCAAATCAGCCACGGAGATTCGGGTGTTCTCGCTGGCCGAAACAGCCAAGCGCTTCAACACCTTGCCCTGCAAATCGCACACCTGCAATTGCTGCAATCCCCCTTGTACAAAACGCACGTCCAAATAGTCCACGCAAGGGTTGGGAGAGAGGCTGCCCAACGCGGTAATTCGATCCTCAACACCCAAGATGCCAAAAGCCACCATGTTGGAATTGATTAACGTGCTGCCAGCCGTGTCGCAAGCGGTTTTGCCTTTGATGCCGATGTAGTAACGGTTTTTTCCACTCGGTGGTGTCAAGTCGCTGTACGATTTCACCGTAGAGGCCACCGAAGCAATCGGTGTGAATTTGCCCGAGTTGTTGCTGCGGTAAATGACGTAAGTGTTCAATGGGAAAATCCCAATGTAATCAGACCAGTTCAAATTGTTTTCTCCATTGACCCCCAAGTTGGCCGTGAGATGCAATGTGGTATGGGCATAGTAGCGCGACATTTCATCGCGGTTGTTGCAAGAGTCAATCGCTTCGATGTAATACGTAAAAGGACGTTGTTTGGGATTGACCTGCGTGTCCAAGAATGATCCCGCCGTGGTTAAGTCGGCATCGCCAATCAGATCGAATTCACCGGCAAAGTTCGACTCGCGATAAATATTGTACAAGGCCGTTCTCTTGCCTGGGGTAACAGACCATACCAATTTGTTTCTGCCCGTAGCACTGTCAACGGTTACCATGCACAAGGCCTCCACGCTGGGGGTTAGCACTTTTACATTGATGGTGTTTGATACCAATCCGCAACCCGATGCTGAATCCAAGGCGTAGGCATTGATGGCGCCCGAAGCACCCACTTTGATTTTGTTCGATTTGCTGTAATAGGGATTCCAAAACAGGCTATTGAAACCGTATTTGGTGGTCAATTCCAATTCTATAGAATCTCCAAAGCACACCACGGTATCGGAATTGGCACGGATGGTCAATTTCTTCAATGAATTCAATATTACCTCCAACACTTCAGAGGTGTCCACACAACCAATGGCCGATTTTACCACAGCATAATACTTACCGGCTTTGGTTACAGTAATGGTATTGGTAGAGTCTCCTGTGTTCCATCGCACGGGCGCCGTGGAGTACGAATACAAGGTCACCTGTCCGCCCTCACATAGTCGTGTTGGGTTGGTGAAACTGCCACTATACGCCTTGATATAGGCGTCGTTCACGGTGATGAAAACCCCGGCGGTGGTATCTACACAACTGTAGGTACTGTCATAAGCATAGGCCTGAAAATAGCCATTAGAACTCACCACCCGTGATTTGCCATAGTAGCCATCCGTACAGAAAATTTCAGGATTGCCGGTGCAAGAAACGCTCAGTTGAACGGTGTCGTTACAAGTTGTAATTGCGCTTTTTGTGGTAGTCAGTTCCAGCTTGAACTGGTTGTTGTAGCAAGGGAACCCAAGTCCTTTGATGCCTTGTGCTTGCGCCGCATTGGCAGAAAAAAGGACAAAGATGAAGGTCGCAATGACTGAAAAAATATGTCGCATAGTGAAATCTTGATGTGTGAAACATCTGTTCACGGCCTTTGGTTTTAACGTTCGTCGATATATGGGTGAATTCCATCACGATACAACATATCGTTATCTTTGAGCGTTAAACGATTATGGAAGGAGCAAGACGATTTCGGAACCTAGGAATATTCGCATTGTTCCTGACAAGCTTCGCGCTGCGCGCTCAGCATTTTGCACCCATTGCAGTCGGCAATTACAGTGGTGTACACGCAGCCAAAGTCAACCCCGCATTGACCGCTCAATCGCCCTATAAATGGCATGTCAACATCATCGGTGCTTGGGCCAATGTCAACAACAATTACATCAACCTGCAGCTGCCTTATTCGGCCTACCATACCGTCTTTAATACCATGCCGGATCAGTATAAAACAGTCAACGGCAACCCGCGTTTTGATTCGGCTTTTTTGTATGAGGACCTCAATCGCAAGCGGAAATTCGCTGGATTTGGAGCCATGGCATACATGCCCTCGGTGTTGTTTCAGTATAAAAAGGTGCACATCGGATGGTTGAACGATGCCGTTGTGTTGGGACGCGTCTCAGGGATCAATGAACCGTTGGCCTATGCCTTCAAGCGGGAATTGTCATACAACAAACGGGCGTTTAACTATTTCATCCTCGATAAAAACAACAATTTCAACCTCGATCGAAGTGCTGCCAGCGTCAATGCCTACGTGTCGTCCGGAATCAATGTCTCCTTCAGTCAAGATTTGCCGTGGAAACAAAAAATGATGTTCGGTGCCACCGTGAAAAAGGTATGGGGACTGGGTGGAGCCTACGCCAAATGGGATGATATGCAAGTGCACAAAGTGAGTCAGAACATCGTTAACTTCGATAAAACCAACATCCACTACGCGCTGTATCAGGGTCGGGGACGTGGGACAGCCATGGATTTGGGGTGGGGCATGATTTACCACAAGCCCGATTACAAACAAAACGGCGATTACCTCAAAAAGCACAAACAATATCGTTATAAGTTTGGACTCAGCTTGTTGGATTTGGGTTCTGTTCGATACGATAACGTGCAAGCCACAGACATAGTAAATGCAAGCACTACCACTTGGGATGCCACCGGATTTCGGGATCAACTGATCGCGGCCGATCCCAATGCCATCACCTTGGCCCCCATCAATGGCATCTTTCAATCGGTGTCGGGCTATTCAACAGACACCCGCACAGAGAACATCGGATTGCCCACGCGATTCATCGCTTCCGTGGATTACCAATACAGCAAGCGGGTGTTTATTAATTACCAAGTGATGCAGAGTTTGCGGGGTCGGTTTACCCAGCACATGCGCTATCAGAGTTATGCCATGATCGCTCCACGATTCGAAAAGCAAAAATGGGAAGTGTCGGTGCCCATTTTGTTAGAGTACGACTATCGCAGCCTCCGCGCGGGATTTGCCCTGAGAGCCGGGTGTTTTTACATCGGCAGCAACAGCGCCCTCAATTTTCTGTATACCCGCAATGTGCGCGATGCCGACATCTACTTTGGCTTCACGATTTCTCAGCTCAAAGGCACCAAAAACGACTGGTTTATCCGTCGTAGAAAAGAGGCCACCGAACAAAAAGACAACAAAAAGCCCGACTGCGAAAAGATGTAGTTTTTACCGCAGGGTTGCAGTTTCGGTTATTCCGAGCACAGCAAGGAGGTTTGTGAAACCATTACATCGCCCTCGAAACAGCGCAAATAATAGAGTCCTGCGACACCCTCAAAAGTGAATCCATCGTCAATGAGGTTGCTGCGCATCATCCGGGTAACCAATCGGCCGGAGGCGTCTGTTATGTCGCAGTGCGACCAGCGACTTTCGCTATGGATTCGGAGTCGTTGTCCTGTTTTGACGGGGTTAGGGAAGGTTTTGCAGGGAGTGAGTAAGAGATTTTGGGCCGATAGCTCACCGAGGGTAATGTCTTGGTAGTGTTGTGAAAAGCAACTGTCTCCTTTTTGTGTGATATCGTGGAAAATACGCACGGTTTGGTTGCTGAACGAAGTCAAGTTGGTGGTGGGTTTTGCCGTTGTGCTAATCCAGCCTGGTGCCGATTGAATATACCAAAGGTGATCGCCGGTAGAATCAACCGGTGTAAACGTGTACTGCGGTCCTTGGTTGCTAATGGTAAAATTGGCAGTGGGTAAAGGGTTGACCTGAATGCGTGCTTTCGCCGAGTTGGCGACACATCCTTTGGCGGTGACACCCTGCAGCCACAAGGTATCGCCATTTTTGACAACCACTTTCGTTATGCCGCTCAACACGTTGGTAATGGCGCTTACTTTTTTGCCGTTTTGAATGACCCAAGCACTTTTTACCGCGTTGGTATCACAATCATTGGCAAACCAAACACTGATTCCGCAGGTAATATTGGGGGATAGGGTGTCTAAATTGTGTTTTAATTGGTTTGCGCTGATGGATTCAGCGATCCAACTGAGGCTTTTTTGGGTGGTGCCACACACGGTTTGCGCCGAGTCTAACACCGCGAAATCGATTTTGCCCGAGGTTGATTTGATGTCTACCTCAAATGATCCCGTTTGTCCCTGTGCCACGCCATTCATCCAAGTGTGGTATTTCGTTGGAAGCCCCTTCAATTGAATCCTGGCCTTACTGCCCACACACAGCGGCGTGGTTGTCCATTCCGCGCTGTAATTGATGGGGGTGCACGACTTGGTGGTGGCGTTGAAGCGAGCAATTGGACTTATCATACAGTCGTTGTTGATGCTATATCGAACCCACAAGGATACCGGCGATTTATCGGATCGTGTAGCAACGGCAAATTGGGTGTCGAGTCCATTGTTTCCGCTGTTGGTCCACGTTTTTCCCGAATCTTTACTACAGCTATATTGGATGGCCAATGGCTGCGCTTTCCATCGGAAGACCACCTGCGTGAGCTGGGAGTCGATGCCGGCGAGTTGCGGGGCAAAAGAAGAGTCAACCACGGTATAGCTCACCGACAACGGTATGCTGACGCAGCCATTGCTGCCTTTGATCCAAAAACGCTCTTTGGGGTTGCCCAGTTTTGCGGTGGTTTTAATCAATGTATCGCCCGAAAACGGTCCGCTAATACCCACAGATGACACGGAATCTCCTTTGCTTAATTGGGCTTTCCAAATAATGGTGCTGTTCACGCAGTAGGGCTTGTTGACCAAAAGACTCACGTTCGCGATGGGTTTGGGGTTGACCAAAATTTTGATGGGGTCTGTAAGGGTAGAGCATCCCTCCAAGCTGGTGGCTAGGTTAAAATAGGTGCCCGTATCCTTGAGGAATATTGTGGTTTTGGTGCTGTTGTTGTGTAACCACTTTTGTTTGTATAGCGTTGTGTTCAAGCCAGCGACACTTACTTTGAGTGAATCGCCGCTGCAGAGGGTGCTCGTGCCTTTCGGATTTGTGCTGGCCTTCGGCGGAGAGGTATAGGTGGTAATGTTTAACGTAACGGTATTTGATTTTCCGTAGGCGTTGGTGGCCGTGAACAATAGGGTGTGTTTGCCCGCCGTGAGGGTGAGAGTGGGGCTTTGGGCAGTAGACAAGCGGGTGTTGGCTCCTGTGGCGGGCTTTTCTTCCCACAGAAAGGAGGTGGGTGTATTGGTTGCGCTGCCTTCGAATTTGGTGCCGTTGGTACAAGAAACAGGGTCGGACACTTTCGCCGATGCTACAGGCAACAAGGTGGAAGGCGTGATTGTGAAGTCTTTCTTGTAGATGTAATCGCCGTTGTCGCTGCTATTGTTGTTGGTAGAATTTACATTGACGTACAATTTTACTTTGCCCACGTTGGTTGAGGGGGCTTTCCACTTGAATGTCCAAGCTGTGCTGTCGGTGGCTACTCGGGCCGATCCTGTGGTTGTTTGTCCGATGTAATACCTGGTTTTCCCTCCGATGGAAGTGGAGCTGGTGCTGGTGCGACTATCCGCGGTAGAAAATGTGCCTGCTGCAGCATTGGTGGTGTCCAAGGCAGTGAGTTGGAAGCCAAATTTTGATATCCCTGTTTCTGCGTAAGTGATGGTAATGGTGTAGGTAGAATCCGGCAGGTATCCCGTGCTAGGGATATTGCTCTTCATTCTGATCCTGTTCCATTGGGTGCCGGAGGTTACCAAACTGTACGATGCATGACAGCTGGTGCAATTGCCCTCGGAAATGGCCCCTGTATAGCCGGGATTGGAACCGCTGGTATAGGAAATGACGTCGCTGATCAGCGCTACACTGAATATCAGAAACAAGTATTTGATGTATTTCATGGTGTGGATGTTAGAACAAAAATAGGTGGGTTTCGTTGCCCCAATGGTTTGATTCGTGTCAAAGTTTAAAATGAAACAAACGAAGGTTGTTAAGGTTAGAATTCAAGAAATGGAAAGTTTCTATCGGTCTGTCTGTGATGTAATATTCGATGTTTGTCGTTCTGTTGCCTCCCTAAGTCGATGCGGCCCGCAGGGCCGCATCAATATCGCTATCTTTGCATTTATGAATCAATGGATTGCTGCAGGCTTGCTCTGTTTGGGAATTTCAGTCCCCGCGCATGGACAGTTGGTGCGATACAACCTCGAGCAATGTATCGAGCAAGCACTCAAGCAAAATATCGATGTGCAGCTGTCCATGCTGTCTGAATCCCAGGCCGAATTGTCGATGAATCAAGCCAAAAGTGGATTTGCCCCCGATTTGAGTGCTTCGGCCGGACAGTTTTACCAATCTGGACGGAGTATCGACCGGTTTACAAACCAGTTTGTTCAGTCGACCATCGGGTCTAACAACTTTCAATTGCAGGGTTCTGTATTGATCTATGGCGGCGGACAAACCCAAAATAATTTCAAGCAAGCCAAAAACAATTGGATGGCATCGCAATCAGACTTGGATGCGGTAAGACTTTCGGTGATCTTGCAAGTTTCTGGTGCGTACGTGCAGTGTTTGCAGGCCCAAGAGGCGGAAAATGCTGCCCAAAATGCGGCAACAGCGAGTAAGGCACAATTGGATCGCGGACAATTGTTGTACGATGCCGGTGGCAGTAATCGCGGGGTTTTGTTGGGGTTGAAAGCCCAATATGCCAATGATTTGGCCACGCTAACCTCGGCCCAGAACAACAAAAATGTGGCGCTTCAAAATCTCAAACAGTTGATTCGATTGCCCCAAAATCAGTCGTTGGAGCCCGTGACGGAGTCACTGGGCGACATAGAATCTATGTTCCCTTACACAGCCCAACAATTGGTGGATTCCATTTTGTACAAACGTCCGGATTACAAAGCGGCAAAATATCGTGTAGCTTCCGCGGAATACGGATTGCGGGCGGCCAAAGGCGCCTTGTTGCCAACCTTGAGTTTGGGTGGTAGCGTGAGTACGGTGTATTCCGACAATGCCAAAAACGTAGACGGAATCTCGGCGGTGGGATTCTCGCCCATCGGTCGGGTTCAGGGCACCAACGAAATCGTGGAGGCGCCCAAATTTGAATACCAAATGAGCACCATCGGCTTTGGGGAGCAAGTCACAAACAATTTTGGGCAGTCGCTGGGAGTGAATCTTAACGTTCCCATCTATTCGGGAATGCAGCGTCAGAATCAGGTAAAATCGGCTGATGTCAACTTGCTCCGGGCGAGATTGAACTTGGATCGCATCGAACAGAACGTGCAAAACGAAGTGCTGACCGCGTTCAATAATTATCAAAATGCCGAAAAGCGATTTGCGGCCAACAAAGAAAGCCATGAATTGCAAAAGCAAAATGAGCAGTATGTGAAGCAGCGTTTGGATGCCGGTGCTGCCTCCTATTTTGAATATCAGGTAGCATACGCCAACGCCCAATCGGCCTATCAGAACTACATTTCAGCCAAATACGAGCGCGCGTTTCGTCGGCTCGTGTTGGAGTTTTACCTATCCCCCAATGTCAACACCCAAGCGGTAGCGCCAGAAAGGCCATCGCTCGATAAATAATATCATCGCAAAGAATCAACCCATGACAAAAAAACGCATACTCTGGATCTCTCTATCGGCGCTCGTCGTTCTCATCATCTTGGCGATGGTGCTCAAGGGAGGTAAAAAGGATTTGGAAGTGGAAACCGCCAAAGTGGAATCGCGCACAATCACAGAAATAGTGAGTGTTACCGGTAAAATTCAACCGGAAAGTGAAGTGAAAATCAGTGCCGATGTCAGCGGTGAAATCATTGATATGTTGGTGCATGAGGGCGACAGTGTAACCAAAGGACAGCTGTTGTTGCGCATCAATCCGGAGTTGTATGAAACGGCGATGTCGCAGTTGAAGGCGAATCTCGACAATGCACGCGCCGCGTTGGCAGGGGCAGAAGCACAGAGCATCAAAGCCAAATCATCGTTTGATCAAGCCAGTGCCAACTACAAAAGGCAGCGAAAGTTATACGATCAAAAGGTGATCAGCGACCAAGAATGGGAAAATGCACAATTGCAATACGAGGTGGCCAAAGCCGATTTTGAAGCGGCTGGTAAGTCGGTATTGGGCAGTAAATTCAACGTGCAGAGTGTGGCCGCGCGTTTGGAAGAAGGAAAGCGGAATTTGGGTAGGACAAGCATTTACGCGCCGGCATCAGGCATTGTAACGCATCTGACATCGGAGAAAGGGGAGCGTGTAGTGGGTACCGCTCAGATGGCCGGAACGGAGATTATGCGCATTTCCAATATGCAAATGATGGAAGTGCAAGTGAACGTAAACGAGAACGACATTGTACGCATTCACCGTGGTGACAGTGCCGATATCAAGGTGGATGCCTATGACGGTCGGGTGTTTCGGGGCGTAGTGACAGAAATCGCCAATTCGGCGGTGTTCAATGCGGCGCAGAACATGAGCGATCAGGTGACCAATTTTGTGGTGAAAATTCGACTGGTGCCCTCCAGTTACTTGGATTTGATGAAAGAGGGAGAATTCCCCTTTTTACCGGGGATGACGGCCAGCGTGGATATCAAAACGAAATCGAAAAGTGGCGTAGTATCCGTGCCCATTTCAGCCGTAACCACCCGGAATCCATTGGTGGGTAAGGAGGCCGATAAATCCGCTGAAGGCAAATCGGGTGTACAAACGTGGGTGTTTTTATACAACGGAGGCAAAGCCAAAGCCGTGGAAGTAAAAACCGGTGTACAAGATCTGGATTTTTACGAAGTCGTGAGCGGTTTGAAGGTGGGCGACGAAGTGGTGTCAGGCCCGAGTATGTCTATCGCCAAGACCTTAAACGATGGCGATAAACTGAAGAAGAAAAAATAATTTTACACAAAATGCCCACGCATAGGTGGGAACTCTTACACAAAATTGTAGTTTTGTAGCGTTGCTAGGTTCGATTGTGGATGGCAAATCCATTTCGATGAAAAGGGAACTTCGGTGAAAAACCGAGACTGTACCCGCAGCTGTAACTCCATATCAATCAGAAGATTGATGTATTTTTTGGGCCTCTAATGCCACTGTGTCACAACGGGAAGGCGCCCAAAGAGGAGAAGTCAGAAGACCTGCCTGGAAACACCATTGCACGCTTTCGGGAATAAAGGCGCGGCGAGGACAGGAGGGAATTCCCTTTTTACTCACCCATACCCATATTCCAGATTTCGTGCCCATGAACGACCATGTTTGTCTTTGGATGGATATCGATTTTGGGTGCTGTGAGCGCTTTAAAGCCAGAGGGTGATACCTTGCAGCGCGTGGTTTTTTGTGAGGAAAAGCCACACGATACCGTTTACATCCGAACACAAAGGGTGGATTTTGCAACGGTGGGTAGGGTGGTTAGACAGTTTGCACCGGGCGACGACGATCAGTTGCTGACCCGCGTGATGCAAGATGCTGGGGTGTTTTTCAAGCAGTATGGCGTAACCGGCAGTAGTACCATTTCTCGTCGGGGCGCTGATGCCAACCAAACCCAAATCAATTGGAATGGATTGCCGGTGAACAATCCCATGTTGGGGATGAGTGATTTTAATACGTTGATGAGTTGGGGTTGCGGGGAAATGTTTTTGGTAGAGGGTGGCAACTCGGCGGTGGTGGGCAGCGGCAGTATGGGCGGTACGTTGTTCATGCGTAACGGGCTAAATTTTTTAAGTCCTTCCTCCGCCACAGCTTGGCAAACGCACTCCAAGGCGTTGGTCACGGTGGGTTCCTTTGGTGAGCGCAATGTGGCCGCGGATGTTCAGCTGCGCGAACGAAACCAATATTTTTCTTTCAGTACCGCAAATTTTATACACCACAATGCGTTTGTTTTTGCTGATTTGGGATTGGATTTGCCGAAGCGGAAGATGGAAAATGCATTGAGATCGCAGCAAATGATGCGGATGGTAGCTGGGGTAAAAAAGGGTAGAAGTCAATTGCGGGGCGTGCTTGAATGGGCGGGTATGTCGCGACAGTTGGGCTTGGCGATGGGGTCTTTGCAACCTTTGGGGAAGCAGTTGGATTTGAATTTACGCGGTTTGTTGGAGCAGCAGGTGTTAATGGGTCGTGGATTTTCGATGATACAGCGATTGGGTGGAGTGATGGATCAGATTGATTATTACAGCACACCACAGGATACCTTGGGCAGTTTGAGCCGAGGTCGTACCTTTCATTATCAGAACGAATTGTACTACAGCAAGCGCACGTTGCGTGTTTTGTTGGGGACGGATTTTCAATATCAATCGGCGCATACGGAATATTATTTGGGGTGGTCGCACCGCGCCCTTCCGGCTTCTTTGTTGGGAGTTTATTGGTCGCACAGAAAATGGTCGGCCGTGGGCAATGCGCGTTACGAATGGAACGAGCGCATGCCCACGGCCGGTATGTCGCTCCAGTTCCAGGCCAGCCGCAGGCTGGCCTGGAAGTCAAATGTACATACATCGTTCCGACGTCCAACCCTCAACGACCTCTTCTGGGTGAGTGGCGCAGCACTGTCGCCCCTGAAATCAGAAAAAGGTTGGGGATCAGAAATGGGTTTGCTATACCAAAGCAACCTGGTTCAAAAGGGAGAAACACAGTTGCTGCTCAAGGCCGAAATGACAGCCTACTACCGCGAACTCGATTATCCCATCCTGTGGGTGCCCGCCGGAGCGGTGTGGCGTGCCACCAACCTGTCCGGCGGCGGTAAGTATGCCGGTGCGCAACTTTCCCTGACGGCGCAACTGCAAAAGCATCGCTCAAACATCGCCCTGCAATTGAACGTTGATCGTGTCCAAGCCCGCGTCAAGCAAGCCCTCAACGCCCCTGAATACCAACAGATTTTTGTCCCACCGAACAACGGGAACTTCACCCTGTCATGGCATCGCCCGAAACATCAACTCTCTGTGAATTGCCTTTTGGTTGGTGCCAGATATATACAAACCGATAACCTCGCCAGCTTGCCGGCCTATCAGCTTGTAAACGCCCTGTGGCGAGTGCCCTCCGTTTGGAAACGAAATGGTTTCATTGCGGATCTCGGAGTCCAATGCCAAAACCTTACACAAACGCAATATCAAAGTATGCCCGGAAGACCCATGCCTGGTCGTTCGTTTCAGCTGACGCTCTGGGTCAAACACCAATCACCCAATTCGAAATAAAAACAAGATGAAAAAATATACACTCTTTATGGCGGCGGCCTTTGTACTTGTAGGCGCTACCAAGGCACAATTTATCAATGAAGGCTTCGAAGAAGTTACCCTGGATTCTGGTAACGTAATCAATGGAAGCAAAGGTGAAAAGGAATTTAAATTTCGCACCGTGTTAAACGCCTATGGACCTAAAATGCCCATTCAATACGATACCTCTTGGGGCGGTTATTGGTCGGGCGGATGGGCCATCTCCAAACTAATCGATGGCTCAACCGGTCCATCCGATTTTATGAAGCATCTGTATTGCGCAAAACCGGCCTTTGGATCTGAGAGAAATGCCAGTGGAAAATTCATCGGTAAAGCGTTCGCCGTGGGAATGAATGGCACGTATTTGTTGCAAAATGGAACTGTTTGTGAAGGTATTCTTTCGATCGATGTTGCCAATTCTACCTATGCCTACAACTCCATGAAAAATGGCGATAATTTCGCCAAAAAATTTGGCGGCTCTACAGGCAATGACGCCGATAGTTTTGTGTTGAACATCAAGTTTTTCGTAGATACCCAATTCGTGAATAGCAAGCGTGTTGTATTGGCTGATTTTCGCTTTACCGACAACGCAAAAGACTACATTTTGGATTCATGGCAAACCGTAAATTTGCCTACCTATTTCCCTGAGGGATTTGTAGATAGCATCTCATTTGAGTTGGAAAGTTCAGATAACGGTCAGTTTGGAATGAATACCCCCGGATTTTTCTGTGTAGACAACATTGTTTACGGTCATTGGCTCTCAGCGAAGAAATTGAACACCCTACAAGCCAAAATCTTCCCAAATCCAGCCAAAGACGTGGTAGAAATTCAAACACAACTCCCCGCCAAAACCATCGAAGTGATCGATGTCGCCGGAAGAACCGTGTTGTTTCAATCTTGTGATGGTCGCTCAAATACCCTGAATTTGAGTCGATTTGCGCTGGGTACCTATCAAGTGAAGGTAAGTACGGCGGTTGGACAAGAAACGGCCTCTTTTGTGAAGCAATAATGGCTCTCGTACCAGTAGAAATTGTTTGTTAATACGCATCTACCCACATGAAACTTTCCGTCAAACATAGCCTCAATGCCATGGCTAATATGCGCCTAAAACCGAGTGCGAAAACGGTATTGATGTGCCTAATCCCCTTGGTGCTCGTGATTCAAAGCTGCGAAGACCAAGTAATCGGTCCGCCTTTGGTTGCCCCCATGGGCGATGAACGTGTGGCGGTGCTTTGCGAGGGGAATTTCATGTGGGGCAATGCCAAATTGGATATTGTGACCACCGACACCACCGGTACCCGGATTTGGAACAATGCCTACGAATCGGTGAACAACAAACCCATCGGCGATGTGCTCCAATCAGGTCTTGTGGCCGGTGATAACTTGTTTCTAAGCGTCAATAACAGCGGAAAAGTGTTGGGGCTCGACCCAAAATCGTTGAAGCAAACGAAATCGAATACCACCCTGAAATCGCCCCGAAACCTATTGTTGGTGGGCGATAAATTGTGGGTGACAGACCTTTACGCCAACAAAATCAGTGTGTTGGATACTGCCAATCTCAAAACGGTGAAGGAAATTGCGGTGCCCGGTTGGACGGAATCCATGGTTTGGTGGGGAGGTTACGTGGCGGTCGCCGCCTACAAAGGGGAGGTGCTGTTGGTGGATCCCGCAACCCAAACGGTGGCCCAAACCCTGCAAGTTGATTCTGGCGCCCTGCATTTGGCTGTGGATGCGGCCATGCAGCTGTGGGTGGGTTGCTCCTACAACGGAAAAGCGAGTTTGACGGCCTTTGCGATGGGACAGATAAAGGTAATTCAAGTGGCTCGGTGGGACATGAAAGGCGATCTAGGCAGCATTCAAACTTCGCGCAACGGAGGAACCCTTTTCGTCTCGCGCGGCAACAAGATTTGGAGCTTCAAAGCCGATGCCCAATCGGAAGCCAATATGTCGGTCTTGCTCGACCCTGCTTTCGCTCAATTGTATGGTTATTATTACGACGCGGTGGCCAATGTGCTGTATTGTGCCGATGCCAAAGACTATGTGAGTAACGGCGCGGTATTGCGATATCCCCTGGATAATCCATCCAAAAAGACGGTCTTGAGCACCGGCGTTAACCCGTCGGGCTTTGTGCGCTTGCCCTAGGATAGTTTTACTATCTTTGGGGTCGCGAAATGAAGTGGAATTTTCTCAAGTTGAAGAAGGTAGACATCCTGCTGTTGCGGTCTTATGTTGGACCGTTTGCGGTGACGTTTTTTCTCAGCATGTTCCTCTTTTTGATGCAATTTCTTTGGAAGTACATCGATGAGTTGGTAGGGAAAGGCATTTCAAACGACATTTTAGCCCAACTGATTTTTTATTCACTGGCCGATTTGGTGCCCATGGCCATGCCCTTGACCATCATGGTGGCGGGGTTGATGACTTTCGGAAATTTGAGTGAGAGTTTTGAGTTGGTAGCGATGAAAAGCAACGGAATTTCTCTGCTGCGCGCACTGCGTCCGATATTCATATTGATGTGCTGTTTGGCGGTAATGAACTTTTTGTTTTTGAATTATGTGATTCCAAAGGCCAAGCTGGAGCAGGCGGGTTTGATGATTGATGTGCGACAAAAAAAGCCCACGTTTAACTTGGCAGAAGGTGTTTTTTATCACAACATTGACGGGTTTGCGATCCGGGTTGGAAAGAAGGAAGCCGACAACCAAACGGTTCGGGATGTGTTGATTTACGAATACAAAAAGGACGACAGCAAGCGTTTGAATGTGTTGAGGGCTGAGTGGGGCACGATGATTTTAAACCAAGACCAAACGGTATTGAACTTTACGTTGCACAATGGGGTTCGGTATGAGGAGATGACCAACGCGCCGGAATATCGTAAAACGCATCCTTTCAATCAGATGTATTTTGAGAAGCAGCGGATGCAAATTGATTTGTCGAGCCTGGATTTCACCTTCTCCGACCGTGATTTGATAGCCTCAGATTACCGATTGCAAAATGTATCGCAGCTGTTGAAGGAAATTGATACGTTTCATTTGAAATGTGCTGCGTTGCGGGCGGATAATTCTAAGTATTTGGGCAAGTACATTCACGCACCGGGGGTGATGACGCAGGATACAGCGCTTAAGCATTATCGCAGAACGGCGGTGGCTTTTGAGCCGTTGAAGGAAAAGCAAATGATCAAGAATTTTCCGGTGGAGCAGCGCGCAACGATTGTTGCCGCGGCCCTGAATCATGCCCGTTCGGTGAAGGGTACAGAGGAGGGGTTGTATACCAGTTTGGATTTTGAGGAAACGGATGTTGATTTGTACCGGAGTGAATTGCATAAAAAGTTTGCCTTTTCCATTTTGGTAGTGCTGTTGTTTTTGATTTCCGCACCTTTGGGGGCCATTATACGCAAAGGGGGGATTGGGATGCCGTTGGTGATTTCTGTGATATTGTTTGTGTTGTTCTATGCGGTGAACTTGACGGGCGAAAAGATGGGGAAGGAGGGCATAGTGCCGGTTTGGATTGGCAGTTGGATGAGTTCGATGTTGTTGTTTCCGATTGGGTTGATCATCACGTATCGGGCGAGTATTGATAAGAGTTTTCAGGGCAGTAATCCGGTGATGAATAAATTCAAGGGTTGGAAAGCGCGTTGGACCCAACGCAAGCAATCAAAAACGGCAAACGCATGAAATTGTTGGTGATTGGAAACCGGGTGCCTTGGCCACTGCATGATGGCGGGGCGATTGCCACCTACGGGATGCTGAGGTCACTGGCAGAAAATGGGGCGGAAGTGCATTTTTTTACGTTCAATACAAAAAAGCATTTTGCGGAAAGCGCCACCATTGAAAAATATTTTGGATTTTGTAAGGTGTATACACACCCCTTGGATGCGGGGGTGAAATTGGGTGGTGCCCTGTTGAATTTGGCGTTTGGGGGGAGTTATCACATGGAACGCTACGATGATGCCCAGGCCGCATTGGCGTTGGGTGCCTTGATGGATGCTCAGGGGTTTGATTCCATTTTGGTAGAGGGATTGTATTCGGTGCCAGTGTACCTGCGGGCGGTTTCCGCCCGCAGGTACAGTACGCCGGCGGCGTACCGCGCCCACAATTTGGAATACCAAATTTGGGCGCGCCTGGCTACCGCCACGCAGAATCCCGTCAAGAAATGGTATCTCTCACTTCAAGCCAAACGCCTCCAACACTATGAATACCGCACCTGGCAGCAGTTTCCGGCCATCGTGCCCATCGTACAAACCGATGCCCAAGCCATCCAACAATTCCTCCAACAAACAGAGCCGCAGCAACCCGTGTTAACCCCCGGTACCCACATCTCCAAAATCAAAATACATACCTACCAGCCCGGCATCGCCATAGAACGACCCTTCGCCTTCATTCACAAACCCCTGTCGCTCTTTCACATCGGCTCCATGGAATGGCAAGCCAATGAGCAAGGTGTACTCTGGTTTTTGCAAAAAGTTTGGCCCCTGTTGCTGGTAAAATACCCCAAAGCACAGTTTCATTTGGCCGGAAAAGGACTTCAAAAAAACGATCCTCGCTTCTTTCAAACGGGCGTAGTGAACCACGGAGAAGTGCCCGATGCCGAAGACTTTATGCATGCCCATGGCTTGATGATCGTGCCCATTCAAGCCGGTTCGGGAATTCGAATCAAAACCCTGGAGGCCATGGCCCTCGGTGTGCCCGTCGTTTCTACCTCCGTGGGAGCCCAAGGATTGGCAGTAGAACACGGACGAGAGCTTATGCTGGCCGATCAACCCGCCGATTTTGCCCAAGCCATTGCCAACCTACTCGCCAACCCCGCCATCGCCCAGCAACAAACCACTACCGCCCGAGCCTACGTGGAACAATACCATAACCTGAAGCGAAATACCGCCGAATTGCTTGGTTTTTTGCATGGCTTGAACCACCTTTGAGGTATGTTGACATTGAAGGGTAAGCTTTGTGGGGTACTGCTGTTGGTTTTGGGTTGTGTGAATGCACAAACGTTGCCCTTCGGACCGCTTCGCTGCCAAGGTCCCGTTCCGCCCGCCTTTTTGCAATCGAGTTCTGCCAAAGCGATGCAAACAGTGCAAGCCATCGATAAGCAGTCCAAAAATCGAAAAGAAATTACCGAAGAAGCCGAATTTGCCCTGGCCACAACCTTTGTGATCGATGAAATTCTCAAAAGCGGCAAAGTCCTGTACGGCGATACCATCACCCAATACATCCAAAAAGTGGCCGACGGTCTGCTTGCGCAAAAACCCGAACTCAAGCAACAACTCAATTTTTTTACCCTCAAATCCAATTTGGTCAACGCCATCAGCACCCACCAAGGCTATATTTTTGTGACCACCGGCTTGCTGTCGCACCTACACAATGAAGCCGAGTTGGCCTTTGTACTTGCCCACGAAATTGCGCACTTTACCCAAAAACACAGCTTGGCTTCTGCCAAATTAAAAAACCGATTGTTCGATGAGAAAAACGAATCGGATGGTCTGGAAGAACGCGTAAAAACCGTTTATCAATACTCGCGAGAAAATGAAATGGAAGCCGATAAACTCGGGATGGAGTTGTTTTTGTCGGCCGGTTATGGCTTCGATTTTGGATTGGATGCCCTCGCTTTGCTCGAGCATGCCGATGAACATTTTGTCAGTGTTCAGGCCAATCCCGCTTGGTTTGAGTCTGGATATTGGAAGATTCAACGTACTGATCTTCCTCCGAGTAGTGCGTTAAGCGTTCCCGGAAAAATGGACGCCAAAGCCGAGTTCTCATGGCCCAAATCGTTTCCGGAGATCCCTGTGCGTGAGGCCGGCGACGTCGCCTTTAAAACCCACCCCGATGTGATCGATCGATTGCGTCACGTAGAGGAACAGTTCAAAGCCGAATTTGATAAGCCCATTCAAAAAGATCCGTATAAATTCACCAACCAACCGTATTTTCAGCATGTTCAGCAAAGAGCTTGGGTGGAAGATGTTATTTCCCACCTCCGACAGGCAAACTTTGTGGATGCCATGTATTTGGGGTATGCCCTGGATTCGTTGATGCCCAATCAGTCGTTTTCAGCCGATGTGAAAGCCATGGCTTGGTACGGGTTATTACACCACAAAGTCAATGGAGAGGATTTGAATGCGTTTGGACTTCACGATGATTTGCGGAATCTCCATGCGCCTCAAGTGCTGCAGCTGAATGAAGTGCTAAAGGGATTCTCCAAAGAGCAACTATCAATCATGGCCGTGAGAAACATCGCACTGGATATTCGTGCCAAAGGCAGTTCGTCGTTCCGACGTAACCTCCTCGATTCTTGCATCAAACTCATGTTGTCGAACCCTACGTTTGAGATGTACAATTATTCCATCAAGGCCGAGGACGCTGTGAAAGAGGGTAGTGCCAAGTGGCGCACAGCCTTTGCGGAATTGGGGTTGGCGGAGATCAGTGGGTATCTCTATTTTAAACGCTTGCGATCCAAGGATTCCTTGGTGTTGCAAGAAGAGTTGAACAAAGAAAATCAAAAGAAAAAGTTGCTTGGGAAGGTGCTGGTAAACAATCAATCGCACCTGCGCACGCAACAATTGGGGATTGATAGTTTGTGGATGTTTACCCCCAATTACGATCAGTTGGAAATGACGGGCAGCGGTAAAGTATCGCGTGATTACATCCGCGACGAAGCCATCGCACAGACATTTGAAAACGATTATCAGCAAGCGGCAGCGGCGGCGAAAGTGGATTTGGCCATCCTGAAAAATATGGGGAGCGACAACCTAACCACTGAAGATGTGAATCGATTTGCGTTGATGCAGGATTGGATGGAAGAACGGTTGAACAACGGCCTCACCCAAATGATGCTCTTTGAATCGGGAATCATGCAGTCGGCCCTCAGCCATGAACGCATAGGGCACCTGGCCTGGGCTGGAGCGGTGAACACCATCGAAGCGAGGAAGTTCAATGCGCTCTACATGGCGATCGCCATCGTGTATACGCCCGCACTGCCCTATTATATTTATTGGCAATCGACCAAATCCAAAAAGTTTCAATTCATGGTGTTGGTGTTTAACCCCAAAACTGGAGAAATTGATGGTGTATTCTTGCAAAAATATTCGGCCGAGTGGTCGCGTGACTTTTTGCGCAGTCATCTGTACGATATCATGTTGCAGATCAAAACTCAGCCCAAATTGGCGAAAGGAAAGGGGGGTAAGTCATGAGAGTTCTGAATTTTATGATGGGGGTATCGAAAAGCGCTCTTTTGACCTTTGTGTTGGGGGTGACTTTTCAAACGCCTTTGCAAGCCCAGCATGTTGGAAACCCAGGCTATATGGGCAAAACTATCGCCCTGGGGTTGGGTAGTCAGCTGTCGGGCGGATGGTATGGCGGATTCAAAACCCAGGCTTTGTTTACGGCAGTGGCGGAAAAATCAATCAATCGCCAACATACTATTACGCTGAGGGCTACGACTGGGGTCTTGAATGTGCCGTTCCAAGAGATGGGATTGTCGATTGATGGACCGGGGTCGGGTGCGATGGCGAACTATTACGGTCGACTGAATTTCGGCAATCCGCCGGCGTTGGTTACGCGAAGTTGGGGTGCGCAATGGAAGCGATACGCGCTCAACCGAGGGGCGATAGCACCCTATGGAATGTACGTAACGGTGGGGGGCGAGCGCAGAACCATATCGGCTACGGATTCTTTTTCGCAATTGGTGTTCATTGAGGATAATTACAATGATCCGCAAGCGTCTTATCGCTTTGCATTGCCTGCGGTGATGCCGAGAACGGCGAAGGCTTTTAATGTGTTGGTGGGGATTGGGAATAAGCGATTTTTCAACGAGTCTTTCTTTTTGGATTATCAGTTTGGGATGACTTGGATGTTTTGGGCCAATACCAACATGTATGTGACATCCCTCGATAATGGTGCGGTGGGCCCCAGCTACAATGCCCAAAATGCGTTGGAATTGCAGATGCGACAGATGGATACGCGCCGACAGTTATTCACCTTCAATGTAACCGCTGGTATGGTCTTTTAATTTGGAAATGATGGCAAAATTTCGTATATTAAGTCAGGTTTTTGGTTTGTGGATGGTCATCGTTTCGATGATTGCTTGTGAGAAAATGGAGCCGTATCCAGTGACGAAAGTTTCGCTCAGGCAAGCACAAAATGCCCCGCAATTTTACAAGCCCTATGTTTACAACAATTGTGGATTAATGTCGGGGTTCAGCGCCTCGGCCAATCAAGTGTTGAACGATTCATGGAGCTTTACAGGAAAGGTGTTGGGGATTTCAGAGGCGCTTGATTTCGTAAGCAAAGACGGCAAGAAAACATTGCGGTTTTCCTTTCCTTTAATCTTCAAGGAGAACTCGGCTTATTTCACCTATTCGCACTGGAACTTGGAGGAAAACTCATGGAATCAGCTGGAAGATGCCGGTGGCGTGCAGATTACCGGAACCGTGATGCTGGGCGGGAAAAAATACCCCATTTTTATTACCGGTAATGAGATGTATGTGCGACATGATGGCGACCGACATTACTTGGAACTATGCGGTGGATATTGCATGTATCGATTGAATGGGATAGAAGTGAATAGTGATTTTTCAATGAATTTAATGTGGGAGGAAAAGCGATGAAAGTGAAGGTTATAGGCTTTCTTATAGGCTTCCTCGGGTTTGCCATCTCACAGGCGCAGCCGGTGAAGCCAACGATTTATTCGCCCTCGAACAACGCAATCAACGTGGCAATACAGCCCGATTTTTCTATTAGTTTAACCACCGGGTTGGCCGATTCGTTTTTGGTGGAGCTCGACAGTACAGCCACCTTTAGCTCAGTAGGGAAGAAGAGCTATAAATCATACTACAATGTGTGTGCGAATTGTGTCAAATTGCCCAAGATCCAATTGAAGATGTCACAGACCTGGTATGTTCGGGCGCGTGCTTGGCGCGCGGGTTTGCAAGGGGCATGGAGTAACACCACCAAATTTAGCACGGCATCCAAAGCCTTGCCCACGCAAAATGCATCGTCTCATTTTGATTTTGCGGCTGTGATGCCTGAATTTATCTATGGTTTCTCCGCCACCAATCTGCAATACGAAGTAAGTGCCACGGCGGATTTTGCAACCCCCTTGTTGCGCGGTCAAATGTATCCACACGATTCGTTTGAAGGCAATCAATACACCACCCTGTATGCAAGGTTGAGAGGGCTGCCACAAAATACCACGCTATACATGCGTTCGCGGTATTTTTTGCGGAAGGACACCGCTTCATGGGGGCCGACCCACACCTTTGCGTTGAAGTATCAACCATCCATGAGTGGCGGTGGTACTGTAAATACGTTGATTGTTGCGCCTTCTGTAAGCTTGGCCATCTACGTATACAATAATTACACGGATACCTCGGTGTTCTATGAATATCAACGTTCGAGCGATTCGCTGTTTACCAATCCAACCACGTTCAAAACGTCGGAATACTTTGTGACGCTTACGCTGAAATCGGGGACAAACTTCGTGCGGTACCGGGTTATTCATCGCAGCTTGGTAACCGGGTGGTCCAATGTGGTGAAATATACCACGTCTACGGTCCTTCCAGCGCCCATCCTATCGAGCCAAGGAAACGCCTTCCGCACAGCCCAAGCCAATTTGGGACCCAATTTATCAGTGATACAGTGGCAGGCCGATACCACCACAAAATTCAATTCCTCTCGATTAATTCAATGGGATTCCATCTACGCACCTTTGAATGCCAACCGGTATTTGCCCTTTACGAGCGATGATTTTGCCAAGTTTCGCAATTGTTATTTGCGCTATCGCACAGGCAATGGCACCGATTGGATGTCGTGGAGTGCCCCCTCTTCGGCCATGTATTGGCAGTTGCAGGGAAGCACTTTGGGACAGAATTTTTCATTGGTTCAGCAGTTCGATTTCTTTCCCATGAACGGGGTTACGGGCTATTACATCCAGGCGGATGTGGACTCTAGTTTTAAAACAGCCAAACTATTTACTGTGAGTCCCAACACTACATCGATGAGCGTTGTGGTGAATGACATTCAAATGGATTACGCAACCGTCTATTACAAAGTGTACGCGCGATCAGCCAAAGGGTTGAGTACGCCGCGGATGTATAAAATCAACAATACCATCGTGCCCACAATTTGGGGGCCGGGGTCGGGCCAATCATTTGCCGAGTCGGTGCCGTACAATATTGCAGGTAAAACGGGTACGGCGGATCTAGAATTTCAAGTGGCAAAAGATGCGGCGTATACCCAATTGGATGGGGTGTTCTTTTCGGCCAATGGTGGCAATACCGGAGATCTGCCGGTTTCTGGGCCAGGCGATTATTTTTTTCGGGTGCGATATTCAAACGTCCGCTCGAAAAGCAATTGGTCTGTGTCTGTCCCCTTTAAAATTACCAAAGTATCTGAAATGGCCCCACCGATGTTGAGAAGTCCGGCCAATGGTTCATCCAACATCAACTCAAAAGTCTCCAAGTTTATTTGGAACCCAGTGCCCGGTGCCTCTCACTATTTGATTTCGATTTTTCAGACGTCTACAGGTAAGTTGTTGTATCAGAATTTTACCGATTCTACTTGGACTTTGGTGAGCAATTTGCCCGCCAACATGCCTTGTCAGTGGGTTGTGCTGGCCATGGGAGATAAAATATCCAAGAATTACAGTGCCACTTGGAAGTTTACCACCAATGCCATGGTGGGCGTGGATGACGCATTTGACACCAATGAAGGCCGACAATGGCGATTGTATCCCGTGCCAACGAGCGATGTCTTGTGGCTGTGGAATTCACAGGGTACGGAGGGTCAATCCATACAAATTTTGGATGCCAAAGGCGCTGTGGTCCTGTGTTCTCCGCGCGTATTGGAGACAATGTCTGCTGCCTCTGAGGGCGCGATACGCTTGGATGTTTCTAGTTTGATGTCGGGCGTGTACCTGCTGAAGATCGGTGGCAAAACCAAGCAATTTGTAATCCTGCGTTAGCCGGGTTGATAGGTCATTTTGAAGTGGGGGATGCCCGCTTCGAAAAACCGATCACCTTGCGCTACAAAGCCATGCTTTTCATAGAAACCCATGGCGTGTTCTTGGGCATGTAGGTAAATGTTGCCCTGGGAAAAGTCAAACGTGGGGGAGAGTGTATTCAGACAATGCAACAATAGGGCCGCGCCCGCACCGCTGCCGCGGTGCTCTTTCAGTACGGCAAAACGCTCTAGTTTGTAGCCATAATCCGTGGACCGGAACCGACAAGTGCCAACCGCCAGCCCCTGGTTATTGGCCAAGAAATGTTGACTGCTGGTCTCGTGTTCGTCGTATTCCTCATCGGGTGGACATTCCTGTTCAATCACAAAGACGATTCTTCGTATATCAAAAGCTTTGGCCATATCTTGTGGGTTTGTGATGGCGGTTACCTGTATCATGGGAAAAAAGGTTAAATTTGCATCAAACTTAATACAAAAAGAAACGCAATGGCTCAATCTCAAATTCAATCCTTGCTCGGTTCACAAGCAGAATTCTTGTTGAATCACAACTGTAAAACCATCGATCAGTCTATGATTCACGCACCTGGTGCTGACTTCGTAGATCGCATTTTTGCGCAATCAAATCGCAACCCTCAGGTATTGAAGAGCTTGCAACAGTTGTACGGCAACGGTCGTTTGGCAAATACAGGTTATTTGAGCATTTTGCCTGTGGATCAAGGTATTGAGCACAGCGCCGGAGCTTCTTTCGCACCCAATCCCATCTATTTCGATTCTGAAAACATCATCAAATTGGCCATCGAAGGGGGTTGCAATGCCGTAGCGTCAACCTACGGTGTATTGGCGATGCATGCCCGCAAATACGCACACAGAATTCCGTTTATCGTAAAGATCAACCACAACGAATTTTTGTCGTACCCCAACAAATTTGACCAAATTATGTTCGGCTCTGTTGAGGATGCTTGGAATATGGGCGCAACAGCTGTAGGTGCTACCATCTATTTCGGTAGTCCAGAAAGTGGACGTCAGATCATTGAAGTGGCCCAAGCGTTTGAGCGTGCTCACGAATTGGGAATGGCTACCATCTTGTGGTGCTACACCCGTAACAATGGGTTCAAAGTGGATGGTGTTGATTACCATGCCAGTGCCGATTTGAGCGGACAAGCAAACCACTTGGGTGTGACCATTCAAGCCGATATCATCAAACAAAAATTGCCCGTGAACAACGGCGGTTACAATGCCACCAAACACGGAAAAACTCACCCCAAAGTATACAGTGAATTGTCTTCTGACCACCCCATCGATCTTACCCGTTACCAATTGGCCAACTGCTACATGGGCAGAGCCGGCTTGATTAACTCAGGTGGGGAGTCGAAAGGACAGGGCGACATGGAAGAAGCCGTATTCACAGCCGTTGTAAACAAGCGCGCCGGTGGGTCTGGTTTGATCTTGGGTCGCAAAGCCTTCCAAAAACCCATGAACGAAGGTGTTCAATTGTTGAATACTGTTCAAGATGTGTATTTGGATAGCAGCATCACTTTGGCTTAATTTGCTCGCATGAATCTCGATTTCGAAGACGACGACGATCTCGCGGGTGACGGTCCAAAATGGTATCAGCGTACGTGGAGCGGTATCCTGACGAAAACCAAGGATAAAAAGCCCACGCCCGATGGTCTTTGGGAAAAGTGCAAGCGTTGCAAAGAAGTAGCGCCCACCAAAGATTGGATTGTAAACCACTACGTTTGCGGTGCCTGTGGCTACCATGAGCGCGTGGGTTCTATGGAATATTTCGATATTCTGTTCGATGACAACCAGTTTACCGAAATCAACGCCAATTTGAGTAGCGGTGATCCGTTGAGTTTTACCGACTCTGCACCATACTCGGATCGAATTGTGGTTGCGCAGCGCAAAACAGGCTTGAAAGACGCCGTAAGAACGGCCCACGGAAATATCAACGGTCAGCCTTTGATGGTGGCTTGTATGGATTTTAACTTCATCGGCGGCTCTATGGGTAGCGTTGTGGGAGAGAAGATTGCCCGTGCCATTGATTACTCATTGGCAACCCGCACGCCTTTCATGATGATATCCAAATCTGGAGGCGCTCGAATGATGGAAGCGGCGTTTTCGCTGATGCAAATGGCCAAGACCAGTGCGAAATTGGCCCTGCTCGATCGCGCCGGCATTCCCTACATTTCGTTGCTCACAAACCCAACTACGGGTGGTGTTACAGCCTCCTTTGCGATGTTGGGCGATGTGAATATCGCGGAACCCGAGGCGTTGATTGGCTTCGCCGGTCCGCGCGTGATTAGAGAAACCATCGGCCGCGATTTGCCCAAAGGGTTCCAGAGTTCTGAGTTCTTGGTAGAACACGGATTCTTGGATTTTATCGTCAATCGAAAAGAACTGAAAAAGAAAGTATCAACCTTGCTTCAAATCATTTGGAGCCAAAAACAAAACTAACACACTATGAACTTCCCAGATAATTTAAAGTACACCAAAGACCATGAATGGGTTATGGTGGATGGCGATGTAGCCACAATCGGAATTACAGACTTCGCACAAAGTGAATTGGGCGATATCGTTTTCGTAGACATTTCTTCTCAAGGTGATACCTTGTCGGCCCATGAGGTTTTTGGTACCGTAGAAGCGGTGAAAACAGTGAGCGATTTGTACATGCCTGTGAGTGGAGAAGTGATTGAAGTGAACGGCGGTTTGGATTCAGCACCCGAGTCGGTGAACAGCGATCCTTACGGTGATGGTTGGATGGTGAAAGTAAAAATGAGTAACCCTGCAGAAGTAGACGGCTTGATGAGTCACGCCGATTACACCGCCATGGTGGGATAATTGCCCATGTCGATATTGAAGTTTTTAAATCAGTACAAGAAAACCATCGGTTTTCTTGTACTGATTTTTGTTTTATGCCTTTCTCCTTCACCCGATCTCGGACGAGGCATTGGGTGGACTCAAAATTTAGAGATTGATAAGTGGGTTCACTTTGGATTGTATTTTGTGCTTTTTTTAATTTGGGATACAGAAACTACGAGATTATATCCATTTGCAAATCAATTTGTCATCTTGGCTGTGATAATTGGAATTGGAATAGAACTATTGCAAAAAATAATGCCCTTTCATCGGTCAGCGGAGCTGGCGGATGTGTTTGCTGATGTGACAGGTGTTTTGTTTGGTTATTTTGTGGTAGCGCAACGTCAGTTGAAAAAAGCAGCCAAAGCGTAATGGGGGGTTGTTGCCGCTGGGCGACGTATAATCCGATTCTATCAGAACGACCTTATTGCGTAGAAACGCCCTTCACGTAATCCTCAATAATTCGAATTTCTGCCGCCAATCCGCTGCCGTAAAATCCGGTAAAATCGGTTGCTGTGACGTGATTGCTGTAGTAGGTTAAATACTGATTGGCCAAGGGTAAATAGGACCAATGCCAAGCCTCGGGTTCATACCCTGTTAACCGACCGGTGGCTCGGGGTGAGTATACCTCGAAAAAACCAAATTCCTTGGCGTGTTTGCGCAGCCAAGTGATCTCGGCCAAACCCCGACCAGTGCGAAAATAGCCAGGCTCAAGGGAATTAATGTCGATGTCTGTGCCCCAATGGTGTCTGCTGCTCCCCGGCATGCTGCTGTACAATAAAATGTGTTTGGCATTGGCAGCGCCGGTGCCCAAACGCGCCGCGTTGGCCGTCCACTTGCGTTCCCAAATGGCTTTTTGTTCCCAAAAATTGCGCGTTCCGGAGATGATTTTTAAGTCAATGCCCGCCGTCATGGCCGACCGACGCATGCGTTGAAACGATTCGATCACCTCTTTTTGAAGGTACATCGGTTTACTGCAAATCATCGGGGGCACAGCCGCAAAACGCACATGGCTATTCGCGTTGAATTTACCCATCACAAAAGGTTTACTCACCGAGGTATCGATGGCAACGGCAAGGGGATTTTCTTGGGCTTTGTTGGGTACACCCGCAAATCCCAATGTGATGATGGCCGAAAGGCCCAAAATCCATCCCGATCTCCTGTGATTCATGGAAACAAAGTAACAACATTTTCATTGTAGGGACTTAAATTCGTAAGTCATGACATTACAAGAATTTCGCCGCAGCTGTATCCTGGTTTTTTTAACACTGGGATTGGGGATGGATCTTAAATCGCAACAATCGGCCATGGAATACGGCGCTACCGCCAGAACACAATGGGAATTGAAACGCTTGGCCGATCCCGAAACAGGACAAATTCCATTAGACATGCGCATGCGAGAAATTAATTTTGTCTCAACACTGCCCAAAAGCACGGATGTGAACCCCATCGCGCGCACCTCGAGTGGTTGGCAGCACCGCGGTCCTTATTTCATTGGGGGTCGCACCCGGGCCATTGGCATTGATGTGGCCGATACCCAAAGAATATTGGCAGGCTCTGTTTCAGGGGGGATGTGGCTTAGCACCAACGGCGGAAAAACTTGGAATGCAGTTCAAAAAACCAACGAGCTGAGATCCGCCACTTGCTTGGTGCAGGACGTGCGTGCAAACCACCAACACATTTGGTATATGGGTACAGGCGAGGCATACGGTCAGAGTGCGGGTGCCCGGGGTGCCTATTATTTGGGTGATGGACTGTTTGTTTCTCAGGATTCTGGAAAAAGCTGGTCGCCCATCAGCAGCACCGCCGCGGGCAATCCAGTTTCCTTTTCAACAGGATGGCAGTTGGTGTGGAATATCGCCCTGGACGTCTCGGCCCACGATACCGTACAAGAAATGTACGCGGCTTGTTACAATCAAGTGCAACGCAGTTTTGATGGCGGGAAAACTTGGTCCAATTTGCTTCCGGGTGGTTATTTTACCGATGTTGCCGTAACCTCGAAAGGGGTGGTTTATGCGACTTCGAGTTCGGAAGGACAGAAAAAGGGGATGTTTCGGGGCAGCAACGATGGTGCTCTGGTGAATATCAATCCGCCGTTTTTGGGATCAACGTATAAACGCATCGTAATCGGCATCGACCCCAATAATGAAAACGTGGTGTATTTTCTTCTCAATACAGACAAGTTTGGAAAGGCATTGTCAAACTTCCGCGGCGAAGTGGAATGGAATGCCCTGTATCGATATACCTATCTGGGCGGCGATGGTGCGGGAGATTCAGGGGTCTGGGAGGATCTGTCGGCCAATTTGCCCAACGGTTCTGCCTTTGATCGATGGAACGTGCAAGGGAGCTACGATATGTTGGTGAAAGTGCGTCCGGGTAATAGCAATCACGTCTTTATCGGTGGGACGAATTTATACCGATCTACGAACGCCTTTTCAGATTCCACCCAAACGCAAAAAATCGGTGGCTACAAACTCAATGCCCAATGGCCCGATGTTGGGGTATACCCCAACCATCACCCGGATCAACACAATTTGGTGTTTTATCCTGGCGATGGGAGTAAGTTCTTAAGTACCAACGACGGCGGTGTGTTTCGCTCCGTGGATGTCAGTGCAACCCCGTTTGTCTGGGAATCACTGAACAATGGGTATCTCACCACACAATTTTATACCGTTGCACTGGATCATGCCACACCCGAAAGTCCCATTCTGGTGGCGGGTGCCCAGGACAACAATCAGTTGATGACAGTCTCGGCCTCATCCAATGCCAAGTGGACCGATCCTTATTTCGGGGACGGATCCTATTGCGCGGTGGAGGACGGTGCCAAGTTGTTTTATTTTTCCAAACAGCAAGGCAAGATGATCAAAGCCACAGTGGATGCACAAGGGAACCGTACAGCCTATGCGAGAATTGATCCCGTTGGTGGGTCTAAATATTTGTTTATTAATCCCTACGTGCTGGATCCTGTAGATAATAACATCCTATATTTGGCCGGTGGTAAATATCTGTGGCGCAACAATCAGCTGCGCAGCATTCCTTTGATTAACAACAACGACAGCATAACCCAGGGATGGGTGAGGGGCTCTGACTCTGTAGTGATTCGGAACGAGTTTGTGTCGGCTTTGGGCGTGAGTGTGACACCGGCTCACCGGTTGTATTACGGCACCACCCTGAAGCGATTGTACCGGGTTGATAGTGCGCATTTGAGCACCAATTTGAAACCCAAAGACATCACGGCATCGGTTTTTCCGTCGGCCTACATTTCCTGTGTTGCGGTGGATCCTCGCAATGCCGACAAGGTCATTGTGTCGTTCAGCAATTACAATGTATACAGCATATTTTCTTCGGAAGATGGTGGTAAGACTTGGGCAAAGGCCGCAGGAAACCTCGAACAGTTTGGAACAGGGCTGGGCGATGGTCCCTCCGTGCGATGGATTTCAATTTTGCCGGTGGATGATGGGACGGTCTATTTGGCGGCAACCAGCGCGGGTTTTTTTGCTACCGATACATTGCAAGGATTGAATACCAAATGGGTGCAACAAGCCAGTGGTGAAATTGGCAATATGGTCTGCGATATGTTTGATGTAAGGGCCAGTGATGGTACTGTAGCCTTGGCAACCCATGGGAATGGTGTGTATACTGCCCGCATCGTGAAGAAAGGGGATATATTGAATGCGGAAACGGTAGAAAACAATGCTAGTCTTGCAGTAAACGCATACCCAAATCCTGCCCAACAGGAAGTGAAAATCGCTGGAAATTGGTTGGTACAAGGAAAAAATGTTACACAAAACGACCTTTTGTTGTCGAGTTCTATTACCTTGATTGATCCGCTCGGTAGGGTGGTGAAAGAACAGCGTTTAGAAGTAGCAAACTTGCTGCCTAACAAGGGGTTCGAGGTGGTTATTCCCTTGGGGAATGTGCCCGCGGGTTGTTATTATTTGCGCGTGAAAGTGGGCAAAGCGTTGAAAACCTTGCCGCTTTTCGTGACATCTGTCAGATAATCTGCAGTGGGAAATGTTATCTTTGTAAGTACGCATGAACCAAATTCGTTTCGAAGGCAGAAATGCCCAGTTTTTTTCTACGTTGCGTGCGAGAATCGACGCATACTTTAAAGACAATAATATCAAATCTTCCGGTAACTGGAAGTTGTACAGCAAGACCATCATTTTGGGATTGACCCTGGTGGGTTTATATGTGACCCTTGTGTTCTTTACCCCAGCCACCGCCATCGCGTTGGGGTTGTGTGCTTTGTTGGGGGTGAACTTCGCTACCATTGGCTTCAATGTGATGCACGACGGAGCCCACGGCAGTTATTCAAGTAAGCCTTGGGTGAATAAAATGATGGCTCACAGCTTGAATTTAATGGGTGGTAACGCTTTCTTTTGGAATCAAAAGCACAATGTTGCGCATCATTCTTACACAAATATCGAAGGGGCTGACGAGGATATCGACATCAGCCCATACATGCGCGTCAACAACTACCAACCCAAATATTGGTTTCACCGCTTTCAACACATCTACGGTTTGTTGCTGTATTGCGTAACCTATTTGATGTGGATTTTTTACCAAGATTTCGTGAAATACTTCACCGGAAAAGTAGGTGATCGAGACATGAAGGTGAAATTTTCCTTAATGGATCATATTACTTTTTGGGTAACGAAATTGGGATACATTGCCCTGTTTATTGGCTTTCCGATCTATTATGTAGGTTTGGCTCCAACCTTGATTGGATATACCGTGGTTAGCATGACCACCGGGTTTGTAATCGCCGTTGTGTTCCAGTTGGCGCACGTGGTTGAAGATGTTACATTCATCGAGAAAACACCGCCAATTACCTCTGTAGAAGCGGATTGGGCAACCCACCAAATCCAAACCACAGCCAATTTTGGTACCAAGAGCAAATTTTTGGCTTGGATGTTGGGCGGATTGAATTTTCAGGTAGAACATCACTTGTTCCCGAAGATTTCACACATTCACTATCCTAAATTGAACCAAATTGTGCGCGAGACTTGTGAGGAATTTAAAATCACCTACAAAGAATTCCCCACCATGCTGAGCGCCATTCACTCTCATTTGCTTCATTTGAAGCACATCGGAGCGTAATTGCCCATGAAAAGTTCTCACGGACCGTTCACCGTTAAAGTCAGCGCCCTGCGCAGCGACTACGCCGTGGTGTTGAATGCCCAAGGGGCGACATTAAAGACTCATCTACAAGGCGAGTTTAAGCCCTGGCCTACGGGCATCGCTCAGTTGTTGGCCGAGGATTTAAATGCGTTGCCCTCACAAGCGGATCTCCGTGAGAGTCTGGTGTACTGCTTGCTTAGTACCTTTTGTGAGGAATCTAACCCCCAATTCTCTTTGTTTGTAGAAGATGATTTGCAGTGGGATGCGGCCTATCGGCTGTCCGACGATGAAGAAATTGCTGCCCTGCAATACGAGAGCATGGCGGCCGTGGTGAAGTTCTTGAAAGACGATTGGGTAACCCTGGATGAGAACACCTGTCAGACCATCGAAGAGATGCGAGAAAAGGAGGTTGATTTTGTGCCAGGCGAAATTGTGAATCGTTTCCTAGAGTTTACCCGCGATTACAACCAATACCAAAAGTACACAGTGGAACTTTTGCAGAGCATCTTTGGTGGTATTCACCTATCCATGATACTGCTCTGGGTGTCGCGCAAAGTATCGTCTGAAGACTTGATGAAATCTTCCCTTTTCTTAAGCTGTAGCAAGGAGGATTTGGAAAGTCGCAAATTCAGTAAAGCAGAGCGTAGCGATATCGAGTCGTTTTCGCTGAAATTGGATGCCCTGAAGCAAGCTTTGTACTTGCTAAAATCAAGAGATTAAGGTTGCACGACCACGAATGTCGTGCTCATGCCTCGTTCGGTTTCAATCCGCACAAAATAAACTGTTAATCCAGCTTGCTTCTGATTGGTAAATCCACCAAAGTGAAGTTCAGTTATATTTAATGGTTGTAAGAGATTCTCCGTGTAAACGATTTGTCCAGATGTATTGAATACCACCAAGCGCTTAATGGGGCTATCCGAAGTGAATGTTGTTTGATCTTTGGTAGGGTTTGGATAGCATTGTACACTGGTTAGCGTGGGATTGACGGTTTGTTTTAATCCAGCGAAATTGTCGTCGAGCCACAAATCTTCCAAGTAAATTTGGCTGCTCGCATTGCTCGCACTTTGGAATGTAGAGTCCGTCAAGAACACCCCAACCGTTGCGCGGGTGGGTGTGAGTGTGAAACGTGAATCCCAAACGATGTTTTCAGCAAACAACGTATAATTGCCCGGAACCGTGGTTTTTGAATCTTGGGTGAACATACCAGAACCCACCAGGGTATCGGCGTGAAAGAAATTGACCATCACGCTGGCCCTATCGCCGCCCGATAGCGTTCCCTTCCAGTATCCACGGATGCTGTTGTATCGCTGGTTAACGTCGAAAGAGGGTGTGCCCATATCGGCCACGGTGAGGTTGGTGTCTCGGGTAACCATCCAAGAGGGGATGATTTCAACGCCCGTGGCGGTATTGATGCTTCGTTGTTTTAGTAATGCCGCAAATCCGGAACGAGCGTCGGTAGAGCTCAAGATGTACTCCTGAAGGCCATTTATTTTGCCCACTTTTTCCTCATAGGCATCCAAAGAAGTCATCCACTGATTGGGTTTTCTCACCAACAAGCTGCCCCATGTTTCTATGTTTAAATTGCCATCCGTTGAAGATTGTCCACTGGGGAAGGAAATGTCGTATATGGCGATGCTCCCGTTGCTATTGGGGGCGAGTCGACGCAAACTGCTTGCGATATAAATAAAGCCCGAATCCGCCACAACACCGGCTGTGGGATAAGAATAGGTGAGAGGGACGGTTATACTATTGTCTCCTGCACCCGCACCATCAGGCAGTATGTAAAATTCCTGTAACACCATGGGGATGGGATCACTGCCTTTGGTAAATCCAACAATCACTAGGGCTGTGTCGTTACCCAATTTGTCACTGTTGTAGTTGATTTTAATGCTGCTGGGTGTGCCATTCAGACCAAAGCCGCCCGTAAGTTGATTGGGGTATTTTGAACCCACATTCATCGCAAAACTCACAGTGCCGCTGCTTACTTCGTTGGTGAGTCTGAAGCCTTGAACGTTTCCCAGGGTTTTCGACATATCTCGGGCTGTTTGGCCGATCATCATCCATTTCGCTGGGACTTCAAACGTCTTGGTATTCCAATTGTTGAATCCCGCGTTGGGAATGGGATTTTGGGCCGTTAATACAGTGCTTATGGCAGTGAATATTGAAAAAATGGCAATGTGTAAGCGATTCATGGTTTGATGGGTTTCCCGAAGTTTAATTGCGAATAAACAAAAAGTCCCTGAATGTTTGCATTTTCATGCGGCATTCAGGGACTTTTGAAATGAACTTATTAGTGAGCGATCACCGTAGAAAGGGTTTGTGTACCAGTTGCATTTTTCAATACCACACGGTAGTTGCCCTCGCTCCATTGCGCGGTTTCAATGTAGGTAAGTTTGTCTCCCTTGCCTTGAGTTACAACCTGTCCAGTTGTGTTGTAAACCGTATACTCACTGCCACCGGTCAAATCCAAATAGAATCCTTGGTCGGCAGGGTTAGGGTAGACAGAGCCCAAACCTTTCACTGTAGTTTTACTGCGTGACTTCAATACTTTTACAGTGTAGCAGTATACCGTAGAACAGTTGCTTGTTGTGTCATACGCAGTCAAACATACAATATAAGTGCCAGAGGCCGCAAACTGATGATTCGGAGTTTTATCCTTGCTGTTGGCTGTGCTGTCGCCAAAATTCCAAGAGTACGCATTGGCTCCAGTGCTGGTGTTTTTAACATACATTTTACCGTTGGTAGCTACACTGTCGACCGTGAAGCCTGCCTTGGCATTGCAACAATCTACTTTGATTGAAGTACAAATGATGGTGTCGCACGCTTTGCACGAATCATAATATTTGATGCACACGTTGTATGTACCATTGCTGGTAAAGGTGTGGGTTGCAGTACGAGCAAAATAATAGGTATTGGATGCGCCCGCTTGGCCTACGGCGATGGTGTATTTCACACAATTGCTGGTGCTGGTATTCATGTTCTTGCCTTCAAAGAAATAGGTATTGCAAGCAGATTTGTTGTTGTATCCCAATGTTGCACCTGCAGCAGCCCAGTTGCATTTGGAGGGTGTTGGCAAACAAGTTACGTTGAATATGCTGTAAGTCTGGGTATCACAACCCTTACAAACATTGCTATATTTTGCGATGATGGCAAATTTGCCAGTGTCGTTGAACGTATATGAACCCACACGACCTGGGGTCAATGCTGTGATTACACCAGTTTTCATGTTGTAAACACTCAATTGGTATTTGATGCATGAATCTTGCAACAACGTCATTTCAAACGTGTATTTGTTACAAGTATTGCTATAACCTACTTTGATGGCGGTTTTGTCCCAAGTGCATTTTGCGGCAGTGGGGATGGTTACCTCTACTTTCCGACAAACATACACGAAGCATTTTTTGTCGGGACTGTAAATTTTAACACATACTTCATAAACTCCTGATTTCTTGTAAACATGAGCGGGATCTTTTCCTGTTGAAGATGTGCCATCGCCCCAGAACCAAGTATAAGTTGTTCCCGTACCTGTGTTTGAGGTTGCCATGAATTTCCATGTGGTATCGTTCGTTTTCTTCCAAGTCATGCCTCCGATGATACCGCAAGGATTGCCAACGGTGATGGTTTTACAAACTTTGATCTTACACTTGCCTGTTTTGTCCGTGATGGTCACACAAACTGTGTAAGTACCCGCTTTGGCATACTCATGGTAAGGGTCAATGCCTTTGCCTGTTTTGCCATCACCAAAATCCCAACTGTAAGTATATCCGGTGTTGCTGCTCGCTTTGAAACGGAATTTGTTGCCTGTGTTGACAAAACTAAATTCACCCTTCAAATCACAAGGAGTACCACAGCTAACCTTGATTTCCTTACAGAAAGTAGCGGTACAAGTCTTTCCGGTAGAATCGGTCCATGTGGCAGTAAGGCAGACTTTGTAGACACCTTCCGACAAATAACTATGGGTAAGGTCAACGCCGGAACCTGTGGTTTTGTCGCCAAAGTTCCAAGTGAACTTGGTGCCTGTTTGGTTGGAGTAAGCTTTAAATTTCACTTTCTTACAGTCACCCACAAATGTGAATTCGGTGGCCAGCTTACAATCGCATGAAACCACCGTGATGGTTTTACAAATGCTGGTGTCGAACTTGGTACACGTGTTCAACAACTTAGCACAAACGGTGTACGTCCCAGCGGCAGGGAAGGTGTACGTTGCTTTCGCACCGTAAGCATAACCCGTAGTTCCATTGCCCGTGATCGTCCATTTGAATTGAGCACAAGAATCGGCCAATAACGTGCCTTCTGCACCAAAACTTCCCGTCAAACATTGGCTAGTAACACCTGTTGCCAAGCGCACTTTCGTTTGAGCATTTGCTGAAATCGCTATTGTGCTAATCAATACAACGGCGAAAAAGTGTATCAGTTTTTTCATGATATGGGTTTTGTCAATATCAAAAGTAGACCCAAAAGTTCCACAAAGCGTTGCCTTTCAAGTCTATTTTTGTTGAATTTCTGTGTGTTTGACAAAATTATGACTCAAACATCGGAAATTCATCATGGTTTCTTCCTGTAATTGCAGATTTCTTACCGCAACTAGTTGAACGTAAAGGTGTGGCATCCCTCCGGATTGGTTAATTTCCAGCGCAATTTTTGGTCTTTGTATTGAAGCATTAGTAAATGCGTCTGGGTCGAAAATTGCTCGTAAAGTGCACGATTGCAGAGGGTGATTTGATGCGATTTTCCTTTGATTTGAGATTCAAAATAGCACCACACGGCTTCTTCCTCAAACTCATATCCTATCATCACCAAAGGCAACGGTTTACTGCCCCATATCACTTGTAATTTTGATTGGAGATAGGTATTTAATGCTTTTGTGTCCTCCGGACGTTTCAATGCCAAATTCACTTTCTGGCCTGTTTCTCTATAAATGGCATCCTGAACATCGTCCACGAATAACTTGCAACTCACCCCAACTTCCTTGTTGGGATGTATAAAAACCTCCGTTACACCCACATGATACGGGTGATACGATGTCAATGTTATCGATAACACCAACAGGGCAGTTATTACAATCGTCCATGAAAATTTTCGAACAATGCCTTTTCTTTGCACGCCTCAAAGGTACTCAACGCATGGAAGATTTTACATTTTGGCTGGAAATGGGGTTTTCTCACATCCTCGATTGGCAAGGATATGATCATATGCTCTTTCTTTTGGCGCTGTGCTGCGTCAACACGCTGAGCGATAAACGATGGATCTGGCTGGTTTCGGCATTTACCATCGGACATGCCATCTCCTTGGCGTTGAGTGTTTTGGGTGTGGTTCGATTGCCCTCGTCTTGGATCGAAGCGTTGATTCCTGCCACCATCGCATTTTCCTGTATTCAGCATCTTTGGCCCCTGCTGCGCAAAGGCAGTGATTTGCTGTCTGATCGTTCCGTTTTACCCACAGTCCTCACGTTTGGGCTTATCCACGGTCTGGGCTTTTCCAATTTTCTCCGTTCGATGCTCGGCGCTGAGTCATCCATCGCATTTCCGTTGTTTTCGTTTCATGTGGGATTGGAACTAGGACAAATCATCATCCTTTTGGCTGTGCTATCCCTAACTACGGTAATGGATCGATGGTTAAACCTTTCCAAATCACAGCGTGTGGCCATCCTCGCAACACCCGTGCTTTTGCTGTCGTTGTGGATGCTGCTAGACCGACTCAACGCATTATAGCCATTTGCGAACGACTGGCTTAGGTCCATCCGGGAAAGGTGATTCGCATGTCCGGCGTTTTCCTTATTTTTGTTGACTTCGACCCTTGTCATGAACATCACCCATTCAAATTACGTGAAGCGTGTATTGGCTTCAGCCGCTTTCATGGTTGCCGCCGTTGCGCCGAGCATCGCTCAGAATCTCCAGAACAATCCCACCTCAAACCACGGTAACAAATTTGAGCAATTGGGAACCATTTTACCCGATGCTAATACCTATCGTACCGCATCTGGGGCGCCGGGACATGAATACTGGCAGCAGCGCGCGGATTATCAGATTCAAGCCACCCTGGATGAGAAAAAGCAGTATTTGCATGGGGAAGAAACCATCACCTATTTCAATAATTCGCCCGATGGTTTGACGTATTTGTGGCTACAATTGGACGAGAATGAGCACAATCCCAATGGGGAGAACAACTACTTCAATGAAAGTGGCAAAAGTTTGCCGTTGACGCCGGCGCAAATTGATGGATTGGATGTGAAAGCCCGCTTGGCAGGATATGGGGTGAATATTTTGAGTGTGACGGATGCATCGGGAAATGCCTTGCCCTATACCATCAACCAAACCATGATGCGTGTGGATTTGCCTAAGGTGCTTGCCAGCAAACAGAAATACGTGTTCAAAGTGAAGTGGAACTACAAAATCCCGGAGCGCATGAAAATCGGCGGTCGGGGAGGCTATGAATATTTCCCGAAAGATGGCAACCACATTTTTACCATTTCACAGTGGTATCCCAGAATGTGTGTGTACAGCGATTATCAAGGATGGAATCACAAACAGTTTACCGGAAGGGGAGAGTTTAGTTTGATTTTTGGCAATTTCGATGTGAAAATGACCGTTCCCGCAGACCACGTGATTGCGGCTACCGGGGAGTGTCAGAACTACAGCGAAGTGCTCACCTCGGCCCAGTTGCAACGGTGGAATCAGGTGCTGAAAACACCAGCCCCCAGCGGCACTGCCGTGTTGGAGCCTACTGAAATCGTTACTTTGGAAGAAGTCAAATACCGCGAGCAACACCGCGATACCGTTCAAACCAAAACCTGGCACTACAAAGCAACCAATGTGCGCGACTTCGCCTGGGGCTCATCGCGCAAGTTTGTTTGGGATGCCATGCCCGAATTCGTGCAAGGCAAACGCATCCAATGCATGAGTTACTACGGAAAAGAAGCCTACGGACTGTATCGTAAATATTCTACCAAAGTGGTAGCCCACACCATCAAAACGTACAGCAAATACACCACGCCTTACCAATACCCCGTGGCCATCAGCGTAGAAGCCTCCAGCGGAATGGAATATCCCATGATCTGCTTTAACTACGGCAGAACCGATGAAGATGGTACATACAGCTCACGAACCAAATACGGAATGATCGGGGTGATTATTCACGAGGTGGGACACAATTTCTTCCCCATGATCATCAATTCCGATGAGCGGAACTGGTCGTGGATGGACGAGGGATTGAACACGTTTGTGCAGTTCCTAACCGAACAAGAATTCGACAATAATTACCCTTCGCAGCGCGGACCGGCCCACAAAATCGTGGATTACATGAAGATGCCCAAAGAACAATTGGAGCCCATCATGACCAATTCTGAGAATATCATCAACTTTGGTCCCAACGCCTACGCCAAACCCGCAACAGGGTTGAATATTTTGCGCGAGACCATCATGGGGCGTGAACTGTTCGACTACGCCTTCAAAGAATATTGCAACCGCTGGGCCTACAAACATCCCGCACCGGCCGATTTCTTCCGCACCATGGAAGACGCTTCTGGGGTGGATTTGGATTGGTTCTGGCGCGCTTGGTTCTTCGATATACAACCTGTAGATATCTCGATGGACTCAGTGCTGGCCTACCGTCCGTATTCTCCCGAGAGTATGCCTGTAAAACTCGATTCCACCCTGCGCATCGGTCGCGGTCGCGGTTTGGGAATGGGCAATGGCAAAGGCCGCAATGGGTTGTCCAATCTGCCTGCCGCCGAATTTCAACACGTGAGCAAACTGCGCAACAAGGCCGCGGGCATTCAGTTTGCCGTGGATCGCGACACGACACTGCGCGATTTCTATTACTACTACAATCCCGCCAAAGATACTGTGGGCAGTGCCGCAAGAGCTGCATTGGCCGCGCAAGGACAGCCCAAGCAAGAATCTGTGGTGCGCGATCTCTACAAGGATTTCACATTGCTCACGCCCGAGGAGATGAAGCCTTACGAGAATGCCTATTTGTACGAAATTACGTTTAGCAACAAAGGTGGATTTGTGATGCCCATCATCCTACAGTGGAACTATACCGATGGTACGTCAGAAGTAGAATACATTCATGCCTACATCTGGCGTAAGAATGAGCAAAAAGTAACCAAGAACTTCCTCAAGCGCAAAGAAGTGGCGAGTATCGTTTTGGATCCCTTCAAGGAAACGGCCGACATCGATGAGAGTAACCACACGTGGCCTCGCACAGCGGAACCCACGCGTTTTGAACTCTTCAAGAACAAACCCGTGCCCGCGAACGAACAAGTGGAAATGACACCCATGAAGCGCGCGTTGCGTAAAAAATAAGGTTAGAGCCTGCCGGCGATGATTTCATCCACCACCAACGGGTCCAGTAACGTGGTGGTATCGCCCAGCGAAGCCAACTCTCCCTCCGCGATTTTACGCAGGATCCTGCGCATGATTTTTCCCGACCGGGTTTTCGGTAGACCTGAAACCACTTGAATTTTATCGGCCTTAGCAATGGCTCCAATGGTCTTGCTAACCATCTCGTTGATGCCTTTAATCAAGACGTCATGATCACGCTCCTCGCCCTGATAAATGACATACGCGTAAATGCCCTGTCCTTTGATGTCGTGCGGATACCCCACAATCGCACTTTCTACCACGCCAGGGAATAAATTGATGGCATTTTCCACTTCGGCTGTTCCGATGCGGTGCCCGCTGACGTTGAGTACATCGTCGACCCGACCTGTGATCCGATAAAACCCATTTTCATCGCGCAATGCGCCGTCGCCGGTGAAATAGAGTCCGGGATAGGTGCTGAAATACGTTTGTTTGCATCGTTCGTGGTCGCCCCAGGTTGTGCGCAAAATCCCGGGCCAAGGTCTGCGAATACACAGATTTCCTGAGACGTTGTTCCCAAAAATTTCACGACCTTGTTCGTCCACCAGCAAAGGCTCCACACCGGGCAAGGGTAGGGTAGCATAGGTGGGTTTACTTGGGGTAACACCGGCCAAGTTGGTGATGAGGACGCCCCCAGTTTCGGTTTGCCACCACGTGTCTACAATTTCGCAACGGCCTTTCCCCACTTTTTCATGGTACCAATGCCAAGCTTCCGCATTGATGGGTTCGCCCACGGTTCCCAGGACTTTGAGCGAGGGCATTGGGTGTTTTTCAACCCAATCGTCGCCGGCGCCCATCAAACTGCGAATGGCCGTTGGTGCGGTGTATAGGATGTCGACCTGATGCTTTTCCACCACTTCCCAAAATCGATTGGGGGCCGGGTAGGTGGGGATGCCTTCGAACATGAGGGTTGTGGCACCCGCGCCAAGCGGACCGTACAGGATATAGCTGTGTCCGGTAATCCATCCGATATCGGCCGTGCAAAAATGAACCCAGCCCGGTTGGTATTGGAATGCCTGGGTAAAGGTGTAATGCGTCCAAACCATGTATCCAGCACAAGTATGCACTACGCCTTTGGGCTTGCCCGTACTGCCGCTAGTGTAGAGGATGAACAAGGGGTCTTCGGCTTCCATGGTCTCGGAGGGCGTAGATAGGGCTTGTTCAATATCCACTTGCGCGATGGCATGGGACCAGTCGATATCTCGGCCATCCACCCTATCGATGGCTGTGTGTGTGCGTCTGTATACCCATACTTTTTTTACCGATGTGCATTGTGTGAGGGCTTCGTCGATGACGGCTTTCAGTGCGATGTCTTTGGCACCCCGGAAAGCCCCATCACAGGTGATGATGGCAATGGCTTGGGCGTCGTTCACGCGGTCGGCCACGCTCTGGGCGCTGAATCCACCAAAAATGACGGAGTGAATGGCTCCGATCCGAGCACAGGCCAAAACGGCGATGGCCAGTTCAGGGACCATACCCATGTAAATACAAACCCGATCCCCTTTGGTTATGCCTTCATTGCGCAGGGCTTGGGCGAAAACACAAACGGCTTCGTGCAATGCCTTGTAGGTGTAGGTTTTGCTGGGCTCGTTGGGGTTGTTGGATTCCCAAATCAAAGCAGGCTCATTGCCGCGCTCTGCCAAATGTCTGTCTAAGCAATTGTCGGTGATATTCAGCTGAGCACCGTTGAACCACTTCACGCTGGGCGTCTCAAAATTCCAATCCAGCACCTGATCCCATGGGCGTTTCCAAGTGAATTGCTGGGCGATATTGTCCCAAAATAAATCTGGGTTTTCAAGGCTTTGTTGATAGGCGAGGTTGCGGGCGTCGAGGTTTTGAATCAACTGGGGCGATTGCATTTTTCAAATTTGCGAAATTGTTGATAAGGATGCGATGATTGATGTCAGATATTATTGCTTTTTGACAAGATTGCCGCGGTTTTGAGGGACAACCACCAGCTTTTGGTAATCTGCTTTTCGTAAACGGAGGCCGAGATGTTTGTTTTAACGATTATTTTGAAATTGCGTATCTTTGTAAATCTTTAGTACTATGACAGATAAAACCAAAAACCTATTACAATGGATTGCTGCCGGATTGGTAGCCGCCGTTTTCGTGATGAGTGGCATCATGAAATTCAATTTGCCCGCAGAGATGGTTGAACAAATGAACAGCCGTGGAATTACCCCATCGATCGCCAAAACTTTGGGTGCAATTGAAATCCTCAGTGCCTTGTTATTCTTGCTTCCCCGTACTGCGGTATTAGGAACCCTGCTGCTCGCTGCTTACATGGGTGGTGCCATTGCAATTCACCTCTCTTATGGCGAGAGTTTGATTGCGCCTTGCGTGATCCAAGCCTTGGTGTGGATTGTGGCCGTTTGGAGAAACCCTGAATTGAAAACCCGTTTGCTGGGTTCATAAGCCTGGGAATTACAGCGAATAATCAAGCTGTAACCCGTAAATGTAAAACAGTCGGTTGTAGGTAGTTTTACCGTAATCCGGACGATAAATGAAATAGGGATTCAATTTGAGTCCCTTTTTTATTTCCCATTTCAGGCCCACCTCGTCGCGCCAGTTGTCTACCAAAAACGCAGCGCCAAATTTCATGATGGGCTCCACCGATGCGTAAACATCCAATTGCTTGTTGATTTTGTACTTGGCCTGCGCGCGTACCCGCCAGTAGCCCTCCGATTGGGTGGGGCGCGTAGCGTCGTCAAAATCTTGTACTTGGTTCTGAATCAGCGCCCTCCCTGAGAGTTGGATTCCGTGAACTTTGTAATCGCACAGCAATCCGCCCGATACACGATTGTAATTGCCCTGCTGCACCATCGCCAAGCGATACTCCCCCGACAAATCAAAATGCTTGTTCAATTTGTATTGCGCACCCACGCTCACATAGGTGCCGCTGTGTGTTTGGGCATTGTTGAAATAGCGTGATTGGATGTCGGTTTCAAACTTCCACTGCTTTCCCCAGTTGTGATTGAGTCCCAGTCCCGTCCATAACTGAACATCCACCGGATCGGACTTGGTGGCTTGTCCATACAGGTTGGAGTGCCCACAAGCCAACAGCGCCACGAGTAGCCCACATCGGTGCAACAACGCCCCTCGGAAGGACCTACAATCGCGATTAGTCAACATAGTAAACGGTCACTTTGCAAGCGTCTTTCAAATAGTCCAAGTCCGACACCTCACAGCGAACCACGTTCAAGCCGGTGCGCAACCGCAAATCCGCCACCAACGCCGCGTATTGGTCCTTGTGCGCCAAAGCGATGTTGTCGTACAGCACGTCCATGCTCTTTTCTCTGGGGAATATCCAACCGCTCTCTAAAAAAAAGACCAACGTCAAAATTACCGCATTCAGCAGCAGTTTCAGGTTGATATTTTGGGTGGTGGCGCCCAATAAGCCCAACGCTATCGACAAGAACAAGTACGTCATGTCCTTGGCGGATAGGCCCTCGGTCCGATATCGCAAGATGCTAAATACCGCAAACAGTCCAAACGCAGCGCCCGTGCTGAGGTCCACCTGATTCAAGACAATCGCCACGAAAAAGATGATGGTATTGAACCCAAAAAAGGTTAGAAATAAGTCGCTGCGCTTGTACGTGCGGTAGTACAGTCCGCGAACCAACAAGGTAACGGCGATCAGATTGATTAAATAGGGCGTTAAAATCTCAAGCATGTTCTAGTTTTAAAATGTGTTGATACGTTTGTTTGAATCGGTTGTGTTTGATTGTTGGATAGATCGTGAGGCACCCCATGCAATATTTGCTCAATGAGCCCTCACGGATGCCGCGATTTTTTGCGATTTGCTGAAATGTGTTGAAGTGTAGGTTCGTGCTTTTTACCTCAGCAATGACTATGTTTTCAAATGTTTTGGGATGGGATGCGGTCCATTCGGTTTCTGGGCTAGCCTCAGCGGGGGCCGACCATTGCAAGGAAAAGTCCAGTGTCACTTTTTCGTTCTTGCTTTTGTGTAGCAAGGTGATTCGCTGGTATTGCACGCACAACGAGGCCCGAAGTTGCTGTACGATGTCACCGCCCAGATGCTCCAACAACAGGGACTGTGCCGACTCCAGGCTGTGGCCCATCACCCTGATTTTTTGGGTGTTGCCTTTGTGGGTTTTGTGTTTGAGTTCGATAAATTCTTCACCCGTGCTGCCATAAGTTCGCCTGCGAACTTTGTAGCGATTGGCTTTCCCGCGGTGATGTTGCAGGTATAATTGCCAATCTGGGGTGTCGTAGTATTCCGTATCGTAATTAAAATACCGGTGTCCGCCCATCTCCAAAATGTGGTAGTCCGCCACACAATCTAGGAGGATGGCCGACAGTAAATCCCGGTGAAAAACAAATTTTCGATCGCTGCGATCCATCAGCTCCGCCCGATCCATCAGCTCAGACATCGCCAAAGAATCAAACTGTTGAAGTACAGCCAGGCGATCATCGGAAAAGGACTTTGGGTGGGGGAGCGACATGATTAGGGCGCAAATTGATTGACCAAAGCGATGCGGTTGGTGACATGTGTTTTGAGCGCTGCACGCTCTGCGGTAAAGGCCGATTGACTGCTCAAATGCGTGTACTTGGGCTGCTCGCCATCCGTACCTACCACAAAAGGCGTAATCAAGTCATAGTATTTGTCGATCAGGGCAAACACCGTGCTCTCCTGGAAAAAGCCGTTTTTAAAATCTTTCATATGGGCCTTGTACTGCGCAAAATAAACAGGATCATTGGCGATGTAATTCAACAACGGCCAAGCAGTGGATACCTCGTTCATGGTGAGCGAAATGGCGTTGCCGGGGCCCGAAGGTCCGCCCGTTGTGCCCGTGATACCCGGACTCTTACTAAACGATTCATTGTTGTCCCACGGAATCCACAACAGCCCTTTTGTGCTGTGGTTGTAGAGGTAGTAATTGTGCGCCATCACCCCGTAAGTATCCCAATTGACAAACGTGTTGTTGATGGCCAAGTATTTGGTGAAGTGGTCCACATTGAATACCGCCTCTAAGTTTTTGCGCCACAATGCAACATCCGCGGTGCGGTTGCTGCTGTTCAGGGCTTTTACAAAACTGGAAACATCCCCAAAATCGCCCGCCAATTCGTTGTTTTTCTTTTCAAATTCGGTTTGAATGAAGGTGGCCAACTTCGACTCCGGTTTGTAGATGTTGCCGGACTCTTCTCCCAACTGTTGTTTGACCATGTTGTCATCGGGCAGCTCCAACCCACAATACACACCGCAATATTTCAAGCCTTCGCCGAAGTCGATGTATACCTTGTAAAAGGCCGATTGCGCACTGGGAATGCCCGCGGCACGGAAAACGTCGGAGGCCAATTTTTCGCGTATGAGGGAGTTGTCTTTGACGCCTGGACTGAACGACAGGTCCTTAAACCCATAGAACTTTTGGTTTTTTACGGTGGGTTCGGTGGCTTCAAATTTGTCGAAATTCAAGCGGAACGGCAATTTGTATATGCCACTGCGCCATGTACTGCCGAGGGTGGAGTTCCCTTTGAGTCGGAATCCCACATGTTTCCATGTTTTGCCTCTGAATTTTACGGTACTCTGCACATAATCAGGTTCGGTGGTGGGGAAAGCGCCCGGAGGGCCTCCGCCGGCACCTGAGCCAAAGTCATAACCAAACAGAGCGGTCATATTGCTTCGGATCGCGGCCCATTCGGTGGCGCCCAATGTAATTTCCAATTCGTTGACTTGATCTTGTGGGAAAACAACACCGTAATCGGGGAGGCCATTTCCGTGGGAAGCTTCGGTCCAATCGGGGTTGTCATGTCCGAGCGTATCGGCCGGATCCGGTCTGCAACCCGCAATGGCGATTGCCCATAGCAAAAATCCGATGAATGTTTTTTTCATGTGTAGTTAGACGCGATAAAGGGGTAATAGTTACGCGGGTGCAACAAAAATAATCGGAATGTGACCAAAACGTGATGTTTTGAGCGATTAATCCTCAGGGAAATAACATCGGCGGTTGACGATACATTGCCTACCTTTGTAGTATTGGAAGCATTTATTAAACTCGGCATTGCGCCTGAAATCATCGAAGCGCTATCGGCCCAAGGCTATACACAGCCAACCCCCATACAAGAACAAGCCATTCCGGCGGCCCTCAATCACCAAGACGTGTTGGGAACCGCCCAAACCGGCACCGGTAAAACCGCGGCATTTTCTATACCCATCATCCAAAATTTGATGCGAGAAGCGGGCAAAAATCGGGGAATTAAAGCCCTGATTCTGACCCCCACCCGCGAGTTGGCCTTGCAGATCGATGAGAGTATTGAGGCCTATGGCGCCAATGTGCGGTTGAAACACGCCGTGATTTTTGGTGGTGTTGGACAGCAGCCCCAGGTGGATGCCATCAAGCGCGGCGTAGATATCATGACGGCAACGCCCGGACGTTTGTTGGACTTAATGCAACAAGGGTACATCGATTTGCGAAATGTGCAATTTTTTGTCCTTGATGAGGCCGATCGAATGCTGGATATGGGCTTCATTCACGATGTGAAAAAGGTGATTGCGAAGTTGCCTACAGACAGACAAACGCTCTTCTTTTCGGCGACCATGCCATCGGAAGTGGTGAAGTTGAGTCAGAATATTCTGGTAGATCCAGTAAGGGTATCCGTGGCGCCTGTGTCAACCACGGCGGAAAAAGTATCGCAAAGTGTATTTTATGTGGACCAGAAGAACAAGCGGTTCTTGCTCCGACACTTGTTGGATACCTCAGCGGAAGACATTCCCTCGGTGTTGGTGTTTACGCGCACCAAACACGGGGCCGATAAGGTGGTAAAAGACCTGGTGAAGTTGAAAATTACGGCGCAAGCCATTCATGGGAATAAAAGTCAGACGGCCCGACAGTCGGCCTTGGCCAATTTCAAGAACCGCACAACGCGGGTGTTGGTGGCTACGGACATCGCTGCGCGGGGAATCGATATCGACGAGCTTACGCACGTGATCAATTATGAAATTCCCAACATTCCTGAAACGTATGTTCATCGCATCGGAAGAACGGGTAGGGCAGGAAACAGTGGGGTGGCGTGGTCTTTTGTGGATCGGGAGGAGGTGCCTTACTTGCGCGACATACAAAAATTGATCAAAATGGAAATTCCGGTGACGGCGGAACATCCGTTTCTACCGGGAACTCATGTGGCGGAGGCCAATGACGCCAAGTCGTTCTACAACCAGCCCAACTTCAATGAGGGCAAGGGCGGACACAACCGCAATCAGGGACAGAATAGAAGTCAGGGATCAGGCCAGCCGCGCGGAATCAACAGAAACCAAGAACGAGACCGCAATCAGGACCGAGACCGCAATCAGGATCGGGACCGCAACGACCAGCCGCGCGAGGTAGAACCGAAGTCGCAAGCGCCGAAACCCGCCGGACCCCCGAAGCCCTTTACGCGCTTTAAACCCCGCGATTGACCTATTTCTTTACCGCAAACAAATCCATGGGCATCATTTCAAATGCCGCCTTCACGGTGAGCTGATTGAACGGGTATTGCTGTGTCTTTTCGATGCGATAATGGCCTTCTGAAACATCGGCCACTTCCAAATGTACTTTGCCTTGGTCGTCGTAAACCACCGCGATCAATCGGGCTGTGGCACCCACGGGAAATTGCTTCATGACATACCGATAGCCCGTATTTTCGATGCGGGTAGTGCTTGGGCCCAGTAGCGCATTGTAGTCCTTGAAATTCAAGTAAACCAAGGCCTTGGCATGATCAACGGCATAAGTAATGCTGTCATCGGTCTTGGGAAACTTCGCAAATCGGTCGCAGTTCACCAGTTGGGTGGAGTAAGATTCCAAAACCCATTTGCCATCTTGTGAAGTGGCCATTTTGGCGAGGCCGGCAACGGCAGGCGGCAAGGGCAACTGCTTGATGCTCGCAAAATTCTCGTTGAGGGTGGAGAAACGAATGGTTACCGTTTCTGGCATTGGGAAGGTGTCGAGAAAACGCACGGGCGGGGCCGACAGCAACAACTTCCTGAACTCAGCAAAATAGGGACTGATGAGGCTGTTGGTTGCTTGCTGACTGTCGAGCAGCTGCACCTCCGTAATCTTGCCTTGCGCATTGATTTTCAACTCGGCGGGAAAAATCACACCGTCGCGTTTGATTTGCTTTTTCAGTGCGGGGTTGATTTTGGCATTTTGAAAAAACCAGTTGCTCAGGGCCACGTTTTTGTCATGGTCTTTGAGTACCAAGGGGTGCGCTACGCCATCGGTGGATCGCAGGATTGGCAGCAAGGATAGGGTGAATTTGGCGTTTTTACTGTTGTTGTCGTTGTTTTCATTGGCACCACTTTGTGCGGTACTGGCCGATGTGTTCCAAGTGGTTTGGTCGCCGGAGACGCCATAGAAAGTTTGGAATCCCGCTTCGTAGGGACTGTTGCCGATGATTTTAAAACTTTTGCCATCGCCCAAGCGAAGGTTGGCATTGCCCGATTTGGCTTCAACGTTGAGCATACCGCCGCTGATGAGGGCCTCGCCGTTGTTGGTGCTGCTGGTCAGCTGCGCGGAGGCGAAGTCGGTCTTGCTTTGGAAGGATTGTACACTCAGGGTGATTTTTCCCAGGATGGGGTTGCCGAGTCCATCGGCGAAGGCTTGGTCGGGAAATTGCAATTCGATGCCTTTTTGGGTTTTGATGCTGAACGCTTTTTCGCCCTGGTTGATTTGAAAGGTTTCCACAGCGGGTTGCATGGCCGCGAGTGTGTCGAGGGCGCCTGATTTGCGCAGGGCGGGGTCTATCGGGGCTTTTGGAACGGGACAGTGGAACATCCGATATGTTTGCTGCTCGTTGAGCATATTGACGTGGGTCACTCCGTTGGGATCGGGCTTGTCGTAAGGGTAGGAGATGAAGGAATAAACCGTGGTTTTGGGCTTGGGCGTGGCGGATTTGGGCGTGATGGGGGGCACGGGAAACGGCGGCAGCGGGAGGTTGGGGGTAGGCGCCGGGATTCGGGGTGCGGGTTTCTTGGGGATGTCGACTTTGGGTTTGGTAACGGGCGGTTTCGACAGCGTGGGTTTGGGGAGGGTAGGTCGCGGAAATTCGGGGTTTTGCGACTGGGCGATATGGGTGCTTAGGGTAAGCCCGGTGGTGATAAGGGCGATTTTTATAGAGAAGCGGGTTTTCATTGGATGGGGTTTCGAGGGTTGTTCGTCAAATTGCGTACCAAAATGATTTTGGGTTGTTTGGACTCACGGCGGTAGCTATTTTGTTGATTTTGTGGGGTTTGTATTTGATTTTTGAGTAGCGATGATGGGCTGATAAACTCTTTTCAAGAACTTTTTGCAAAAGATCATTTTATCATGTATTTTTGCACCTCCTTGGAGAGATGGCAGAGCGGTCGAATGCGGCGGTCTTGAAAACCGTTGACTGTAACAGGTCCGGGGGTTCGAATCCCTCTCTCTCCGCAGACAGATTGTCTA